>JAABUP010006513.1_pt1 | contig 16525 bp, 19 predicted proteins | sample 5559201 | NCBI WGS metagenome assembly JAABUP01 (sample SAMN10711887, study PRJNA513373) | rock metagenome | isolation source: Antarctica rocks | place: Antarctica
CGCAAAGTGTCCAATGCGCGGGTCTCTTGGCTGCTGGCCCAGGCCCGCACGACCACAGCCTCCGCTCAGCACATGTATCTATGCAACAGGGTGGCATGCACTGCATAATTCATGCAAAGCATCTCCGCGAGCGTTCCAGGGTACTCCCCGCTCAGAGCACCCAACACAACCAGCTCTGTGGTCTTTAGGAAAGCGTGCTGGCCGTCTTTCGGGAGGCGCACCTTGCGCACACCCGCCTGGCGCGGGCCCAGCGCAGTGTCTGCGGCCTCCATCGGCAGCGATGTGCGGATCGTTGGGTAGCCATACGGCTCTGCTCCAAACGGCAGCGGCATTGACACCGTGCGGCTATGCAGATGCCCCAACACCTGCGCGCCCAGGCTCAGGGATCAGCGCATCTGGCCTGCTTAGCCAACAGCGCAGACAACAGGGTGGTACCGGATCTGTTCTCACAGACGGTCCTGATCGCTGAGCAAGACGTGGCAAAGGGCATGCGCTTCAGACGCGATGGCGGGCGCGCCTGCTGCGCACAGTGCGCGCCGACCCGCGGCGACGGCATGTGCATCACGGGCATGCTGTGCGCTGCGTGCAGGCCCGCGCCGCGCGCCTCGCCCGGGGAACCCGGCGAGTGCTGCACGTGGAACGGGCCGCCCCGCAGCGGCGGCGTCGGCGTCGACTGCACCCCCCCGCACAGCCACGCTCAGGTTGCTGCAATCGCAGCCATGCTCTGCAACCCTGGCTGCGCACTGCAAGACGACATGGTGCTGGCTGTGCAGCGCCGAGACCAGGCCACGCCGCGACAAGGCTGTGGCGCCCCGCCCGGGCCCATGGCCAGCGCTGCTGCAGCAGCAGCGCAGGCCGGTGCGCGGCTGAGGTAGAGCACGCGATTGGGGACGCGCCTGCCGGGGCGTGGCCGCCGCCTCCGTCGGGAACAGCTGCCCGAACGGCCCAGCGGCCAGATAGAGCTCTGCGGGCGTGGGCGGCATGTATGGCGCCGCAGCGCCCGCGCCCTCGCAGCCGCGCCCGCCCGCCCCCAGGTCCTCGAACAGTGGCTCCATGCCCTGCAGCTGCAGCTGCGCGCCCCCGCCCGCGCTCGCGTCAGCGGGCTTTCCGCGCGCGGCCAGAGCGGCGCTGCGGCTCGGACCCCCCGCTGGCGGCGCGGCGGCGCCTCAACCACCCTACCAGCGCTTGCTCCCGCGCCCTGTTATGAAGGGAGCGCCCATGCCTGCAGCTGCTGCAGCGCGGCCCCATGCGCCCCCCACCGGTTGCAGAGCGACACTGTCACACGCAGACGGTGTGCTGGGGTGTGCGTGCTGCGCACAAACGCCAACCACCAGGGTGTAGTTGCAAACACATGTCAATGGCAGAGCTACATGAACGGCACCTGTGAAAGGGCACCGGACAGCCATGCCACCAGGCTGCTACAGCTCCCGCGCCGCTGAGTGGCGCCGAGGGCCCCTTCCAAGGCTCCACCCTGGTCGTGTCGCGGCAGTTGCCCAGGGCGCGCGAGGGTACCCCTTCTGCGCGGGGTGCGCCGAGGGCGCACCATTGCGCGCGGCGAGGCGCCGCCGTGGCCAGGGTCGAAGTCCACTTGGCCCAGCACGTCCGAGAACAAGGCGGAGCGCTCTGCTGCGTTTGGCAGAGGCTGCACGCCTGCCCGGGCATCCGCAGCAACTGTGAACACGGACGGCGGCGTGGCGGCCTTCTTGCCGCCCAAGCCGGCCTGGCATGTGTCCACCGTCACGCTGACGCCCTCCGGCAGCGGCAGCGGGTTGCTGTGGCACTGGTGCAGCTCCAGGACTCCCCCCTCCCCAGCCAGCTCGCCGGCCTCCCCAGCCAGCCTGTGGCGCTGCACCTGCGTCCGGGGCGGTCGCTTGCGGCCAAGAGGGGGACAGGGTGGTGGGTAAGAATGCAGACCCCACCAACCTCCTGGCATGCAAAGTTGCCGGTTGCCACGCTGGAGTGGCTCCGCCCTTCAGCAGGGCGCCAAGTGTATGCACTGGTAGAAGCAGCGAGACCAGAACGACGCCGGGACTCGCAGTGTTCCCAAGCACTGCGACTGGCATATCTCATGCACGCTCCAGCGGTTACGCACCCCGTTCACGGCGTCCACAGCCATCCCGTAGTTGCCTGAGCTGGTCGTCCTGAGCAAGGGACCGCCTGGCACCTGCAGGGTGCCGAGCGGTCTCACACAAGCCCCGGGCGCCCTGTCCTGCAGGTGGGCCTGCATGCAGCCTTGCCAGGCTACCTACCGGGAAGTTCCAGCTGTCATTGCGAAAGAGGCTGCCCAGCGCGCTCGCCATGGCACCCGCTGCGCCGCGCGCTGCTCAGCAGCGTGCCACTGGCCTGCACCCGCTGCACGCCGCTCCTCGCGCACCGCTCGCCACTCTGTGCGAGCTCTGCGCCGCGCTCTGCAGACAGCTCCTCCCTTGTCAGTACTCTGCCAGCTCAAAGTGGAGAGCAAGGAGAGCTCATCTCCCTGTTCCGCAAGACCTGTGTTTATCGCCTGCCCCAGCAGGTTTCATGCTGGGGAGGAGGAGGTCAGTTTTCAGTCCAAGTACGTGCAGACTACACACTGAACTGCTCTGCTGGCTGCAATCCAAGCTTGCCAGCTGCTGCTGCTCATGAGTTTGGCGCTGCGCGGAGCCGTGCTGGCGTCCCTTCCACTGCGCTGTTGCCCAGGCGCGCTAGAGTATATCTGTGTACATGCATCGAGCGGCGGCACCTCCTGTTACTTTTTTAACCGTGGAGACCGGATACTACTCACGTTCATGTGCCACACTCATGTGCTGCAAGGCTGCCGAGCCTGCATGCACAAACACTGGTTGTTGACCTCGCAGGCCCCGTGAGGCTTCTGCCAAGCGCGGTCCAGCCAGCGCAGCTCTGCACTGCGTTCCCCGCGCCTCGTCACAGCCCGGCGCTGCGGACGCCCGCACAGCCCGTGACGTGCAGCGCAGCCCGGCAGATGACCGCCTCGGCAGACACCACGACGAGTCTGCCCTCGCTCACCGTGGACCGCGTACCTTGCCTGTCGGCACGCCGCCCGCTCCTGGGTCGCTCCCAAGCACTGCGCATTTAGCGCCTTCGGTCTGGCCTGTCCTGCCTTAGCTATGACTCCTGCCTGTACTCAACGCACGCACCCTTGCAACGACTGGACAGCATTCCTCCGCTGGGCGGTAGCGCAAGTGCTGAACTTGCGCTGGCTGCGCGCCTCAGCAATCGCAACCGAACGGGGGGCCGCCCGGGCGGTGCAGGACAACTACGCATGGCTGCTGCGCGAGGGCAGCGGCAAGGTCGCCGTCGTGGACCCGTCGGAGGCGGCGCCCGTCGTGCAGGCCCTGGAGAGCAGGTGAGCGGCCAGTGCTGCGAACAGCCATTTTTAGTCCCAGTGCAGCCTCGCTAGTAAGACAGCTTATGCCGGCGCGGTGTGCATGGCCAGAGCTCTTATGCGGCGCGCACGCCGGCGGGTCTCACCACCGTGCCGGCGGCCGCGCAGGGGCCTCAAGCTGGACTACATCCTCAACACGCACCATCACTGGCGCGCTTGGCCCGCCCCGCTCCTCAAACTGCCTTGGCGGCAGCAGCACGCTTGCCTGGGCGCATACGCGCCTGTGTGCAGGAGCCTGCCCCGCATGCGAGCGGAACGACGTGGGTTGTCACGCCTCTCGTCGTGCTGGAGCGCATCACTCATGCAGTGAAGCACAGCCGAGCGTCCGCTAGGTTCGAAAGCTGACAAAAGCGGCAGGGACCATGTGGGCGGCAATGAGGATCTGAAGCGGCGGTATGGCGCCAAGGTCGTCGGCCCCGCGGCCGACCGCGCGCGCATCCCCGCGATCGACGTGGCCCTCGCAGACGGGGAGAGCTGGCGCCTGGGCAGCCTCGAAATGCGCGTCATCGATGTGCCCGGCGCGCCGCCCGCCCAGGAAGCGGTGTGTGTGCGCTGCAGCATGTCCTGCACGCCCAAGTGCCCCCAAGGTGTTGCCGTGCCTCTGGGAGCTTGCCCTGTCTGCATTGGCACTTGTTTGCTGACAGGTCCAGCTGTTGACACTGCCATTTGCTGATGGTGCCTGGCTGGCGAAGCAGACAAAGCTGCATGACTTGCATGAGGCCGTCCCTGCACGCACGTGCCGCGACTCACCAATCGTGAAGGACATGTCACAAGTCCCTGAGTCTTCCCAGACGCCTGGCTGGCGTATCAAAGGTTGGGGGCGGTCGGGCAGGGCACACGCGCGGCCATGTGGCGCTCTGGTTCCCGGACGCTGAGGCGCTGTTTTCTGGTGCGCTCCACGGGCGTGAGCTGTGAAGGCTGCTGCCGCCGCACGTGTGACTTGACATTGTGGGAGCTAGCAAGTAGAGGGTCTATCTCTGATAACCTCGCCAGGCTTGTAAGACGCAGGCGGCATGCGAGTGCCGTATGCGCGCGCGTTGAGCACTTATCAGCTTGTTTTGGCAGACGTCTCCGCGCGCTTCGAGACCATGAGTGATGATGGCTGCGCCCGCAGGCGACACGCTCTTTGCGCTGGGCTGCGGCCGCCTGTTCGAGGGCACGCCGGAGCAGATGTGGCGGGTGCGCCTGCTGCCATGCTGCGCGATGCCGCCCCTGCTGGGCACACCCCTGCCACGCCTCACCCACAAGCACGACGCCGAGTGAGGCCGGTGCAGACGTGCGAGCAGGCAAGCGTTGTCAAGCGGTGGTGCTGCTCCGGCGGGCGGGGTCGCAGCTGTGCGACCCATGGCTGTCGCCGCCCATGCACTGTGAAGCCCACACCAGCATGGTGCAGCGTCGGCGGTGCCTGACGCGCGCGCGGGGCTGGCGGCAGTCGCTGTCCAAGCTGCGCGAGCTGCCGCCCAGCGCGTGGGTCTTCTGCGGCCACGAGTATACGCAGAGCAACGCCAAGTTCGCCGCGCGGGTCGACCCCGACAACGCCGCGCTCGCTGCGCGCGCGGCGGAGATCAAGGAGCTGCGGGCGCAGGCGCGGGGCCCCGCGCGCGCTCTGCCTGCCCTCGTGTGTGCATGCTGGTGCGCGGCCCTGGCCCTGCTGCTGCGACTCCGAGCAAGCGCGCGCGATGCGCTTGCGGCTGGATGCCGCGCGCTGCTTTGCTCGTGCACAGGGCTGCTGCGTGGCCCGGCCGCTCGCCCACCGGCTCCGTCATTGCGCTGGGGTCCTGCGTAAGCGCTGCTGGTTTGAGCCTGTCCGCGTTTGTGAATACGGCGTGGCGTCCAGGGCAAGGCGACAGTGCCGAGCCGGCTGGGCGCGGAGCTGGAGACCAACCCCTTCCTGCGCCCGTCGAGCGCCGCCATACGCTCCGCGCTCGGTGCGGCATGCGCGCGCTGGCCCGCACGCGCTGCCATGCCGGGGCTGCGCCTGCGCAGGGCGCCGCAGCGGCTTGCAGAGGGTCATGGAGGGTCGCAGGGGGTTGCAGAGGGTTGCTGAGGGTCGTAGGGGGTCGCGGAGCGTCAAGCGGCCTGCATGCAGCACAGGGCCGCATGCCAGTGTTGCATGCATGTAGACCTGCCACCTTGATGCGTGACGCGTCTGCTGTGCTTTCCGCGGGGCGCGCAAAAGCCCATGTGTGTGTGCGGAAGGGTGTGCACGTGAGTGGCGCATGGAGGCTTGCCGCTCCCACGGCGTGAGCCCCATAACCGCACACCTGTGGTGACATTCTGATGCAGATGTGGGTGGAGTGCGTGGCACTGAGCTGGCCTAGTGCGCACAGGTGTCGCGAAGGGAGCCAGCGATGTGGAGGCATTCAAGGCCATCCGCGCCGCCAAAGATAAGGCATAAGGCACACGGATGATCTGGCCGTGGCAGCGCAGCGGCTGCCATACCAGCTGTGATCCTGTAACGCACGTCGTGTCTGTGTGCGAGTGCGTTTGCTCTTGCGCCGCAGGCCTTGCATAACAAGTCTCAGGCTGCGCAGAGTGGTCGCAGCCTGCAAACTTGCCATCCTGTGGCCCGCACAGTGAAGGGTATGTGGACCACTTGAGTATTTGTTGAACCAGTTAGGCTGGAAGACTTAGCCTGAAATGCACTGCAGCATGACGACTGGAACAGTGTGCGCAACTGATTTCAGCCTGGCACCTGACCACAGTCTCCACTGCTCTGCGTCAAGCGCCTTCGTGCGAGGCACCCCTGGCTGCTGCCCGCAGCCCACAACAAGCGGCGTTGTGACTCTGCGTTTCCTCAAATGCACGCACCCTCGTGCATGGGGCACCTCATGCAGTGCCACCAGCAGTGCTCGCTAACTGGCACTTGCTACAACGATAGATCCGCAGCTCGGGCCGCACAGAGCGGACTCGCTGCCAGGCAGGAGCCAGCCCCAAGCCTCACGCCCTCCGCAGCACACTGCATACGGAGTCCAGGCACGGCCTCAGGCGGCGACTTCGTCAGCGTCCATGGCGCCGCCCTCGTCGCCTTGGCCCTCGGCGTAGAGCCCCATCTGCTCGGCAACCGCGGCTTGCCGCGCCGTGAGCTCCTGCTTCACGATGTTGCCGTACCCGCCGCGCCCCGCGTCCCAGTCGGTGCGATACTCGTCGCGCACCTGCACGCGGCCACACGCGCGCGCGTCCGTACCCCGGAGCCAGCGCCTCTCTGCCTAGGAGCCAGCGCCACCTTTCAACCAGGGAGGTGATGTGCGCGCCCCCGCGCTGGTCACACTTCGCGCACCTAAAACAGGAGCAGTGAGCACACGCCCAGCCAGTCATGTGCCGCACGCACGAGAAAGCACGTCACGATGTGGGAAGTCGCTTTGTAGCCCACCAATCACACCACGCCTTGTATCTACTTGATGCATCATGCAGGCAAGCACATGATGTGCCCCCGAACCTATGACGGGGCAAGGCCCGCCCACCGGTGCCCGTCAACTGAGTAAGCGACCCCCCACACAGTCAGCCCTATGGGCCAGGCGCCTGTATGCCTGCAGCGCGCCTGCCCGCCGGAGCGCCCGCGCCCGAACTGGCGCCCCTCCTTGAAGCCCCAGTCGAAGTCGGCGCGCACGGGCCGGTCGTCAAGCACGGTTCCGCTGATGTACTTGACCGCATCCTCCGCGTCGTCGCGCGTGTAATACACCACGAACGCAAACCCACAGGGCGTCATGCGATGCTTGTCCAGGCCCATGATGATGCGCCTGACGTCGCCGGCGCGCGAAAACACCTGGGAGCCACGGCCGCGTGCTTTTCTTTCAGCGTGGCAGCTACCGTCAGTGCAGACGCCGCTACAAGTCTGTGCCTTGGCTATCTGCGCACAGGAGTGCCCTTGCGCCACTGCAGCACTCTGTCAAGTATTGTTGCTGCCCGGGGCGCACCTCATATATCTGTTCCTCAGTGGTGTAGAAGGACAGGTTGCCAACATACAGCGTGGTGGACGACTTCAGGCACTCCTCGAACTGCTCCTGACTGCCGTCGAAGCGGCGGTCGCGGTACTGCGAGATGACTGGGTCAAGTTGCTGCGCGCGGCCGCTGGGGGCGTCAGTAGACGTGCTGCATTGGTCCACTGCCGCCCGCGCAAGCCTGACAGGCAGGCAGGGCTGCTGGGGAAGAGCCGGCGCGCCTTGAGCAAGCGCGCCATCAGGAGAGGAGCAGGTCGCCAGCGGCAGCCTGCAGCTCACCCATACTCGCCGCAGGCCGCCGCAGCTGCAACGGGAGCAGGCAGTAATGCAGCTCCAACTCTACTGAGCAGCGGCGGCACTGCTTATGTGTGAGAGTGAGTATTTTCTCAGTGCACTCCACTTGGTCAGCCTGCAGAGCGCGACACAGTCCGGCCTCTTTTCCTTCCTTGCCAAGTTGGTGACCCTGTGATGACCTGACTTGCGCAGCACGCAGCAGGCTGCCCCGCCAAGCCTGACCTTCCGAAGTCGCCCGACTAATTTGCGTTTGTGACTTCAGGAGCTGCAGGTGCACTTTTCGCGACCACCCTCCTATGGTGATGCAGCCTTCAGACATCTAGTGCTGCCTGATCATGGGCTGCAACAGCTGGAGCTGTCTGCGCCCAGAGCTGTAGCTTGCTGGCTGTGTGAGGTGCGACTGGCTTCTGTCCAGCACAGGTGTCACCAGCTCCCTGTAACCAACCATGGCTCAAGCGCCTCGAGCCAGCGTCGCTCCCTGAAGGCAGGACCAAACAGCAAGGCGCCGAGGCAAGTGGTGGCAGTCTGCCGCAGGCGCGCAGCACCTGCAGGGGAGCGCGGAGCCGCGGCACTGGCATGCGCAAGGCATGGCCCCGCGCCCGACGTCGCAGGCCGGCGCGGGCGCCTGCGCGGGCGTGCAGGGCTGCGCGCCGCCGGCGGCGGGCCGCCCGGGCAGCGCGCACGGCCGCGGCGGCGCGGCCGAGCCGGCCGGCAAGCCCGGCGCCGGGGACCTGCGCGGGCCGCGCTTCCGCTGCAGCCGCTGCGGCCGCGACCTCAGCGCGGCCCGCTTTGCGCAGCGCGTGCTGCACGTGAAGAAGTGCGCCGCCGCGGGTGCGCGGCCCGGGCTGCAAGCATACCCTCACCCTACAGCTGCGCTGCGGCGCCGCCAGCCCTCTGGGCCCAAGCTGCGTGGCCTGTCTGGGACAACCCTTGTGACAGGGCGCACAGGCCGCGGCCCCAGTGCACCTGGGGGCCCAAGCCGCACACGCCCAGGGAGCGCTACAGGCTGTGGAGCGGCGACCTCCAGCAGCGCGGTTGCAGGCGCACCACACACGGCCTCGCCCACGCTGCGTCCAACGAGGGCGGCGGGCGCGCGGGGGCGCAGCGGCTGCGGCCCAGGCGGCGAGCGAGGCGCCCCTGCCGGCGGCGTTTCGGCCGTTCGTGGCGCAGGCGCCGGCCGCGTGCGTGGGCGCGCCGCGCGCGCCGCCGCCGGCGCCGCCACCGGCCAGCGTGCGCGCGTGGCTGGGCGGCCTGCAGCTGGAGCGCCATGCGGCCGCGTTCGAGGCGGTGCGCGGGGCTGGGCCGCCGGCTTGAGGTCGCAGCTGCTCAGGGATTTGTAGCGGCGTGAGCACTCGGCCCCGTAGCGCAGCAATGGGTGTGCTGTGTAACCCTCCCGAGCGTGGCTATTGCGAGGCACATGCAATGGTGCTCGCCCGCTCACCCAGCTCTCTTGAGCCCACGCTTGCTCAGTAAACACAACGACTGTGTCTCACGCTCTCCACTGGAGAGTCTCCAGCACAGCGACATTTAGCTGTCGATTCCCTCCGTCTGTCTGCCGTGCTGCGGAACGGCGCATGTGCGGGTGGGGCCCTGCTCGCCGCTCGCGCAAGGCCTCAGACCCGACGCGCTGTGCAGAGCCGGGCGCGATCGAGGCTGTGAGAGGCGCCGGACGCCCTGCCGCACCCGGGCAGGGCTGCCGCCCGGCGCCACAGCGCGCGGCGGCTGCCGCCCCACCCCCGCTCGTGCGCCGCGCAAGAGCAAGTCATCCTGGGGCCACGCCCAACCCTATACCCTAATCCCACACCTGCTCGCGCGCTGCGCAGGAGCAGGTCGACCTGGCGTGCCTGCCCCTGCTCAGCGGCGCGGACCTGGCAACCCTAGGGCTCGCATGCCCCGCCGAGCGCCGCCGCGCGCTCGCGGCCGCCGCCGCGCTGCGCGCGCCGCGACAGGCAAACCCTCTTTCCGCCAGTGACCCTGGCAGCAGGGCGGCGGCGCCGAGTGGCGCACCATGGGTCGCATGCGCCCCTGCAGCGCCTCACCAGCCGCGGCGGCCAGTGCCCTCAGCGAGCGCGGCGCCTGATCAGGCTCCCAGTGGGCCCGGAGTCGCGCCGCGCGGCGCTCATGACACGGCGCTGAGCGGTGGGGGGCCCCCTCCGCGCGCGGCTGCGCCTGTGTCGCGCTCAGCCGCAGCGGGCGCTGCACACGGCAATGGGCGCGCTGCCGCCGCCGCGCACGCTCACAGGGGCGCTACGCGCGGGTGCGCTCCGGCGGCCAGCCACAGCTGGGAGACGCGGCCTGCTGCCGCGCCCGCCCCGCGCCCCGGGCCTGCCTCGGGCAAGGGCGGCGGCTGCGGGGGCACACGCGCGCGGCCGCCCGGCGCAGCCGCGGCGCGCCAGCCGGCGCCCGCGCAGCCTGACCAGGCGCCCCGGCAGGCGCCCAGCCTGGGGCCCCGGTGCGCGGCGGAGGAGGCCGCGCAGCTGGCGGCAGCGCTGTCGGCCTCGCTGGCGCCTGGCCAGGCCGCCTGCGCGCCCGCTGCTGCGCCGGCGCGCGCACAGGCTCCGCAGGCGCCGGCTGCACCGCCGCCGCCTGCAGGCCGGGCACGCTGCGGGCGCGCTGCCAAGCGCGCGCTTGATCAGGCTGCGTGCGCACCGCCGGCCGTGCTGGCGCCTGAGCAGGCGCTGGCCCGGGGCCCCGTCGCCGCGGCGGGGCCAGCGTCCGCCGTCATGCCATGTGCAGGCCCGACCGGGACAGCTGCAGACAGCAAGCCCGCAGCGCGCATATCCCTCAGCGCCGGAGGCAGCTGCGCGGGCACTGCGGCGGCCGGCGGCGGCTGCTCTGCAGCCGCCGCGTCGGGCGGCGGCGGCGCGGCGGCCCGGCGGGCGCTGGGCGCGCTGGGTCAGCTCATGGCAGGCAGCCGGCGACAGCGCGCGACCGGCGCAGGGCAGGGCCTCAGACCCAGACCCACTGGCTACTGCCGCGACGCCGAGCGCGCAGTGCTTGAGCAGCTGTTCCCGCCGCCGCGCGCCCGCGCGGCGGCCCGGCCGGGGACGGGTGGGGTCTATGAGGAGGACCCCTGGGAGCATGAGCCGTGCTCGCTGCACGCGTGCGCGCGCGGGGCGTGCACGCGCGTGGACTGCGCACCGCCCGGGGAGAGCGGCCTGGCGAAGCGCGTGCGCAAGCGCAAAGCCGCGGCGGCCGCAGCCGATGTGGCGGCAGCTGTCTATGGGGACGGCGAGCGCGGCGGCGGCGGCGGCCGCGGCGGCGGCGCTGACGCGCTCGACCGCAGCCAGGCGGCCGCAGCGCCCTGCACGCTTCCGCAGGTGCGAGCTGTGGGTACGTGTGTGCTTGAGCGTAGAGCGGCGCGGCAGCAGGCTGCGCCAGGCACGCCTGTGTGGCCCCGCAGGCGTGCCCTGCTGAGAACGGGCGACTGACGTTGCTCACCTTCGAGGCCCTCGCTCTGACAGCGCTCCGAGAGCCTCACATTTTCTACATGCATGCGTGCGTGCACCTGCGAACGCCCAGCAGCGGCGGCAGCGCAGCGCGGCCCGCGGCCCGCATATCCCGGGCGCCCGTGCCGGCGCGGCCGGTGCCCTGAGCGAGGGGCGCCCGGCGCACAGGTGCGCCTGCAGGCACTGCGGCAGGAGCTGGCGGCCGCGCAGGAGGTGGTCGCGCAGCTGCGGCGCATGGTGGCGGACGCCGAGGCGGAGGCGCGCGCGTGACGCGGGCGCTGCGGGCGGGGGCTCCTGGGCAGCCCGCTCCCGCTGCGAGTGGGCCTACCTGACTGTGCCGTGCTGCCAGGCTATTGCCTCGTGCTGCCTGGCGCGTCGTGTCGTGCGCGCTGCATGGCATGCATGGCATCTGCTGATGCTGGCACCATGCACTCTGTCGTCCGAACCATTATACCGAGATGATGTACCTGACCGTCTACAAGGGCTGCTCAGGGGCCTGTTAGGCTCAGGGCCTTCCATAACGCATGAAGCATGACCACGATGTTAGCATAACACGACCAAAGACGAACCCAGCTGCAGCGAGCTGTTGGTTGCCCGCCATGAACGGCTCCGCCGCAGGCGAAGCAGCCAACGCCGGCGAGCAGCCTCCCGGCGATGTCCAGCTGTCCAAGGCGGACAAGGCGCGCAGGTACCGCACCAAGCTCAAGGCATCGCTGGATGCAGCGCAGCTCGAAGAATGCCGCAGGAAGAACCGGTGCGCACAGTGAGTCGGGCGTCTCCGCACGCCTGGCCTTTGGAGGTCCTCACTGGTCGTGAGTGCCGTGCCACAGCGCAACCAGCGCACAGGGCTCAGCGCGACGCTGCTGTGGGAGAACCCCTGCTGACGCCTCGTGCAATCCCTGCGCAGGGAGCGCCAGAAGCGCTTCCGCGATCGGCAGAAGGCGGCGCGAACCGACGCGCGCGCGACGCAGTCAGCGCTGCACGCCGCGGCGTCCGGCGCCTTCGACACCGCGGCCGTGCTGCAGCACGCGCACGGCCTGGCCGCGCAGGGCGTGTCCGACCCGGCCGCGATCGCGCACGCACTGCTGGCCTCCTCGGCCGCCGCCGCCGCCGCCGCGGCTGGCCTGCGGCCGCAGAGCGCCGGTGCCAGCGCGATCGAGCTGCTCAACGCCGGTCTGGCCGCTATGCCCAGCCGCAGCAATGGCAGCCTCGGAGCCGGCGCGACCGCGCCGCCGAGCGTGTCCGGCTCGGACGTGGCTGTGGTGGCTATGGGCGGCGGCGCCGGCGCGAGCGCGGGGCAGAGCGTCCCAGGGGACGCCGGAACGCAGGGAAGGGCGCCTGCGATGGCCGAGCACGCTGCAGCCGGGGCCCGCGGCGGCGCCCGCGCAGGGCCGCCGGCCCCGGAGCCCGACCAAGCGCCTGCGGCCGTGGAACGAGCAGGCGCGCGCGTACAGCGCGCCCCAACAGAGCCGGGCGGCGAGCGGGCTCTGGCCAGGATCGAGAGCGCGATCGCCGGCAGCACCGGGCAGGGCGGCGCGGGCAGCGCGGCGGGGCGCGCGGACAAGCAGGAGCTGGCCGAGGGCCTGGCGGCGCTGTTCTGCAAGGCGGTCGCGGGCCTGGGCGCGCGCGAGCGCGTCGCGGTGCTGCGCGCCTTTCTGGCGTCGGTGCGCGGGATCGTCGGGGACGAGGCGCGCCCGCGCGCCGGTCGACCTGCTGCCGGTTTCGGCAATGGCCGTGGAACCCGAAGATACTATGCTGCTTTGGGCAGAATGCCTCCCGGCGGCGCGGCCGTATGGCTGCGCCACGCGCGACCACCAAGCATACGCGCTCGCGGTCGGTGTCTAGACGCGCACACTATGCTCACGGGGACAGAATCGGAGAGTGTGCTGGCGTGACGCAGCTCCGAACAGGTCGTCTCGACACTTGTGGGTGAGTGGGTGGTGTGTTCGCTCGCCCAGCATTGCAGCGCCCTACTAGCTCCTCAGCCAAGAAAAGCGGCAGGGAACACATGGGTCCCATCTGCGCGCAGGTGTGCTCGCAGGCGTGCCTGCCGGCGGGCGGCGCGCCGCGCTACCTGCAGTTTGACGCGGCCGGCAACCGCGTGGCGACGACGGCCGGCGAGGCGGGGCCCCAGCTGGCCGCGGCGCCGCCGGCGCCCGTCGTGGCCCCGCTTCCCGCGCCGGGCGGCGTGCTGCTGCTGTGACCAGGGGAGGTGGGAGCCGGGCGTCGTCCGCGCTGCGCCGTCGAGGGCTGTCAAGCGCTGCACTGTCCCTGGCCGCTGTGGGCCAGTGCATTGGGTCCGCCAGCGTGCCATCCGTGACACCCGTGACATCCGCCGAGCTGCCTCGGTGCTGCTGAAGCCTGCCAGGCAGCATGCCGACGCTGCGAGGCAGAGCGCGGCAGGCGGGAGGGAGCCCTGCCGGGCGCCGCGGCACCCGCCGCATGCTAGCAGCGCTGTGCCCATTCGGGCTGGGCGCGTGCTGCGCTAGCGCACGTCCTGATTTACCGGAGCATGGTCACACATCTAGTTCTCATGGTGCTGAGCCCGCACAGTGGCCTTTCTGTGGCGCTGGACCCCGTAGTGTAGGAGCGCCCAAGTCTGGCTTTTCAAATTTGGCATGCATTTGGTACTGTGTGGAAATGTGTGGTGGGTGTGAGTGCACCCTCTTATGCTAGACTAGTGGCGTGCGGAGGAGCCGGGCGTTTGTGAAGGATCAGATGCATTGCTCATGTTTTCCGCATGTTTATCAGCCCGCTTTGCGTCAGTGTACTTATGTATGCGTCTGCTGTAGCGATTGGCGCACATGCCTGTAGACTATCTGGCAGCGCTTATGGCAGGGAGCTTGAAGCTGCCTCAATGTGTAAGCTCATTGAATGCTAACCAGGCCAACACTGATGTCATGACATCCTCTTGCATGTTGACATCAATGCACTAGCGAGGGCTATGCATGACGGCTGAAAGCTAGCAGCAAGCAGAGAGCCAGCACGCGCGTCCGATGAAGCAGCTGTCAACACAATGCTGCACATCCTGCCAGCACTCTGAACCCGAGCACAGGAAACCGCTACCTCTCTCATGCAGAGCACTCTGAAGAAGGGATGTTTGCGCCCAGCAGACTGCCAGCTCCGAAATACATTGCTCGCACAGCAAGCCATGCAGCTACACATGCTCCGGCCGCCTCGCATCTGCGCGACCATAGCATCCTCCACTGCTCCTCACCGCTGCCCGACCTCACTACGCGGGACCTCACTACACGTATCAGACATCTGAAAAGAGAGACAACACCCGCGTGCCCAATGACACATACACTCGACTCAGAAAGAAAGAAGTCACGCGCGACCTCGCACGACCAGACGACGCCCTCCGCAATGCCCCAGCCACGTCTGTGGACCCGCGCGCGCTCCTGCCTCCCCCAGACGCGCGCAGAGCCTGCCTGCGACTAGGGCAGGATTCGCGCCCGCTCCCGGCCCGGCCACCGGTGCGGGTCACGGCGCAGTCCATACGCGCGCAGGCTCGGAGCGCGGGCTCAGCCGCCGATGCGGATCATGGCGCGGTTCTTCGTGCGCGCGAGCTCGAACATGCCGGCGTGCGCGGCGCGCTTGCGCGACACGGCCGCGCCAATGATCGCGCGCAGGTCGCCGTCGCTCGCGCCGTCGCGCATCGCGTCGCGCAGGCTCACCTCGTTCGCGCCGAACAGGCACACCTGGAAGACGGCGCATCTCAGCCTCAACGGGTTGTGTCAACTCTGTTTGCTGTGATGCCTGCTTGCAAGTAATACAAGCAACTGTGCCGTGCAAGAATGCTCACACTGCGACAGGTTACGTCTCCACATTCTATCTTGTTCACTCTACAGCCTCCGCCGAACCCTGCTTGCAGACCTCATAAGTGCACAGCCCGAGCAGCACACACCGCATGCAGCCCGCGGGCGCGGGCGGCGCGCCTTGAGGTTGCCGTCGGCCATGAGGCGCAGGCGGTTGCAGTCGCCGCAGAAGGCCTGCGTCATGGACGTCACAAACGACACGCTGCCGCGGTGGCCGCGCACGCGGAAGTTCTTCGCCACCTCGCCGGCCGGGTCCTGTGCCGCGCAACTCCACACCTTGACAACCTCTCCAAGTGATTCCCAATTGACACACTCTACGACAAGACAGACCCCATCGACTGAGTCGTAGACCATGTGCCATGCGTCAAGGGTCAAGAAGTCGTGACACAGTGGTCCTCTGCAGGTCAGTGCAGGTGGTGTGCCGCTCTGCTCTGACAAACCTTCGCTGGTTGTCTGTGGTGCAGCCCTAAACCTAACCCCGCCAGCGGGCCGGCCTGCGCGCGCGCCTGCAGACGCTCCAGGCCCTGCGGGAAGCGGGCCTCCACGGCGGCGCGCATCTCGCGGAAGGGCACCATCTTGGCGTCGCTCCACACGTTGCCGTCGAAGGGCATGTACTCAATGAAGCGCACGTTGACCGGCAGGTCCGCGGCCAGCGCCGCAAAGTCGCCCAGCTCGTCGCAGTTGGCGCCGCGCATCACCACCACGTTGATCTGCCGCGCGCGCCGCGGCGTCAGCCGCCGGCCCGCTCCTGCCCCGGCGCCATGTGGAGCGGCACATGGCCACCACGCCCACATGCATGACAGGCTTAGGGCCCCTGACCACCACACCCACATGCGCGATTGGCTTGAAGTACTAAGCCACCACACCACATGCGCAATAGGCTTGAAGCACCAAGCCACCACACCCACATGCGCATCCAGAGTAGGCCCCGCGGCCACCCCACCCACATGCACGACAGCTCTGAGGTCGGCCCCCGCAACGCACGCGCGGCGAGAGCCCCCGCGCGCCTTCACGGGGTCGTAGCCGAGCTCCACGGCCCGCAGGATGGCGGCCATGACGCGCTCGTGGCCCCGCCGGCGCGTCATGCGCTCAAAGCGCTCCGGGCGCAGCGTGTCCAGGCTGATGTTCAGCAGGCTCAGGCCTGCCGGGCGGTCACGCGTGAAGGGTTTAGTGGGGTCGCCATACCCCGGCATATGCCGACCCCCTACAGGCGCGGCGCGTCTGCGCTCCTCCCCACAGGCCTGTGCTCGGAGCGGGCGCACCATCGCAGCACGCCGCTCACGGGCGGACAGCGAGCAAGCCTGATCTGCCTGACACAGAGGGTGCATGCGCCGCCGCGCCGCTCGGCCGGCGCAAAAGCGCGCGCAAGCCTGTTGGGTGGCAGGTTAAGGGTAGCCCTTATGCCCTTATGAGCGCACGCCTGCCGCTGCGGCCAGACGAGCGACCCGCCACACATCTGTGCCTCTACCCCTACAGCATACCCGTGCATCGAGCATGACTGAAACCATGCACGCTGCGGCAGCCACCACGACCCCGCTGCAGCGTCGAGCCCAGCGCGTGCGCACCCGCGGCGCGCAGCTCGGGCAGCTGGCGCGCGAGCGCGATGCCGTTGGTGGTTATGCCGACGCCGCGCAGGCC
>JAABUP010006515.1_pt1 | contig 16523 bp, 22 predicted proteins | sample 5559201 | NCBI WGS metagenome assembly JAABUP01 (sample SAMN10711887, study PRJNA513373) | rock metagenome | isolation source: Antarctica rocks | place: Antarctica
GCAGCAAAGAACACTCCATCCCTGGAATCAAATCCGCAACGGAGGAAGAGCGATTAGGTCTCGTCAAAGGAGATTCAAGAAATTTGACCTCCCTTCCTGATTACATCGAACACCAATCCGACGATGACGACTGGCAGCTCGAAGGCCAACCAAGGAGAAGTCACGTGCCGCTCATACGAGAAGAAAAGGAAAGCGAGAGCAGTGGAAGGAGTTCCCCGGACTTACAGAGTTCGTCCCGGATACCACAGGCGCCGGATGAGGATCCACCGCAGTATGGTGGAGCGTGGCCGGCTCATCATCGGCCGCGGGGTAGTGGTGGTGGTGCTGGGAGTAAAGGCAGCGGAGCAGGGCCGGCTTTCATCTGAATGAGTGTATCTGTAGCATTAACGCTTGGGTTGGGTGCGGGATCTGTTGATTGCATAGCGTTGGGTGTTCTCCACGGCAGTTCCATGAGATATACATTGTCAGTGGGCTTTGTTCAAAGCTCGATGAGAATCAAATCATTTTTGTTATTTGGTGATGGAGCCACACCTACTACAAACCCATCTCTAACCTTTGAATCGTTCGCAGGAAAACCGCCAAGCTCACAGCGTGTTACCGGCGAAAGGAACTGTTGGGCAACAGCACGTTGACGGGATCTTGGCGATTGAAGGTTCGAGCTCCGTTGGGGCGTTTTCCGCGCTGGTGGATCTTTTCACATCATGTGAGTTTCACTCGTCTTCTACTTCAGTCCTTCAATTTTTAATTGAAGATTGCTAAGACCTGTCTTCATCAATCGCTACTCTCTCATGTGTTGTAATCTTCATTCAACGGATGCAGGATTTTAGGAACATTCTTTGGTATTCCATTTCTGTGACTTGATCCCTCGAGGAACTATAATTGACTTCAACGTATTCAAGCCAGTTCGTTTTCAAGTGTAGCTCCTAAGGCGTACGGGAAGATAAGAAACATCACCCCTGCCCAGCACTCTGATTAGAATGATCCAGCCGATGTTTCGCTCCTCATCAACTCGGCCCCCATCTCTCCGCCAAACCATAATACCCCCTAACCCACCCCCATCGCACCTCCACGGTCCAAACCTCATCTTCTTCACAAAGCGCCCGGCCACTGCTCTCTACGTTCCCCTGTAAATTGGCCTACATCACGCCCTGCAATTGCTGGAAACTGCAACCCTACGTCAGATCGAACTCCGATGACCCGAATGATGAGAACGTGAAGGGGAGTTTGGATAGCGTGCTTGGGGAATACGGCACGCCGCTCGCAGACGATCTGCTGGAGATCGGGGAGGTTAATGTGCATGGGGATGGGATGATTCGTTTGGATGATGCGCGTTAGTTTCGTGAGGTGGTTTGGAATGCGGATGGAGTGGTCGAGCTGATTTTTTAATGTAGGGCCACGGAGCTTGGGGGGCACTGAGTTTGTGAGGTTTGTGAGGGAGTGTAGCTTTCTCGATCATTATGCGGCGGGCCAGTGGGATACACCTATATGGCCGGTTAGTTATGTGGGGGATGAACAGCATTTTATTTGGTTTGTTGATGAAGGTTAGTGAGGTTGTTTGTGCGTGGTGGTGGGGTTCTTACAGATTGGTTTTGGGTACGAGACTTCCTGATATAGGGAGGGATTCGGACCAGATCCGACCTATTCTTATCGAATGTTGGGGGCGGATGAGTAGAAGTATGCCCCCGTCATGTTCATCAGTGGGTATTGGGAGTTTCGTTACTTGTCGTCTACGGTCTCGATGTTGAATGACAACATCTGGGGGTTTCGAGCTCATTTGGGGCCGTGGGAGGGGATGTATGCAGAATTTATTTGAGTATGTTGATTGAATTGGGAGTGGTTTTGATACCGCAACTACTAAAGGTACAGAAGAGTCGCCTCGAAAAGCTTCAGACAATACTAATATTCCGCTCCAATTAGCATCGAATTTTGCTCCAAATGTTTCTGAGCCTTTATCTGCAATCCTCGTATCTCTGCTCTTTCATTCCATAGCATTCGGATGCACAACAACCTGCTTCCCTCCCTTCCTTTCCGCATACGCATCCAACGCTTCATTCACCGCCCTGGCATCCAACCCCTCGACGACCCTGACATCCTGGCACTCCACCTCCCCTTTCTCAATCCATCCGACAATGTTATTCCAAAATCTCTCTTTCAAATCTCCCATACCAGCGCTCGTCCCAATCACATGCTTCACCTCACACAGAGGTCTGTTCTTCTGGATGAAGTCTGCAGTTTCACCTTGTACGGGATGCAAAGTTAATAATTTACTGGGGCTTTTTTGAGCGAGTAGTGCGACGGCTAGTTCGAAGGTCCAGTTCGCGCAATCGTATATGTGTGTGATGGATTCGGGGTCTCCGTTAGAGATGGCGTGGGCTTCTGAAACGAGCTCGGGGAGTGGGAGATGGCGGTCGAGGACGTGTGTCGCGCCGAGTTTTTTCAACTCAGGCGTGTGGGAGGGGGAGGCGATGGCGATGATGTTGCGGAGGGGGGTGAGGCGTGAGGCGTACTGAAGGGCCATGTGACCGACAGAGGTGCCGGCGCCGACGACGATGAGCGGGCTCGCGGTGGTGGCGTTGTTTGTGTCTTTGTTGGTGTTGGGAGGAACTGCAGGGAAGGGGGCGGGGAAACCGAAGCCTGAGGTCGGATGGAAGAGTGCGATGAAACTCGTCACGGCGTTCACGGGTAGGCTGACTACTTGGTCGTCTGTGAAGTCTGGCGGTGTCGGAGCGGTTGCAGCAATGTCGAGTATGGCATATTGTTGGAGGCCAGGTTGATCCGGGATCGGGGAGTCGAGAAAGGCGGCTTGACCAAAGATGTGGTCGCCGACTTTGTAGTTTGCTGCCGTCACGAAGATGGAGGGGGAGGGGGAGGGACCGAGGGATTGGACTACTCCGGCGAGGTTGGTGCCGAGGATGAAGGGGAGTTTGGTGCCGATGAAGAGGCCGATGTTGCGGCCGTAGGCGTCGTGGGGGAGGACTAGAATTCAAGTCAATCAGCAGGCTGCCTCACAGCCCCTTGTGCTGTTGCAGGGGTGGGACATGTTTAATAGCTCGGTTGATTGAATAATTTGACAATATATGCATGAAATTGGAACCATTGTTCTTACTCGCGCCCCGCATCAACTGCAACACACTCTCACAAAACAGAAAGGAAATGGGGACTGAAGTCACTACAGCCATATTCTTACTCAAGCCGATCCAATTCCAATACATGGTAGTGCCGTTAAGGAATCTTCAGCGTGTGAACGGGACATAATCAAACCTCCACAGAACTCGTGCGCTCGAGAAACAATGTGAAAGACTCACTCATCGTAGACGTAACCTTGATGAGCACCTGTCCCTCCTTGGGCTCTGGAATGGGTCGGGTATCAAGTACCACCGGCTTCCCCACCTCCTTCACGAAAAGTGCCTTCTGCATTCCTTCTTGTGTCATAATTTCTATGGAGATCGTTTATGATGAGAACAAAGATGAAGTTGGAGGTGGAGTTCAAATTGGAGTATAGGAATCTGAGGAGAAGAAAGGAGATCACGATCGGAATTTGAAGAAATACGGTGGTGTGGAGAGCATGGAAGGATTGAAGGATTATACTAAAGATCAGTAAACAGATAGATTGACATATCATCACCGAGCCACGAACAACCAAGTAGGAGCAGCTAGTGCGTCTTGTCTTGTCTTTTCTTGGAGAGAGTGTAAATCGCATGCGGGCATAATGATCAGTAAGCCATGCCTACCTTTCCTCATTACTCATCAACCAACATCATGGCGGATCGACTCTCAAATACCATGTCCGGCTGTTGCAAAAGACTAGCCCGAATCTCTACTTCATTTGAGCACACAACATCATGCAATCGTTCTTGTCAAAGGAGAACAATTAGTCCATTCGGCGATCTCCATTTTGGCGATGCGGCCCTGCAAATTGCTGGTTACCTAGACGAGATGTGCGCAACTGTCACAGCACGCTCAATGAGATCTTTTCCGGGACACCGATGCCAGCAAAAGAGATTGAGCGTCCCATGGTGAAGGACTAGAAGGATTCAATGTCTTGATAGGCAAATAGAAGCAATGGCCTAGCCTGATGTTTACCCACCGCCAGGGGTCCGGGCCATGGTGACTGCCCGAAACATGGGGCGTTAATTTAGGGCTGTCTCGGCATTTGTAGCCTAAATGGTAGCTCAACTTGGCGGCTAGGGGCCCGAGCCTTCAGTGATACCAAGGAAACTTCAAACGTTAATGGACAGCTAGGACTACGTGTCAGCAGGGCATGAAATTGTTACCGCCCAATCTCCTTGAACCAAATTGTCTTTAGCGGTCCTTGTCCACAAGAATAGCGGTTTGTGTGTTTTGTCTTTGCTGCCAAAGCTATTGTGCGATCCTGAGGATCATGATTTGCTGTCGTCACAATACATGTATGTTAGTCACCCTCGCAGCAATCAAGGAATCAGCCTCGAGTCAGCCTTGTTTCGCGCAGCCTTGCTAGATCATTGGTGTACAGATGACAAGGCAGCCGATTCGAGAGCATTCCAATGCTTCTCTCTCCCTCTTTTCTCTCCCTCGGAGCATCCGCCCGACAGTGGGACGCACCCAGGAGTCCCTCACCCTACGTTACCTTGACGATGAGTGGGTTCAATACTACACTGCAGAGATTTGACCGGAGCCACGCCCTGGCATGACCGACTATGGAAGGCTTGTCTGCAGCTGCGAGCGGCATAGCTGTAGTGTCTATCGCCATTTCTGGAGCTCTATCAAAGAAGCGCCGGAGGATATCCGTACGATTTCAATAGACTTAGGACTTCTGTCGAGCGTTCTCACCCGCATAGCCTACGAGGCACAACATATTGGGCCTGAGGCGAATCTCGTTGCCGCCTTGAAGGGATGCTGGTCCCAGGTGGAATCACTCACTGCGCTTCTCAATGAGATAGAACCGGGTTTTGCTTCAACGGGCTCGCGTACTCGTAAATGGGCCGCTTTCACAGCCGTCTTCAAACGTGGGCAGTTGATCAAATTTCAGGAAGCTTTGGAGAGGATGAAATGTACGTTGTTGCTAGTGCAGCAAATTCAGGACAGGTAAGACTTGATGAATTTCTCGTACTCAAAGACGCCACAGAGGCATCGAAAACACAACAAGAGCCTCCTGAATTCTTTTGGGGTTACAGCTATTCTTCGAACCATAAATTGAATGCTGATGTCGCAAGATATCCTCAGTCGCATGAGCCGGAACGCTCATTTCTCCTTAGAACGGAGGCTAGACAATATTACTCAAAGCTTTTCCAGCTTGAGCATACAGCAGTACTCAGAAATAGCCGGGAAGATTCCAATCACAGTCTCTGATATGCACTACTGTCAAGCTGCTTTTCGTACTGAGGAAGGGGATCCCACGATGTCTTATGCAGGAATTTCGGACATCAACCCTCCAAATCCAGACGGATCTTGGCGAAAGTCGGCATGGCTAAAACGTACGTTAAGAACGCAAAGATCTCTCATGGAATGCCTCCTGTTCACTGTCCGTACGGAATCAAGTATTAAAATACAGACATCAAGAGAAACGGATGGCTTGGAACAGCACGGCGTGCAAGACCAATTTGAAAATGAAACGTCGTATACGGTATTTCCGGCTACTTGGCTGATCCGCCTAGGTATCCATCATGGTCTCCGTCTTAGATGCCTTCCCTCTTCTACTCAGGGATGGAAAAACACGTTGGAGACCATTTGCCCAGTACTTGATGACGCTTTGATCTTTGATTTCTGCGCAACGGGCAACGTACCTGCCGTCAGGAGATTGTTGTCAGGAGGCCATGCTTCAGTCAGAGACACCAATTCTCGGGGATATACCCCCCTTCATGTGAGTATCTCTGGTGAATTTCAGGCTGCATGATACCTGAGCGGTTTTGTTACATGAAAGTGGCTGACGTTTGGGTCAAGTTTGCTGCACAGAATCTTCATCCAGATCTTTGTAGAATCCTTGAGGGTGCTGGAGCGGACTCAAGTGCACTCACGCACAGAGCAGAGTGAGCAAGCCTTGTTAAATGCAAAGGCGCCCAAAAGCGAGTACGGTTGACACGATAGTCAGAAGTGCAATGGGACTCGCAGCTCGCCAATCATATCATACTACTTACGCCTTGCTATCACGAACTTGTGACACCCTCCGCCTTTTGACCGATTTGATGGACTTCTCAGACGAAAATGGCGATGGCTGGGGGATTTTATACTCTATTTGTGAGAACCACATCACTTTAGGCGGAGAGAGCGAGGCTCAGATGACTCTCATATTTTGGATGCTTAAGCTGCTAAGCTTTGAATTGAAGACAAATGTCTTTAGACGCCAATATGCATCAATATTGCGCATTATTCTTTTCCCAAATGTTAAGCTAGAGGAAGCGGCTGACTTGCTTCTAAATCTGGGTGGCAGAGAAATCATTGATGCGCCTATTATTAACGCAGGTGGATATACTGTACTTCACAAATGTCTAGCATATGCTAGCGATCCTATCAATGCTATTCAAGGGAGATTAACCCCAACGCTTTCTAGAGGCCCGGATCTCCATCGACTGGGCTTTGATTGCGATTACACTCCACAAGAAGAGACTCCAACATCGCTTGCAATGTACTCGTCATGGGCATTCACGGATTGGTTAGATGGATTGATCATGACTGGGGTAGACCTTGAGGACTTTATAGAACAAGAACTAGAGAGGAACCATATGGTGCACCCTGGCTGGAATAAACAGACTCTTCTCGGTCTGTTTGCATACGATCATGAACGTAACTCCTATATTCGAGATGTCGACGATTGCAGTGATTGTACCAAAGCTATTCCCGGTGTCAAAGTACAACCCTACTGGCGACATTCACTCGAAAGGATCAAGCAAGTACTAGATCCCGATAATTCAGCCCGGTGTGATCAAGAGGGGCGAGGAAACGAAAAAGTTGACGGCTGCAGTATCGCGGAAGCTGAAAGCAGCTCGAGCGATCTAGTCTACCACCCTAATGCTACTGGGGACACTCCTATTGTTGATCTCAGTGAGCTCCCATCTGAATCAGACTCGGAGTCGGAATTGAAGCCGGAATACGAAGATGATGTACACGGGTATCCGGCGACAGTATCGCTTCGATCGGACTGCGTGTATGCCGAGGATGAAGTGATATGCATGGAAGGCTGGCTTCACTACAGACAGACCGGCACCCGCAACCCACTACACGGCCGGAAACGGCGTTTCCCGCCAGACTCCGACGATGATTCATCATTTTATGAGACCTCTACTCCTGGAGATGAATCCTCAGACGATGGGTACTCTCCATACCACATCCATACGTAGCCAATGGATTCTTTGAAAAGAAGGCGCTTCATCGATACAGATGGGAGCAATCTATTCGAAACAGCCAAGTGACATTACCGCAATGTTCAAGATACGCAGGTATATTTACCTGACCGAATAAGGGAGGATCCCGATTTTGTGAGGGTGGTTGAACAATCAGGGGGAGCAGGAAAATGAACAGATTGGTGTCCAGTGTATAGTAGTCAAATTAGTGATAAGAGGTGTTTCGTACGATTACATATCGCTGAATGATTGTTTAATTGTATCTCTATAGTATGCTATTACAGAGATTGGAGCATCGAAGCGGAACCGGCAAAGTACTTTGGGAACGACAACGTTGAATTTTAGAGTTCTGTTAGTATGGATCACGCTGACACCTCTTTTTCCCCCTTTCTTAGTCCTTGGATTTTCGCATTCCTGATCTATCACCGCCAGCAAATGCTCATCGATTCATTGAATACATCGTATTCCTCATCCACCGGTCGCAAATCATCGTGCTATATCCCGCTGCCTCAATATTGAACCTAATCCTCGCATTGGGGTGCGATTATCGTCAAGATGGTCTCTGCTGTTTTTCGCTCCGCGCATACAATTCTGAAGACTACCTCAATGATGCGCAGCAAATTAGGAGAGATAGCGTGGAATCATCGCAGGTATACGGCGAAAACTGATCAAGGATCTAATTCGCTGCTTTCCAGCTTTCCGAATTTCCGTTCAAATTGGCGTACGTTACGCCTTGCAAATGTTGGAGGCTTCAAAATTATGTCAAGTTCCATCCTGGTGAGCCGGACTATGAAGATGTAAAAGGGAGTCTGGATCCTGTTATAGGTAAAGATAGCTTTAGGCTCCATGAGCAGTATCTCGAGATCGGGGAGGTGACTGTATCCTCCGATGGGCTACTCCATCCGGACAGTGCTTGTTTCTCATCCTGCATCCCGCCAGAAGGGATCTCAGTTGACTCTGCTAGTCCCACTGACTGGAAGTGATGCTGAGCCCATCATGTTTATCCGAAACTGCCCATTTCTAGATGCGTACATAGAGTTTCTATGGGATCGGCCTGAATTCCCAATTTCGTACACGGCACCCGAGCAGCATCATATTTGGACTATTCCCAAAGGTCAGAAAGATTTGGATAAGATGTGCTTGAATGATTAAACAACTCTAACATCATCAATAGGGACTCCCCTTCCTGATAGAATTCACCTCCGAGCGGAACAACAACGTAGATGGACGGTAGGAGACTGTGACCTTCCAGATGACCCAGATATTTCAGACGTATACAGGTTAAGCATCTCGTTGGCCATGACACTGCAGGGTAAGCCCTTTGAATAGGGGGGTCGACGGATATATCCACTGATTACGGCAGATCTCAATAGTGCTCTCGAGAGCATGCTATCCAAACACGCAAATGTGATGACGATAACCAAGTTTAGACGTGACATGCATATGTGAAGAGATAGAGACAATCTATGGCATTCAGGTTCGTAATGTAACTCATCGGATCCCCGAAACATACTGGTTACGGTTATAGCACTCTCTTTGCTGACACATAGCATCTCTCTAGTACCTATTACGAAGAAGACACTTTGGATATTAAAACCGCACCGCACACTGGAGTTCAATGCAGGAATACACCTCGAATATCAGAATACTCCACACCTTGGACATATGAACGGGAATGCTTCCTAGATTACTGCATATCAAAATTGGAACGCGCATTGGATGCGAGACCTGGAATGTACATTGATCATCAAAATTAGACATTAGAATTGGACATCAGGACTGAATATTAGAACTCGATACCACGCATTCGATAGGGGAATAGAATTGCACATTGGACATCAGAACTGCACATCATCACAATCCACCCACTTGACACAACCCCAAGACCATACAACAGGTACCAGAGTGAGACCACACATCGGCCGCAAAGACTATTCGGTACAGCCTCAGCAGCCAATCATGAGGACTCAATGACTTGAGAAATGTACAATTCTGCGCCTTTTCAGTCCTTGAAGTCGATTCATGGAGGCAAATCTGGCATTACTGCGTATCCGATACGATCATGGGATGCCTCAATCCCCTTGGATCAAAAAGTCGCAGAGACAAGACTTCTTCTGCCCTGAACTCCTCTGGAGAAGCCCTGCACGTGTGAAAACCACTGTATAAATTTTGTCATAGCCACCCATAAAGCAGAAAGGTAGGAAGCGAACGGCGGCATGTGCGCGCCCAAAATAATCAAATCCCAACACACCACCCCATTTGATTATATACCCCAACAACCCTTTCCAAATAATAATCGGTAATGGCTCTGATGGCGCAGTGGCAGACACGCAACCAATCGTAATTGACCAAGACAATCACCCCGCTGCATCACTTCAGTGTGACCTGGGGTTAGCGTCCTGCTGCATCAATGGTGATTGGTAGGATCTCACGCTAGCTGTAATTGAGCAACATCCCAGGTTCTGGGTTCGATCCTGGGTTGAGACCTTTCGGGTTTCATCCTGGGGGATGAGTAGGGCTGTTGGAAAAACAGTCGCGAACATCTTTTTGCTTTTCGTTCATGTATGTGATTTCTATTATCCTTATTGTTGGCACTATGCATATATGGATGGACTCCCACTGCGTCCCTAAAGCTTTTATTTACTACTGTTGATAGTAGTGAGGTGGAAAAGATTCAACACCTCGCTCGATCTCATTGTCGAAAAGGCCGACTCGAGAAGCCAAATAGATACCTCGAAAGAAATTGCTAAACCCAAAACCCCAATGCCCCAAACCCCAAACCTCCCCCCCCCCAACAGCCCAGCGGTAAACTCACACCATCATCCACCCTTTCGCCATATCAAGCGCCCAGCTGTATCAACCCCGAAACGAGTTGATCTGAGGTTTATAATTGGCCGTATCGGGCGCGATTGGTCTGGGGAAGCACTTTCCGTTAGATCTGAGGTGAGAGGGAGGGGTGAGATGGAGGGGGGTGAGTTGGGGATGAGGGAGGCTGATGGATATGGATGAGGTCGGTTGCGAACGTCTTTTTGTGTTTTATTTATATGAGGAGGGTCGCTTCTCGAGACACGTAGAATAACATGGATGGGAAAAGGTGGTGGCGTTCACCACCATGATTATCCAACTCGACCAATTCATTCATTTCATAAGCTCCATTGGCTGATTGGAGTTACATCTTTACCCACTGTCATGCTTGCCACCGGACACAGGGAACGTCTTGTTTTTACACACAACCTCACAGCAAATTAACAATCTCAGCCGCCGTATCCCTCACATTAGCCGTCCAAAACTCCGGCGTCGTCTGCATCTTACACACCCCGCCCTCAAAACAACATCCATTATAATGCCCATTCACCACCTTCTCCACCACACACAACTCGACTTCGTTCTTCTCCACCGCGTCCTTGAACCCCTCCTGCAACATATCGTCCTTTCCGAACCCGAGACTTTCCAGCTTATCCGCGAATTTCTCAAAGTAGTTCAGTGTCGCTTTGCCCAGCTGCTTCTGCCATTCGCGCGGCCAGGAGGTGCTCGCTCTGCCGCTGGATTGGTATGCGGCCAGCGCGGCGAAGTTTTGTTCGAAGATGGGCTGGAGGGTTATGACGGGGGTGTTTAGGACGGCGCAGATGCGTTGCTGCACGGCGCCGATGGCGGGGTCGTAGTTGGTTTTGATGCCTTATTTAGCGTTGAAGTCGAGGGCTGCCCCGGCGCCACCTGCATTGGAGGGTTTTCCGGCTGTGTTGACAACGGTGGCGATTTCGGAGGTGCAGTCGCGCGTGGTGGCGCCGAGGTCTTTTTTGGTGAAGAGGATGCGGAGGAGGCCGTTGGTGATGTCGCAGCCGCAGTAGGAGGGTTTGCCGGTTTCGTCGGGGACGATGGTGAGGGCGTGGGCGGAGCAGAGATTATTGAGTTCTGATTTGCCGTCCGCGCCGTACTTGTTAAGGTATTCTTGGAGCCCATTGATGGCCCCTTCGACATACCTGTTGAGAGAAGTCAGGGGTGCTGTGTGGTTTGGATTGCGGTGAAGACATTTCGTACTGGGTGGGGGTGGAGGGAAGAGAGAGAGGTTGGCCTACTTTGTCAACATTTGGCCGGGATGCTCTTTGGCGAACCTGTCTTCGGAAAATCCGTAGACATATCCAGGATCGATGGAGAGCTTCCAGGGGACACCGAGAGTTGAAGAAAGTCTGGCTTCGAGGTCGGGGATTTTAACCTCATAATCATCGCGAACTATTACGAGATGTGATCAGCACTCGGCTTTTTATTCTCATAGTCTGTCGAAGCAAAGCCCTTTCGACGTACCCTGCTTTCGGATCGCCAATGGCAGCTTTTTCTTGGGGGCATCAGCAACGGTGCTAGGAGCAGCAGGTTGCTGGCCGACGGCGTGGGTTGAGCGGTCGAGTTGCTGGTAGTATCTTCTTTCTTCTCACCGAGCCCAAGAGATGCCGTGGCCTTATTGAAGTCACCCTCGAGCTCCTTAAGCCCCGCTTTGGCTTTCTTGAGAAAATCCATGATCAAAAGAATGAGAGCTTATGTATTGGAGTAGTGGTAGAGGGAGAGCCAGTCGAAGTGGTCAATGAAGAGAGCAATGTAGGTAATTTTCAACTTTCACCTCACGGACGGTCGTCGATGGGCCGAGAAATAACATTTTCTACTTCGACTGCCCCACTCTGAGATTGAGCATCTCCCCTGAACCGGACTTGCAATCCCAGTCTCAGCTGCTTCGTAGCTTGCCTGCTAGCGACCCAACCGCAATTTCGGGCAGATTTCAGTCAATGTTCTGGTTCAACGATGTCTTGAACACCAGATGGTTGGTGTAGCTCCCACGGCTGTTGTGCATCACTAGCGAGATGAACATAGCGATAGCGGTAATCGCAGGTGCCCAGACCCCGAGGCAGCCTTGAAAGGACAGTTTCAGACCCTAAAGGCAGCCTTAGATCTGCAGATTTGGGTATGGCGGCCGCTAATTCATGTCAGTATCCCGGCTAGCAAGTGCCTAGGTGGCATCCTCTCAGCCGCGTGGCAGCCCCAAAGCTCGGCCCGGAGCTTCTCGCGTTCGTTCCTGGACCCCAGGAAGACCTTAGCAACGGCTGACCGCCTTCCCCTCTTTCGCTAAGAAATCCCACAATCGATATAGCTGCTCATGTTTGGACAGAAAGCATAAAGTGAGCCGGAGCAGTCGTCACCTTCAACCTGTATGCACTCGGAGGTTTTTCCGTTCCAGGCGAGGTGAAGCCGTTGAATTCGACCGAACTTGTACCTAAATGTGTAGTACTCGTACCTGCATAAACCATTTGTGTGTTTCAGGATAGATCATGCCGAGCTTGGTAGTACGCGTTGTGTGACACATTCGTCTGAGAGGTACCTGAGGTGGAGACAAATCCGTTGCCTGCCGCCGTTTCCCCCTGCTTTCAGTCCCGAGTCATACTTGTTAGACGGTCTTCGTCAGAGTACGACTCCTGTTCTGAGAAGCTGCGTTTGGATCAGCTCCAGCTTCGCACTCGCTGTAATAGGGACAAAACCGCGAAGATGGCGAAAATGCATGTAAGTCTCAACTCAAGTGCCAGAAAAGAACCGAAGCTAACGATATCCAGTCCGATGAAACTCCGCATGGACCTCCGTGACCACTGGGAGAACGCGGGCTCCCCAGCCCAGAAATCATTAACGGCCCTCAAAGAACTCATCGGTCTTCCCGTCAATGTCATCCTTGAGCCGGCCATTCTCTGGAGCGAACTCCAGAAATACAACCCAGACCAAGGCACTTTCATCCACACCATCACCGACATCGTGAAAAGTTGATGTGATGTCTTGGCGAGTAGACTTCAAGACGAGGCCAATGCCGAATGGACGGAGGAATTGCTTGAGGTGATCAACGAAGGTGGTAGGATTGACGGTCAGAGTCGAGGCGAAGCCTGAGAACAATGTGTCGACTTCCCTGGAAAAGAAACCCTCTATCTTTATTATTGGCATCCCTCAGATGTCTTCGCCGTCGAGAGATGCAGCTGGGCGCATCGCCATGGATTTCCATAGACTCTTCGCCAAAGCCTCTGCCACAGTAATCCCATCTGTTGAAGACGATGATTGGGCATCTGTGACATTGCCCTCACGGGAACAGCAGGCTCGAAATCCAGCCGGTAGTGCGGCATCAATGTCCACGAAATTGCCCACTTTAGACAGCTTGCCACGCCCTGAGATACTCTTTCCATCACAGACACCCTACCATATGATGGTAGAGATAATCCACAATGGAATTTCCATCCACGGCAGCCACCAGCCAAGTCTCGAGCTGATCGCCAGTTACCTGACCAAGTATGTCCGTACCATGCAAAATTCTAGCAAGCAGCCCATCATCAAGCCAGAGCTTCAAGTATCGCATCTCGGCTATGGCGCGCTGTATGATTCGCTGAAAGTTGTTCCGGGTGATGTGCGTGCTAATTGGGATGAAATCAATCCTATCCTGATCCTGAATTTTGTGGAAGGAGTGCTTGGGTATCGGCCCGTTGGCGATGAGGGCGGAGGTGCTGCAGGAAGTGAGTGGTACTTTAAAAGGGAAGTGGCGTTCCGGGATTAGGTCGTTGCCTCGAAAGATAGCGTATTGTTTTAGGTATCTGATACCTGGGAGAATAAGCGATGGCATTGGTCTCCTGAGCAAGCATAACTTACGAATCCTAAGCAGTAACTCCTCAGGTATCATATGATCCGTCATGTCTTCTGTGATCTTGAACCCCCAGGCGTCATTTGGTTTTCAGCCAAAAACTTATTCTCCTTCTGGCTCAGCCACGCAAGCCATGTACCACGTACAATCCCTTCCCTCGTGTGTCAATTTCTGCGGAGAAAATTTGACGCCAGTTCGAAAGTTATGAGTCTGTTGGCTGAAGGCAGGGAGTTGTACAAGGTACAGATAAACGCTCCAGTAGTCCTGAGGTTCATGTCTGATTCCTGTTGATGCAGTCGAGGTACAGAGCGCCCTCAATGCTTAGACTGCGTCCTCTTAAGACTCTGCAGCCTCCCTTAACAACCTCTCATGAGCCCGCATAGCCTTCTCAGTATACTTCCCCAAATCCTTCCACTCTGTATCATCTCCCCCCGGCCCCCCATCAAAAACCTCCATAGAAAACCACCCCCGAAACCCAGTCTGCAAAACCGCCCTCGCGACCTCCACAACAGGCAAATAGCCGCCATCGAACGGCATGGGACGGAGATTCATACTCCATCTCCCCCTCGGAGGTAACCCGCTCTCGTCAGGGTCTGGGTTTAGGGGTTTGGGGGGTTTATACGCGTCTGAGATTTGCAGGATATAGATCTTTTCAGCCGGTATGGTGGCACTCATATCCCTCAGACTCTCCCGAAATCTCTTCTCCATAGCTGCTCTACCTCCCTGCCCCTCTATCAATCCGGAAGTCGTACTCGGATCCGCCCACTCCCCACCAGCCGTCTGAAACGTATCAAGACACAATCCCACATTGGACCGGTCAACCGCCTTCACGATCTCCCAGACGTCTTTCCAGTCTGGAGCGTGGGTGGACCAGCACCAGTTTTCGTATGCTAGGCGGAAATTGTGGGGGGCGAGGAGGTCGCATAGTTGTCGAAGGTCGGAGACAGCGATGTCGAGAGATGTGGTGATGGGGGCGTCGGTGGAACCGACCTGGAGGGCAGCCTATTAGCATAACTCAGACACAACAAATTAATCATACTTGTAGCATGTCCGTCCCCACAGCCTGCATAATCCTTATCCATCCATCCGCACGGTCGAAAGCATCCTTTCGTTCCTTAGTCATTGGCGTCCACCCCTCAAACTGCCCAAAAGGCTGCAACATAACAACTTTCAACCCCAACTCCTCACACATCTTCCTGACCTCCCGTCCAGCATCGCACAGAGCGTCGTAGTCTTGCGGTTGGACTTCTCGGCCGATATGAGTGGAGGTGAAGGATAGGAGGTCGGGGAAGCCGAGTTCGATGCCGATGAAGCCGGCGGTGGCGATGGCAAGGAGTTTTTGGGGGAGGGGGTGCTGGGGGGTGCCGATTGAGACGGTTGCGTAGGAGGTGGGGATTTGGGATGGGGAGGGAGGGGAGAGGGGGGGCATGCTGGGGTTGTGGGTGGGGGGGAGGGCGAATGGGAGATGGTGGGCTGTTGCTGGGTTGATTTCGGAGGTTCGTAAATGGTAATGAGGACTGTATGATCAGATATGTAACGAGTTGACGTTGGCCATCAAGACCCTAGAAAGACAGAGTCGTCAATTCGTTACCGCTGACTTAATAACGTCATGGTGACGGAGGCTTGAAGCATTACATTCCGGCTAACCGCTTCGACTACTTAAACTCCGTGCTTGAATCGCATCCGCCGTGAGAGATCATGAAGATAGTCGCACGCGATCAATGGTTTATTGTGCTATGAAATTGTGGCCGAAGTCACAATTGAATTTGTGGAATCGTCGCGGATTAGCATCATCAATAGAAGGGTTCACCCCCCAACCGAACAAACCCCCCAACCGAACACCCCCCCTATATCCTTACACCCGCGCGAGATACTGAAAAGTGCCTCATATAAAATCTTCCCAAAATCAAAATTTACATAAGTTTCATATACAAAGTTTTCTCATAAAGTGACATTGCAAAAATGATGTTCTAAGCCACAGTTCAGCCCTATGAGCCGTTCGGTTGGAGGGTGTGTTCGGTTGGGGGGTGAACCCTTCTATACACATTTAATTGGGATATGGCCCTCTGGAGGAGCCCAAAGGCTAGCTGGATACACATCACATCATCCACCGTCTAACCACAGATTGTAGGACATCTCCCCAAACTCCATATCATCCGTTAAACCTCACCCGCAATCGTCCCCCCTTGCCCCCTTCTCGACGGTACCTCAAGAAAATCCACACGCGTACCAAGCACGTGTCTATTGAGATCACGTACTATCTCTGAGAACTCCTCTCGCGAGAGCAACATCGGAGGTGATCATTGATCCCAGTGGACGAGATTCGTACTCCCACATAGGGTCATCCGAATGCGCTAGACAAGTCGTGGTTTAAGAGTTTTGGGGGCATGCTGGCGGCTCTTGACAGTATCATGGATTTCTTCAGGGCTTCTCCGGACGAGTATAAGCTTTGGGAGCATCTTAGCCGGAGGCAATGAGGAGAGCTGAGAGATACAGGGCTTACCACTCACAGCTCAATGCACATGGTGAAGCAAGACTACCGCTGCACCGGC
>JAABUP010006516.1_pt1 | contig 16522 bp, 15 predicted proteins | sample 5559201 | NCBI WGS metagenome assembly JAABUP01 (sample SAMN10711887, study PRJNA513373) | rock metagenome | isolation source: Antarctica rocks | place: Antarctica
TCACTTCTGTGCTGCACTCGCAGCTCAGACAGGCGGCTCAGCAGCGTCGCAGCGTGAGTCTTCTGAGACTTGGCCAAGCTAGCCTCAGATTCCTCAAGGAGCTTCCTGACAAGCTTCAGCTCAGCCTCAGCCCTGCACTTGTCTGTGTCAGCACGAACTGTGGCCTCACGCTGTGCGATGAGAGTATGCATGTCATCCTGGTGCTGAGTTAAGGCCTTGTCAGCAGCAGCAGCAGTCTGAGCTCTGAGAGTGTCCTCTGTCTGAGCCTTGGCTATGGCGTCTGAGTGCTGTACTCGCAGCTCAGACATGCAGCTCAGCAGAGTGGCAGCATGAGTCCTCTCAGCCTGAGCCAGGTTAGCCTCAGATTTCTTCCTGAGCTTAGCCTCAGACTCAGACACTTCTTTGGCAGCACGATCTGTGGCCTCACGCTGTGCAATGAGTGCATGCACATCAGCCTCATGCTGGGCCAAGGCCTTGTCAACAGCAGCAGCATTCTGAGCAGTGAGGGTTTCCAACTCAGTCTGAGCCTTGGCCATTGCATCTGAGTGCTTTTTCTCCAGAACATGAATGTTGGCCTCATGCTCAGCCTGGGCACACTGCATTTGAGACTCATGCTGAGCAAGGGACTCTTGCAGGGTGCTGAGCTGTGCTCTGAGGGCAGACATGGCAGACTCAGCCTTGACACTTTCAAAGGTGGCTGCATGCTCTGCCTTGAGACCTTCAATGTCAGAGTCATGTTGAGCCTGGGCATCTGCAAGGCTCTTGTGCGACTTGCTTGCCTCTGCATCATTCCTCGCTTGGAGCTGTGCCACAATGTCGCTGTGAGCAGCCTGCTGCTGGCTGAGTGAGCGCTCAGACTCAGCGCTGTGCTGTGCCACAAGCTCAAGATGAGATTCAAGCTGGGACCTGAGGGCCTTCACCTCAGACTCATGCTGGCTCTGAGCCCTGAGAGTGGCAGCAGCATGCTCTGCCAGGATGGCCTGGAGCTGAGACTTGTGTTGAGCCTCGCTGCTCTCGAAGGCAAAGCTGTGCTGAGACTTGACGCTTTGCATTGCAAAGGAGTGCTCTGCCTGAAACCTCAGGATTGCAGACTCATGCCGGGCCTGCAGAGATCGCACATCAGAATCATGCTGGGCTTGGTTCTCGGCCCGCCAGGAAGCATGCTTTGCCACCAGGTTCTGGTTCTCTACCTCAGCTTGGGAGTGACGCTTTTCTGTGGTCTCTTTGTACTCAAAGGTGTCCCTCAGGATCTCTGCGTTCTTCATCTCCAACGCCTGCAGCCGTTGCTCTGCTGCCCTCACCAAGGCCTTAGCATCAGCCTGCATGCAGACATGCCGCTGCTTGCAAGAAGCACACAAACCTGCTGCAAAATCCAGTGGGTCTAGCAGCAAAGCGCAGTGGCATGCGCAACAGTAGGCAACAGGCAACATCAAATGCAAAAGCTGCGTGCACGGAACTGCTTTCAAGCAACATAGGCAGCTATACAGCAGTCATGACTGAGCTTGCCACCAAGTTCTCGCATCTCATGTGTGAGGTTTGTGTGTATATTGCAGAACATCTTACGACACTTGTCTGCGCTTGTCTGCACCGTTGCTTCTGTGACATGGATTCATTGGGCACAAGGATGTTGTGCAGGCCAAAATTTGTCGAGCAGAGGTACAAACAACACCATATCTGAATGTGAAGCTGTCAAGCTCCCAGATCCCCAAGACAAAAAGGAGATTGACCGGTTGCATGTCTGGACATTGTAGGGTTTTTAGAAATGCAAAAACTGCTCACCTGCATGATGCTTGCCTGCTCTTCATGCAGGGCCTTAGTCACTGCAGCCTTCATCATGAAGCTGGCAGCTAGACGAGATGCATCCTCCTCTGCCCTTAAGGCCTTGGCTTCAGCAGATGGTTGGGCCCCTTGTGGAGAGGTCCCTCCGCTGTGCAACTGCAACAATTAAAGCATGTGAGCAGGGTTGAGTGTTCAACACAGTATCACATCTGTGGCAGTAGCAAAGTGCTGTGCAGTTCAGCGAGTTTAGATAAACTGTAACAAATCCTCAGACTCTGTGTACACGGACACTGCTGTGGGTTTGCACAGTGACTTTGCTGTCTTCACTAACGAAGCGGTTGAGACAACTGCCAGCAAGTGAAAGCACAGAGCGGCAGTAGCACTGGACTTCTGACATACTCTTGCTCTCTGTGCACAAAGGCAAACCAAATTTGTGTTGTTCAAGGCAGTTGTGATTGCACACCTGCTTTTGAGCATAGCGCTCGACAGCATATTTCTGCATGGCTTTACGCAGCGTGTCTCCCTCTGGAATGCCGCCGCTGAACTCTTCTTCTGCCTGCCACCCTGCCTGTATAGTCAGCCGCAGCAAAATCTAGCCACATGCCGGCCTTTAATATGATGTTTAGTAATAGACACTGCCATCCAGAACCATGTGTGAGGTCTGCTGCACGGCTGCGCATACACCAATTGTACATTGCAAAGCTTGACTGGCTGTTATGCATCAAGTACTGGAGTGAGCAAGATTAGAGTGAGCCTGTGTGGCTGCAACCATGCTGTCCATGTGGTCGTACATGTGGTCAAATAAGAGCTTCTAGTGATGCAGAAGACCAGAGCAAACAGTGCCTGCAAACCTCAGGGCTGGCATATGACTGGCTGAGGTGAGGGTGCATGGAATATCAAATGCCGGTGTTAGCATGATACATGCTGAACCGTATGCAAGGTGCAAGTCAGTGTGTACCTTGCCCTGATCCCTCTCCTGCCGTTGGGTTGCAGCTGGCAGTATTCTCTCATCTGCAAGGGAAGGCAGCAGTGTGAGACATGCAGAGGTTTCTGTAGGATCCAATTTGCAAGGAGCACGCGCAAATGCTTCACTGTTTCGAACCTTGGTAACTCCGAAGCAAGCTGTTGCTTGGAGCATCAAACTGTTCACGCAGAGCCTCAGGACCTTCCATTCCGTGTGCGCTTGCAGTGACAGGATCACTCGATTGAGCCTTCTTGCTGCCAAAACTTGTGATGACCTTGGACAGCTGCTTTACCACCGTTGTTGAGCTCTTCCGCTGGTTGTGAGCTGCAGAAGAGCTCAAGTTTTCGCCTAGAACGGCAGGTTTGCGACAGCATGTCCGCTTAGCAGAGTCTGCGTGGCGTTGACGTCTGCTAGTCGCCTGCATGACTGACGCGAGGCCGCAAGGATGATGTATGTGTTTCATGGCTGTGACGCACTCATCGCGATTGCTCCGAGAACTTCCACCGCCAAGACTTCGGTACCAGTTGGTGTACCACGACAGCCTGTCGTCGACAGGCCCTGCGACAGGCCTTTGAATTTTTGCAGTGGGGTTTTAGATTCTGTGGAGCCAACGTATGCTCTGTAAGCTCCACACATCAAGCTGCCATGCAACAGGCGCCACCATAGGACCCTGTGCTGACTGTCCAGGTAGGAAGCGCTGGCCAACCAAGACCATACGCAGAGATCCTGTTGTACTCTGCCAAAGGCGGCCAATCAGAAAGTCAAAACCAGATGCAGCAGATGCAGGCACTGTCAAAAGCACGTAGCGTGGATGGGTGAGGAGAGTTGCGTAGGAAACTGGTTGTCATAGTGGCTTCGTCGACGTAGTGGAGTCGCAGCGACTAGGCCGTGATGTTTGTCGCGGAAACAGTACCCAGAACCATGCACTGAGTCGTTGCCCTCGTCTTGTCTGGCTTTTTCAGCGCTGTTTGCTGTCGTTGATGACGAGGGATGTTCTTCCTACTTTTCTGGAACACGTTGGGCTCAGCGGAACGGCAGAAGACGCAATTTGAGAATGGTCGTTTCGAAGGTCTGTGAAGACATGCTTTTTTCGAGGCAGCAGCAGCAGCTCCGCTTCCCGCAAAACACCTTTTTCACCACTGGAGATATCGTCTGGAGATGGCTACTACCATTCGAGGGCAGTTTAGAGCTCCAAGAACCGCTCGGGCAGTTGTGCACAACACTAAAAGAAGCTTGGCTGCAAGCTTTGCAAGAGACACTCCACCATGTTCGTCCGACCTAGATTTGTTGATGAACCCCTTCTATTGCTGGAGACACTCTCGGCTTGCTTGGCTGGGCTGGGATTAGGTGTTGATAGTGCTTTCCTACTTTTGGTGTTTGTAGCGTGCGCAAAGATCTTTTTGTGCAGTTCACTGCTCACGTGTTGGTGTTGGACATTTCTTGGTGTCAGGCTACTGCATTGCAGCCTGCTAGTTTGACGCTGGATGGCATGATCCACCTTTGCTCTCACTTTTTGCACTTGCTTGCAGTATTGTCGCTTGACCTGGTTGCCGTATGGTTGCTAGGCCAGACATGGGACTTGGGAACGTGCTTGCTTTGTGGCTTGGCACAGGCTTGCCTTGGCAATGCTTGCTTTTACTTCCACTCTGGCTATGATTAGCTGATCCAGCTTTGTGTCATGCATCGTTGGTGGACAGAAGCAAGCAATTCTTTCTAGCTGGGTCACTAGCTTTGGATGGGCGGTTGCTTGTTGTGCTCTCATTGTCACGACGCTCAGGATTCATGCCTGAACAAATTCGAGATGTGTTGCTAGCTGTGGCCTTGATGGCTTGTGGTGGACTTCACATACTCTTGAGGTTGCTATCGTTGCACTTGTGTAAAGAAAATCCATCCCTCCCGGGAAAAAATAAATAAATAAAAATCAGTGTGGCCGCAACCGGGCATGCAATGAATAAGTGGCTGATGGTCTGAGGCTGACTGGGGCCGATGCAGCATGAGACAGGACAGTTGGCCTGTGCTGGCGTGGTCCTGCCAACGTATGCTTTGTAAACCCTCCACATCAGTTGCCATGCAACAGGCGTCACCATAGGACCCTGTGCTGCCTGTCCAGGTAGGAAGCGCCAGCCAGCTCCCAGATATGCCGCCACTGTGACTGCTGAGCATGGCTCCAGCACGTCAATGATGTCGTCTGCAGCTGCCCTCTCCAAAGGCAGCTGAGGTGCTGGCTGCTGCTGTGTTTGGCGTTGATGTTGTTCTTGTCGCTGTTGCTGCCGGTCCGACCAGTGAATTCTAGGGGTCTGCGAGGGGGTCATCCATGCTGGCAAAGAGGCAGACATTTCGGAGCTGACGCGAGCTGTGCCTCTAGAGCTGGATTGCATGGAAGCCAACCACCTGACCTCCATGGCCTGCAAATCCTCAGTCACTGCCTGCCCTGATGTTGGCATCGGCAAAAGGCGCGGGCGGCAGGTCAAACCAGTAGGGGCCAATGGGTGCCTGGTGGCAAAAGACCTGATGAGCCGTAAGAGTAGACCCGCTTGTCTCGCCACCAACTGGTGGGCTGGCTGACTGCCCCAACCCCACACCCCAAGTGACAGATGATATCATCGATGCGGGCGCCACAGCTCACCTTGCGAGTAAAGGGGACTGCCTTGCTGAGCTGACTGGTGCGGTGGGCCCCTCCAAGGCCGAGAGGGGTCCCAAGAGACGACTTGGACAGGGTTGGGATTAGAGACAGTTTCTGATGGAATTTGCTGAAGTTGAAGATGCAGGCTAATGGTGTGGAGCTGGCTTGTCTGAGCATCTTGAATGAGTTTTATGCCGGAGGCCGAGAGAACCTGAAACCAAGTGGATGCTGGGGCCGAGCTGACGACAGCGCGCCACGCTGGCGGAAGTGCTAGTAAAACTGAAATCACAACTCGCTTGCAAGCAGCTGAGGTTGCTGAAGCCTGCAGTGAAAGCCGCAGGTGAGCCACCTTAGTGACGCCCGCTGAAAGCATGAGGGGCTTTTGCTGAGGAGTCAGGACTGCAGCAGTTGGGCAAGCACTGTTGGTGGTAGCTGAGCTGGCAGCAGACTGAAACAGCTGCCTGTTGAAGAAGAGCGGTTCGTTCAGATGTTGGATGGCAGCATGGCAGTGACTGATTGAAGGCGGTGAGGATGAAGAGCTCTGAAGGCTGTTACGTAGGCTGACAGCCGGGCTGGTAATTGCAACTGGTAGTGAACCTGCTGAACAGGATGCTGGCCCCATAGCCCAAGGGCTGAACCTGAGAGGCTTGGCTCAGGTGGTACATCTGGAACACCTTTCAAGCCAGCCTCTCAGGCTCTAGCATTCGGGAGATCACCTTTGCCTGCAGAGCTTGGATCTGCGTCGGCACTTGCACAAGCCCCACACCCCCCTTGGACAACGGCAGGGAGCTAGTGAGTTCCTGTGGGAACATTGCAGCCCCAGGGGCAGCACAGGGCAGATGGGCACTGCCTTGGGAGCAGTCTTGTGCCAAAGCCACAGCATCATCGCTGTGGGTATGCTGTGGTTATGCTGCTGAGCTGATGCCACAAACTTGCGCAGCTGTTGGCTGAGCTGTTTGAGCAATCGCTCTGAGGGCCATTGGAAGCTGGCATGATACCACAGCGAGGCAGCTAGGACCTGCTTGGCCACATGAACCCTGCCTAGAAACAACAGGCCCCGAGCTGCCCAGTGCCTGCCCTTGGCGCTGATGGCATGGTAAAGGCTTGTGAACAGTTGATGAGAGTCTGCTTGCATGTCGTAGCCCAAGAAACCCCCAAGATGTTTGATGGTCTCTTGGCCTGTGATGAAGCTGATGCTGGGGGAGGCAGCTAATGAGGCTGAGGCAAGGGGCCGTGCTTGAACCAGAAACCCTCGAGACTTGCTGACATTGAGCTGGCTGCAGGTGGCAGCGCAAAACCGGGCTATGCTGCTGTCAAGGGCCGCCTGAGCATCTGAGGGCTGAAGCGCATGAAAGGTGGTGTCAGCATGTTGTGGGCTGACAGGCGCTGGTTGACCATCTGGCATGGTGATTGGCCTGATGACACCTTTTTTTTTTTTTTTTGTGTTACAGGGGAACTGTCCAGCCTCCGTCAGATGATGGAGGTACCGAACGAACCTGATGACACCTTGCTGGGCTTGGTGTCTGAGATGACTGGCCAAAGGTTGGGCTGCCAAGACATATAAATGGTGTGACAGAGGGCTACCTTGTTGTACCCGTGATCGCTCAGGAAAGCTGGATGACTGCCAGCCATTGAAAGCAGCCGTAGCTGAGGTTTTCTGGAGCATGATGCTGACCCGTTTGCAAGCGCGCTCGGCAAACCCCATGCTGGACATGCGATCTAGCACTCAGGGGCGGCTGAGGCGGTCATATGCCTTGATGAAATCCAAAAAAACCATGCAGCCCGGCTGACCTGTCTGTTGCAGGTACTCTACCTCCTCCAAACGGCACAACACATTGTCACCAATCCACCGACCAGGCACAACAGCGATCTGAGTGGGGCCCACCAGATGCTGGAGGGCAGGCTCAAAGCGGGTAGCCAGAGCCTTGGCTAGAAGCTTGTAGTCGCTGTTGAGGAGGGTAATGGGGCGGTAGCTGTGCAACAGGGCCTTGGAGCCCTTGATCTTGTACAGCAAGGTGATGACCCCCTGAGTCATGTCACGTGTGTGTCACCGTGCAAGGCAAGAACAACAGCAAGTGTAACCATGTAAGCGCCGATGCAGGAAGCATGCACAGCGCCTTGACCGGCTAAATTGCCGAGCCAAGCAATGTCAAAAAAAGCACGTCGTCCTGGAGCATGGTGGCCTGTGAAAACGTTTGAGAAGAGAAACAAGCAAGCCAAGCTAGATGCACTATGCCAAAATGGGCACGTAACTATGCCTAGCCCAACTCATAATCTGTCAATTCTGGCTGAGGATGCAATGTTGGTAGCTGTATGCTTGAACTCCCTTGCTTGCGGATGCAAGCACCTGAAGGCATCTTGCAAGCTCAAGGCTTGCTGGAAGGGCAGCAAGCCTGACTGGAAGCCATGCTGGCGGGTGCCTGGCTGGCCCCCAACTAGGGCCAAATCCTCTGCCACGCAGTTCCAATCACCCCTCTGGAGTGAGAAAGTGCCTATTGGCATGGCAGGAAGAAGGGTTTGCTGGAAGAAAGGTGCTCGCTCCTGCCTCTCAACAGGAGCATACACTGACGCCATGGTGACATGGCTGCCACTCAAGTTGCCTTGAGCAGCAATAAATCTGCCATAGGGGTCTGCAGCACAAGCTGAGACCCTTGACAGAAGGGGACAAGCCTTGAGCAACAAGGCCACGCCGCGGCTGGCTGATGTGCCAGCAGCCCAAAATGATGGGCCATCCCATGGGGCGTCAGGGCCTGCCCGCTCTCTACACCATTGGGCAGCCTTTGCCTGGGTAGCATGGTGTGTGTCTCGCAGAGCAATGACATGCCACGGCCCAGCTTGCGGGACTGCAAACAACGCCGCCCGCTTCTGCCTCTCTCGGAGCCCATTGACATTGAGAGACAGAAGCTGTAGAGATGAGGGTCTGGGGTGGCTCGTTGAGCCCCCCCAGGGGCTGCAGGGGGCACTTTCAATGCTCTGCGGCTGGTTTGTGCTGCCTGCCTGACCGTTTGGGGGCTGCCATAGTTGCTGTTGCTGATGTGCTCGGCATGGAGGGGCCATCTGCCACATGGCTGTCTGAGGCTGGATCTGCTCCTGTGCTGTCTGGTTGTGCGTCTGAGTCACACAATAAGTGAAAGGATGCATCATCAGTGACTGCTCTGACTGCTGTGACCATGAGCTCCTGCAGCGGCTTGGACAAGCAAGTGCAACCTGCTGAGGGATGCTGGCTGAGCTCTGACGCAAAGTTGGCATGCACATAGAGAATTGCTTGCCTGGCAACGTCATCAGGTGTGTCAACATCCTCTGCCCATAAGCACATAGCAGAAGACACTGCAGTGTCAGGAAAGTCTGGGGGCACCAGCAAAGGCTCTGCCGGCAGCATGGGTGTGTCAGCAGGCGTAGGCCCAGCGGCAAGGGCAGGGTCTGCCACCGCTGCAGGCACAGCTGAGGTTGACGGACCATCTGTAGCTTGCATAGAGGCTGCTGCTGGGGTGAGCAGAGAGCCTGAGCTGACTTGAGCAGCAGACTTGGACTGCTGTGGGTCCAGATCCCTAAGAGTCGGCGCTGAGTGGCCCAACCCAGCCCCGCCACGCTGACCCCCAAGATCCAGGACAGGGTCAAGGGGGCGCCCCAAAGCCACTCTGTTTGCAGGAGGCACATTGTCAACTGAGGCAGCAGGGTGGAAAGCAGCGTGTAAGACTTGCTTTTGCTGCTGCTGTTGCTGCTGATGTGCTTGCTTAAAGCTGCCTTTTGAGCCCTTGCTCTTTTCTGCTGCCTGCGTCTGGTTCTGGGCGACAGTGAGGAGGCTGGTGTTGACTCTGCCTGCTGTTGCACATGTGACTGCAACCTATGCTGGTACAAATGCGCCTTGGCTAGGATGCTTAACTGGACCGACACTGAGATCTGCTGCCCAAAGCAAGTGAAGGCTGATGGCAGTCTGGCTAGCTTAGCATCTGACACAGGTGCTCTGAGCTCTGCTATGCACACGTCTGAGCGGCACAAGGTTGGGATGGCAGCAGCAATGTCAACTGAGGCATCACCCCCATAGTCTGACACCACAGTGTACTCAGGCCCAAACTGAAAGTGCTTCAGCAAGCAGTCCGTCAGCCTAATGGACATTGATGCCCCCAGGTACATTGTGCATGCGCACAACGGTGACATCCGGCAGCTGCTTGGATGCGATTGTGCTGACAGGCAAATTGACAGGCGCTGCTGCCCCATGCATTGCTAGCTGGATGGTGCCAGCGGATGCCACTGACTGCGCTGATGTCGGCTTCGGCAAAAGACGTGGGCGGCAGCTCAAATCGCTCCGAGCCAATGGGTGCTTGGTGACAAAAAACCTGATGAGCCGTAAGCGTTGGCCCGCTTGTCTGACCACCAACCGGTGGGCTGGCTGACTGCTCAACGTCACACTCCTAGTGACAGATGATGCGGGCCCCACAATCAGCATGCCAATTGTTAACAGCATGAACACATCCAGTAATGGCCATGATGCATGGGGTGTCTGCATGGTTGCAGTCGCATCCAGTTTCAAACTACTTTGCAGCTAGATTGTTAGATCAGTGCAAAGTGATATTCAAACAAAGCACAGTGATTATGCAAGCGCCACAGACATGACCCGTCTTCTCATGCACATGCGCATTACCATGATGAAACATGCCGTTTGGCTACATGTGATGCAATGTACAATCACAGCCATTCCATGACAGTGCAGCTGGCTGCTCAGAGCAACCCCAGACTACTTGTGCAGGACTCACTTGCTGCTACAAACAGGGGGAATGATGGGTATGGGCGCGACCACTGGTGCTGCTGCAGGGGCGAACAGGGGTGCTGGCACGGGGCCAAAGGCAGGAGCAGGAGCTGGTGCCAGCATGCTGGCTGATTGCGGAATGATTGGCACGATTGGTATAACTCCAGATCCAGTTGTGGCAGCAGAAGGGGCAGGAGCAGGGGCTCCACCGGCTGCACTGACTGCAGGAGCGGCTGCAGGCTGCAAGACATGAATGCCAAGTCAGGAGTGTCCTATAGTTGAGCTGTAGCACACGATCTACACGGAAGATCATGGTCCATGAAAAACGCGAATGTGTAGTCCATGCTGCGGGTTCAACCGCAACTTGCCAAGCTTGCATAAGACAAGTGATTTGCCATCTGGGGACATGATTCCAGCAAACTTTATTGCAGCATCAAGAGCGTGCAATGGTTGTGCCACCTTACACGGCTAGCATGAATAGGCACGAGCAAGCACTCACTGGTTGACTTGGCGCTGCAGTAACGCTAGCGGTTGCTGGGTTGGATGGTGCAGGAGCAACATTTGCGCCCAAAGCAGGTGGGCCCTCTGCAGGTGCAGGGAGCGCAACTGATGCAGGCGCTGACTGAGGAGTTGCCACTGGACTGCCAGGGCCTCCTGCTGGGCCAGCTGTTGGGACACTAGCTGACAACACTGTGGTAGGCGCTTGAGAACCTGTTGGAGCAGACTCAGGTGCAGCCCCAGACACGCTCACATTAGGTGCTGGAGCGGAAGCTTCTTCTTGAAGTAGGGCTCGCTTTGCCTTCGCCCCGGTCAGGCACAGCAAAACGATGACGGCGAAAGCTATGGCGTTCATGCTTCGCATGTCCAGAGATGCAGCCTGCAGGCAAACCGCCTTGTGGTCGCAGATGACAGGCAGCGGGCTTCATGCGCACAAGAAAGCAAGAGACATGTTTGTTGATGGACAGGTAAGTTTGGCACGTTCAGTACATGTGGCGCCACGTCTAGACACATGTACTTGTCGAGAATTGTCAGCCCGCGGATTTCCAAACAGATATGCACAGCTAGCAGCTGAACATGTCAAGACACTGTCTGAAAATAGGCAGTGCAGACAGATACCTGACTGAAGCAGGACGGCTGATCAGCACTAACCGCTGTCGATAACCAGTCGACCTGTGATCAAGAGGAGCGATGATACACGCTTTTGTATCGACCGAGCACCAACGATGAAGGCTTGATGCAGTTGCGAATGTCCCGTGCAAGTGTTGCATTTGACTGTTTGCGCGGCGCGCGGGGTTGAGTTGCAGCGCCGCACCCATGTCCGACACCTGTCGATTGCAAGACCTGATTTGCTTGCCAGCTGCACATCCTGCAAAAGGATACTACAGCCCTGTGATGACTCATCAGGCTGGCACATGTTACGAAGATTTCACGCAGTCGCCAAGCGAGTGCGCAAAGTGAGCCAGCCTGAAACTTTGACTTGCAAGCCATGCACTATAGTAGTACAGCTGGCATCTGCTCACACACATTTGCATTCCTGTGGCCTTGAACATTGTTGTGCATCCCAGACTGACATGTGAACATTAGTCACCATACCATCAGGGATTGCACACCCAACTTTGTAACCCCAGCTGTTCAGGTTCCTGCAAACCCTAGCCAGATTCACATTTCCAGGCAAGCACGGTATAAGCTGTTGGGAAAAGGCTGACGCAGTCAGCAGTCGAAGTCAAAGTCATTAGGAACTTGGGGATAAACTCTCACACTCAAACAAAGGTTTGCTGACTGATCAGGCTCAACCTCTGTCAGAGGCAAGCTTGTCCTGCAGGCAGCAAGCCTCTGCTTAAACAGCCACTGCTTCCTGCTTGCTGCTTTGCTGAGAAAACTAGATTCTAGGCAAGACAGCTGGCTTGTTTTGCCAGAAGTTTGACCTTCACAAGGTATTGCTTCCTATGAATCTTGCCTGCTGGGCAGCCTCAAATCCGACTGTTGGCTGACACCAGCTTTTTTGCCTCACTAACCTGCGCTAGCCAAAGCCTTGCAGCACAAGCGTTTTCAGCGGCAACGGTCACAGCAGCAGGTACGCAGGCTCGTCTGCTAACACTGGCTGGCATCACCGCCCTTCGCATTGCGCACAGCATTCACTCCAAGGTTTCTGCTGAAGCAGTGCCATTAGTGTAAGCAGACTTTTGCCAGCAGCTGTATTTGTGCAGTACTGGTGCCCAATAGTCTGCATGTACTACATCGTATACGGTATACCAAGAAGTGGGTGGCTGCCGCAGCGCATTGCCGACAAAAGCACAGCTATAGCTGCAGCTAGCACTGATGTCACCTAGCAATATCGACCGCCGTCACGGCAATAATGTTGCCTTCTAGTTAGAAGATCATCTAGCTGGGCAGCAACTGCAGATGTATGCACAAGCTCTCCAGAAATCTTCTCAGCATCACTCGGAAAAGCTTGTCTGACAGACCCAGCAGCCACAAACTCTCCCAACATATATATAATGCTCCCAGGACATGATGATCACTGCGTATTAGTCGTGCATGGGCGCACTTTAAGCTTGTGCAAAGCGGAACTTTTTGCACTGCGCAGAGCTCCCCTGGGCTGTCATATGAGCCATGCATGCCAGTTTCTTGACCAGTTGCCCAACTGTCAGTGCTGGTAAGTGTCAATGTGTTCAAAGAAAGTTGTGCACCAAAGCAATCATTGTGAATGTACCGCACAGACATCTCAGGCATTCCTGGACTCAACAGACAACCCAAAATGCTTTGACTAGTCTGCACCACGACAGTCAGCAAAGCCGCAAACGTTGGTCTGACACAGCAAAATGACGGGAGCAACTGCACACAAAGCTTTATGTAACGCCAAAGACGGCCGAAAAGCCACTGGCCAGCACCGGACAATCGTGAGTTTGAAAGTGAGGCGACATCGAACAGTCTGTGGCTTCAAGAATTCCTCCTCAGCCTTGATTGCGCCCCATGACATCGTAACCGCCCTGCCAGGTGGCTCTTACGGCACCGGGCAGCAGGCAACGCAGGGGCAGCAAGAGCGCAGATCAGCTCGGCTGTTGCGTGCCGTGGAGTTTGATCTTCTTAACCATGCTGGACTCCTTTTGCATATTTACCAAGGGAGGTGCTCTATTATGGACAATCCAGTTGGCAGCTCTGCGTGGCGACCCTGTAAATGCACTCATCAGGACTTGCCTGTTGGAGGAGCGACTGGGCGAAAGCAGTTTCTCATACACCCCGCCTTCTGGCAGCGCGTACACAATGAAATGGACATTGCATAACGTGAGCCGAGGCTGCTATGTCAACTTTCGAAGCTGTCTGCAAGCAAAATACCTCACTTCAATACGTGCCGATTCAGGGGCTTGGGCTTGTCTTTGTGGCAGTCTATCAGAGAGCACTGAAGCTGCTGTATGTAGACGAGTTACTGGAGAGAGTAAAACAGGAATTTTCTCAGCAGTACAAGCCTGATCAGGTAGGTAGAAAGAAACAACCCTCTGCCTTGTCTTGCAGTCTGCAACAAACTAAAGCCACAGCCACATGCGTTTGCGCAGTTCAAGTATAAGGCTTTTGAGGAGTCCTTCAGGCAGATGCTCAAAGATGCTGAGAATAGTGCAGATGTGTCAAAGCACTCAGCACAGCCAGCAGCGCGCCAAAAGGTTGGTTGACATCTGTTGTAGCACCTGACTAGACTTAGCACGTCATACAATACTGCACTGTGACACATGTCCCATTGCAGGCGTACAACCGAAAGCAAAGTACCAGTGGCTCAGGGGTTCAGCAAGCAAGCAAGGGCGAAGATGATGATGCAGACTCTGACAGCACAACCTCAGGATCATCAACAGACTTGCAAACAGCTGGGAAAGCAAATGGTGCTGGAGGTGAAGAACACAGTAATACAACAGATCAGTTGGCAGCGAGCAACAGTAGTGCTGGTGACAGCAATGGTGCATTTGACACCAGTGCAATCAAAAACAAACTGAGCGTCAAGAGACCCCCAGGTGGCAAGGTAGCAATTCTTGCCTCTTGCCGTCAGTCTTTGCCACCCGCCAATGTGGATTGCACCAGCATGATGAGACATGCATGTGATTTACAGATGTCAAAGAAAGCATTGATGGAACGAGCAAAGGATGATAGGAAGAAGAGCGAAACAGGCGACAAGTCGAAGGGGAAGCCAAAGGTGACCCATTCATTGATTAATGCAGCTGTGCCCAGTGTTGCATACTCTGGCTGTCAGTGCAGGATGCGCACAATGCCGACATGTTGCTTTGTCAGACTTGTGTTAGTACTCCACTTGACACCAGCTTGTGGTGTTGCAGGAGGCGCGCAAATGGGCAGGTGGCCGTGACAAGAATGAGTCTTTAGACTATTCTGAGAAGTCCGATGGCGTGAGAGGAGCCAGCGATGGGGATAGCGGTGCTGAGAGTATCAATATGCAGCAAAAGAGCCTGGTTGACATGCAGGAAGTTGTTGACAGTGATGACAGTGAAGAGGTATGCAACTTGCCTCTATCGAGTGTTCAATGTCTACCCAGTTTACATTGACACCAAAAGGCAAAACTGGAATTAGGTTGGGCAGTGAACTCTTGCTGTCACAGTCTGCCAATGCTTGCTGCTCTTTTTGCGCTTTAACCCCTGCAGAAGACAGAACATCTACTTACGCTGTTGCAAGTGGACCCATTTCTGTTAGTTATGCTTGCGTAGCCTGGACACTGTGTTGCTGCCTAATGATGCAAAGCTGATGCTATTGTCTGGATGTGCATATTGCAGACTATGACACCTTCCTGCAGTGCAAATCTTGTTCTTACAGCTTCATGGATCAAATATCTTCATGCTTACTGCTTGAGGCTTCTCTGCCTGTGTGCAGGAGAGCACAGCCAATGGTGCAGGTTCCAGGACTGGTGGGCTGCTGTCCTCCTTTGTTCGCAACATAGGAGTCAATGTCATGGGCACACAGTCTCTCTCACTTGAGGACATTCAACCTGCATTGGAAGGTCTCAAGAGCAAGTTCATAGATCGCAATGTTGCAGAGGAGATAGCTTCAAAGTAAGTTTAAGCTGTGATGTCTGCTCACAGCTGTGCTTGGCAGCAGCTGTCACATAAAGCCTTTCCTTTTTTAGCAAACTCAAACTTCCGCCTTCCAACCAGTTGGGGGTTTACCATCATGCTTGTCAGTTGCTCACACCCAGGGCAAGGCTGAGCTTCCACTGAGCCTGCATGCATATACAATTTGTGCTCAATGGACAATTGTGACTGTTCTGTGCTTGATGCCTTGCAGGCTGTGTGAGTCTGTGGCAACTACATTGGTAGGAAAGAAGCTGGGCTCCTTTACTCGCGTCTCCACTGCTGTGCGCACTGCAGTCGAGGAGGCCATCACGCGCATCCTGACCCCCAAGCGTTCCATTGATGTGTTGCGGGAGGCTCAAGCAGCAAGAAGCAGGTATAGTGCCAGAAATTGCCGTGTCTCTGTCAGTGGCAGCATTGTTTTCATCGCGAGCTTGGCCCAATCACCATACATGTATGATATGAACAGACAATGCCAAGCTACAACCTTCCTGGTTCATGCCTGAAGCTGCACCCATGGCTTGAAGCAACTGTGCTGCTTGCTCATAAACGCTGTTTTGCTGCAGGGGAAAGCCATATGTGATTGTGTTTGTGGGCGTGAATGGTGTGGGCAAGAGTACCAATCTAGCCAAGATTGCTTACTGGCTCGTGCAGAACAAAATGAAGGTATTGCTTGAACATCAGTGCAAATGCTGATGTTGGCAGAAGTCCACCTGTGCTTAAGATGATGAGCAACCTGCATGACAGCATCTCAGCTGCCTTGTTCCTCACCTGGGGGCTTCAGCATTCAGTCCGGATTGTTGCATGCATTGACCTGCTGCCATCTAAGCGTTTTCCCAGGAAGTTTGTGTATCTGCTCAGCACGTCACCCATGTGTGTTCATTTTTTCTCAGGTCCAGATTGCGGCATGCGACACATTTCGTTCAGGAGCAGTGGAGCAGCTGCGCACTCATTGCAATCGTTTGAACATTCCTTTGTATGAGCGTGGCTATGAGAAGGACCCTGCCAAGGTTGCCTACGAAGCCATCAAGTCAGCTGAGCGCAGCAACATTGATGTGCTGCTGGTGGATACTGCTGGTGAGATCCTTGGGCAGCTCACACAGTTGCTACTTGTCACCTTGAAGTGCATGCCACCATCTGTGTGCACTGCTCTGTCCTTACTGCTCTGTCCTTACTGCTCTATCCTTACTGCTGAAATCGTGCATCTTAAAGCTGGTATTGGTATTTGCAGGGCGCATGCAAGACAATGAGCCTCTGATGAGAGCTCTCAGCAACCTGATCAACTTGAATGAGCCAGACTTGACCCTGTTTGTCGGTGAGGCTCTTGTGGGCAATGATGCAGTGGA
>JAABUP010006517.1_pt1 | contig 16521 bp, 18 predicted proteins | sample 5559201 | NCBI WGS metagenome assembly JAABUP01 (sample SAMN10711887, study PRJNA513373) | rock metagenome | isolation source: Antarctica rocks | place: Antarctica
CTCGATCCATGCTCGCACCACCGCTGAAAGCGTGAGGGTGCCATCATCCGCCCTGACAGCGCCAACCCAGCCTCACCGTGTGGCCTGGCTTTGAACCACGCCCAGCTTGGTGCCATAGCGCCACGACGGCAACAAGTCAGGGCTTTGTAACGCCACGACGCCATTACGTCATGACGCTTTAATATGGCTAGTGGGCTGCCGCGCCGCACTGATCATACACATGAGCCGGGACGCAGCGGCACTAGCCCACTGGCAGCATCCGTGCGGATTTTTACGGTAGCGGTCGAGACATGGTCTCTCACCTCGCTGCGTTCCATGTCGGATCAGCGACTTACGCCGGGGCGGGGATTACCATTTGACCTGCGCTGCGCGCCGCAGCAGCCAGGCAGCATTGGGACGGAAGGCGTCCCGACTTCTCGACCCATGCGCCCTTCGGCGCTCCGGGCGGAACGGAAGGCGGCCCAAGGAGGATGCCAATCCGCCTCGGATCGTTTTAGTTATGCCGCCTGTTCTGAATCCAGGTCAGCCATTTCCAGCGCGCGGGTGGCGAGCGTGACCGTGCGCGGCACCGGCTTCTCGCCCCGCTCGTAGTAGGCGACCATGCGGCGGCTAAGACCAAGCGCCCGGGCCGCCCCGTCGAGGGTGTAGGCCTTGCGCTCCCGCCAAGCGCGAAACGCCTCGGCGGTCAGGGTCTCCCCGGACTGCTCCTGCGCCAAACGCCACAGCGTGTCCGCTGCCATGTCGATCTCGTCGATCCAGGTCACGTCCGTCCCGTGCTCGCCCAGGCGGACTTGGCGGAACAGCGCCCGGTCCTCGCGGAGCGGGGCATACACGCGGAAGGCGCCGACAAGGCCGGACACGTCCACCAGGCTCTCGCCTCCGTGCTGCCAGCATACCCGCAGCGTCAAAGGAGCCTTGCCCGGCGCGACACCGGCGATGCGTGGCAGCGTCCTCTTCGGCATGGCGACCCTCCTTGGTCATCCTCGTTCGTTCAGCTCGGCCCACTTCAGCGCCAACGCCTCCCTGTGCTCGGCCGCCCATGCCACCGCCGCGGCGATCTGGGCCGGCCGAGCCTCGCCGGCGATCACCGCCAAGTCCGAGATCCGCACCAGGACCTGGAAGTCCGGCCCGACGACGTGGAAGTGCGGCGGCCGGTGGTCGTCGGCATACATGCGGAGACTGACGGCGCCGAAGCGTTGTAGGGTCGGCATTCACCAGCAGTTCCAGCCCATGATGCAATCATTGCATCGCAAGCGACGTGGGTAAACCTCGGAAACTACCAGTTCCTGAACGAGGTTCCAGAAGCCTCAACCGAACAGCCGAACCAGCCGGCAAGCGTCGTTCCATATGGGCCCTACAGACCGGGGAGCACTTTGACCATGTAAGTTCAGCCGCCGCTACCCTGGCTTTTCTCGAGAATTTGGCTGACGGCACGAATGCGTGCCTGCGTGTCGTTCGGCCCACTCACGAAGAAAGGCTTGCCATTCTTGCCAAACGTAAATGTCTCGGTACAGGCGCCCGTATCGACATCCCCGAAAATGGCCTCAATGACCGGCGTGTCCTTCGCCGCGGATAGCCCCAGACTGGCCGCATAAGCCACGGCATCACGGATCAACTTGCGCGCATGGGCGGGCTCGATGTCGATGAAACTTTGCACATCGTCCTGCTCCGCCAGGCGCGATCGCAACTCTGTCTGACCCATCTCGACATAAAGGACGTCCTTCACCCCGAGGCAGAAAACATCGACCAGAAAATAGGCGCAGCCAAGTAAGCCCGACGGCAGCGTGCGCGCCACGATGACGTTGCCGATACCGATCTCGAACAGGGTCGACGACATTATGCATCGGACTATCGAACCCTGTGTCGCCACCCGGATGCGGCCAACCAAACTGGTCGATGACGCTTCAAGCATCTTCTTCCCGGCAACGATCGCCTTGCGTCGGGCAGCCTTTGCCACCAATTTGCGCTGCCGTTGGGCGGCATCTACCATAGCCAAGCTCCTTCCGTTTTCGGCGCCAACGAATTGGACCATCCCCTGAAAACGTAATCGCCTCTGCCCGCTCGGGAAAGGTGGCGGGCGCCTGCTTGCAATCCGTCTGAGATATCGTTGCCTGTAGGAGCCGGAAGGCCTCCACTCCTCATTGTCACGGATTGTGAGCACAAGCCGTCGATGGCGAGCACGACGTGATGACGGCGAGCACAGTGGCAGATAATGTGAGCAGACCCGCCGCCCCATTGTCATTTAATCTGAGCAAGAATCCGCTCCGTTTGCGAGCACGAGCAGCGATGGTTGCAAGCGCCTACATCTAGCGGCCCTTGCCAGGACGCAACGGCACCACCGGGCACGGCGCCACAGATGGCGGCTGCCAGCCGGCGATGGTCCGGGCGCAGGCCCGCGCCTTCGCGTGGTCGGTGATCCCCGGGAATCGCTGCCGCAGCTCAATGATGGCCGACAGTTCGCCCTCCTCGTGGAAGGCGGTGCGAATCGCGGCGGCATCGGCTTCGGTCACCATGAACATCGCCGAAGCATGGGGCACGCGCCCTGTCGCCGGCAAGCACAACTGTGGACGGAGCCTGCGCCGTCGCGCTGCCTGGTCCGCCTTCCGCCACGCGGGAGCGACCGGCCATGAGGCGGCCTGATTGTCCGCCTTTTGCAACATCCTTGGAAAGTATTCGCCCGCCTTGGCCTGCCTCGCGCGGGGCGCTTCTACTGCCCTCGGCCCAGTCCCCGCGCCGGCCCGGCCCCACCCGCCCCTGGCGACTGCCCCGCTACTCTGCTTCCACTCTCCCCGATTTTCCATAATTTGATATTATCGGCCTGAGCGGTGTAGGTCACCGATTGAGATGTCGCTCGGTTTGCCAGTGAAAATGTTCCGGTTGACACCCTATCGTGAATAGTTAAATATAATTAATATGTTCAACTTTGTGCCATCCCCTCAGCATTTAATGGTGTTCAATTATGATTGATAATCCTGTAAGACCCCGTTTTAAAAGTCATGAAGCGGGTAGCCGTTTGCGGTTTGGGTGAGCGACGCGATGGAGCATGAGGCGGATCATGGCGAGGGTGACCATGGTTTCGGAGACCTCGGGCAGGTGCTCGTAATCCTTGGATAAGCGCCGCCACCGACCGAGCCAGCCGAATGTCCGTTCGACGACCCACCTGCGAGGCAGCACGACAAAGCCCTTGGTGCCTGGGATACGGCCGACGATGATCAGCGTGATGCCGAGCAGGAAACAGGCGAGCAGCGCAGCCACGCGGTTATAGATGCTGTCGGCGAACACGGTCTGGAGCCAGCAGTAGAGCGGCTTGATGCGCCTGAGCAGGTCGCCTGCGCCGTCGGCGTCCTGGACGGAGGCGACATGCACGAACACGCCGAGCAGCAGCCCTTGCGTGTCCACCGCGATGTGGCGCTTGCGCCCATTGATCTTCTTGGCAGCGTCGTAGCCGCGCGGTCCCCCGCTTTCCGTGGTTTTCACACTTTGTGTGTCAATGATGGCAGCCGTCGGGCTGGGCTCGCGCCCCGCACCCTCGCGCAGTGTCGTCACGAGATGATGGCGCATGCTCTCCCACGTGCCCGCGCTGAGAAAGCTCCGCATGGTGCCATACACGGTGGGCCAGGGCGGGAACGCGGGGGCGGCGGCAGGTGCCGCCACTGACAGCCGGTGCGCACAAGGTAGAACAGCCCGTCCAGCAAGCGTCGCAGGTCGGTCGTGCGCGGGCGGCCTCCGGGTTTGGCGGGCGGGATGAGCGGCTCCAGCACGCGGAACTGCTCATCACTCATGGCCTGGCCAGACCCATAGTCCCCGACCAGCACGCGATCCTCAGGCGTCCACATAGCGATCTCCAAGCAGGAAGCCTCCTGGAACGTCGCAAACTCGGCCCCGGTCAGCCCGTCACGTCAGTCTCACCGATCTTTCAAAACGGGGTCTTATATCCCTATAGCCCAGGTGTGATGGGACATTTCTCGAGCATCTGTATGGTGCAGAATTCTTGATTTGTGCACCGACGAGCTATCTCGCTAGTCGCTGTTTCATTTCGTTTTGCACCTCATCCCGGCTTGCGCGCACCTCTCTGACCCACTCAGGTGGCCAGATGGACATAGTGACCATCAGGCACGTATCGAATGCCGCCACTGCTTCCTCCAACCGCGCCGTGCCGCTCTCACGCCTCCCAAGCGTCGTAAGCACGTGGCCGAGGTTGTTCTGCGTCGTCGCCCAGTCGGGCGGCATGCGCTCGCGCGTGTATTCACCCAGTGCCGCACGGTAGGCCGCCACTGCTTCCTCCAACCGCGCCGTGCCGCTCTCGCGCTCGCCAAGCGTCGCAAGCGCAATGCCGAGGTCGTTCTGCGTCGCCGCCCAGTAGAGCGGCACCCGATCGCGCGTGCGTTCTTCCGGCGCTGCCCGGTAGGCCGCCACCGCCTCCTCCAGCCGCGCCGTGCCGCTCTCGCGCTCGCCGAGCGTCGCAAGCGCAATGCCGAGGTTGTTCTGCGTCCTCGCCCAGTCGGGCGGCACCCGATCGCGCGTGCGTTCCGTCTTCACCCTTCCCGAACCGATCGCCGCCATCGCCCTGCAGAACAAACGCGTCGTCTACGACATCCTGTTCCGCAGCACGGCCGCGACCTTGCGCACCATCGCGGCGGACCCGCGTTACCTCGGCGCCGAGATCGGCTTCGTCGCGGTGCTGCACACCTGGGGCCAGACCCTGCAGCACCACCCCCACCTGCACTGCATCGTCCCCGGTGGCGGCCTGGCGCCCGACGGCCAGCGCTGGGTGGCCTGCCGGCCCGGCTTCTTCCTGCCAGTCTGCGTGCTGTCCAGCCTATTCCGCCGTTTGTTCCTTGAGGCTCTCGACCAAGCCTTCCGGGCCGGTGAGCTGGTCTTCCGCGGATCCCTCGTCGACCTCAACGAAGCCGGACGCTTTGCCGAGCAACTGCAGACGGCGCGCGGCATCGACTGGGTCGTCTATGCCAAGCCGCCCTTCGGCGGGCCAGAGCAGGTGCTCGACTACCTCGGCCGCTACACCCACCGCGTCGCCATCGCCAACTCCCGCCTGACCCAGATCGGGGACAGCACCGTCTCCTTCGGCTGGAAGGACTACCGGCACCACGACCGCCGCAAGGTCATGACCCTCGACGCGCACGAGTTCATCCGACGCTTCCTGCTGCATGTCCTGCCTGAAGGCTTCCAGCGCATCCGCCACTATGGGCTGCTCGGCAACCGCGGCCGCCAGGCCAAGCTGGCCCGCTGCCGCCAACTCCTCGACGCCCCGCCGCCCCCACCGCCGGTGCTTGCCCTGCTGGCCGACCCGCACGACCGCTACCAAACCCTGACCGGGCGCTCGCTCCATGTCTGCCCAGCCTGCTCGGCGGGAACCATGCGGCGCGTCGAGATCCTGCCCGCCATGGTCGGCCGCAGGCCCCGTCCCGTTTGGGTCAACACGTCATGATGCCGCACCTCAGCCGCCGACCGTCATTGTCCGACGCACGCTGGCACACCCCCGGCTTGCCCGGCGTGCTGGACTCGCGGCGATCAGGTCATCCTATACGCTGGTACGGGTACCCCAGATCGGCGCCATGCCTGGTTCCACCGCTGCCAACATCCCACAGTACTCGCCACTGCCTGACGCAGCCATGCCAGAAACGCCGCACCAGCTCATCTGCGGCCGACTTGGGGCAGCGACGCTGAAGCGATCCCCATAGTCCGCGCAGGTGGCCCGCGGCTCAGTTCAAAGCGCTTCTTTACGCCATCCCAGCAAGGCCTGCGCCGCGGACGGCAGCCGCAGCGCCAGGGATGGCGTAAAGAACGTTATCCATTGTACGCCATGATTGCACGCAGCAAACCAGCAGTTCAGACTGATGGCAGAACGGAATCAGCCCTTTTCACTCGAAATCGGCAGGATCTCACCCGTGTTCTCGTTTCTTACCGTACGTTTTCGCAGCGATGGGCCTTCTGACCCTAAACCAAGCAGCACAGCAGACCACAAAAGCTACCAGGGCGGGATCACGTCCCGGTCAACGGTCAGGGCGGTTGGTATCAGCAGTCGCGTGAGGCCGTCCTGTCCATCCTTTATGGGTGCCCGAAGGCGCGGGTCGAGCAGTCCGACCTCCTCCAGCGACCATGCACCTCTACCGAACTGGCAAGGCCAGCAGGCGGTGACGAGGTTCCCCTCATCGTTGGTTCCACCCATGCTATGTGGAACGATGTGGTCCACGGAGGCCCTTATCGCGTAGAAGGCGCCGTGAAAGCCCTCTGCCTCATTCCAAGGGACCGCGCCTGGCAGCGCCTCTCCCATTGCAGCCCGAGCCTTGGGCGGAACGACGCGGCAGCCGCAGAAGCGGCAGCGCCAACCATCGCGGGCGAAAAGCGCCTTCGTCGCCTCGCCGGACGGCATGCGGGACGCAATTTTTCTTCCCTTGTCGACGGAGGATACGACAGGCCGGCGGCGTTGGACATGCGGGTCCTTGCCACTCATCACCAGTGACGAATGCTTAAAGAGGACGGGTATGTCTGCGTGCCGGACGAACGCGCGGGCTCGATCGAGGTCTCCGACGATGACGGCGTCTACTGCTTGCGACAGCAGCTCGGCTGCCGTGTCATGTTCTGGCAACGGCGGCAGCAGACAGGTTCTCGGCGCCAGGTAGTCATCGGTCTCCGCCATATACAGCTCCCCGCCATCCCCGAGCGTTATATTACAGTATCGCTATGAAATCTTGCATTTCTCCTTCGGCGTACCCGCGGCATGGGAGAGTAGATAAACGCAACGCCGCATGCCATGCGCCGGGACAAGCTGACCCGCATGGGGCGGGGCAGGGTGCACCCACGACGGCAAGGGGCCTTACCCTTCAGAACCGGACGGCTTATGCAGTGTGGCGCTCCGAGCGCCTGTCGTCGGCAGGAGTTCGCCAAAGGGTTAGAAGGGGAGCGGTCAGCTTGACTGCCGGCCGCCGCAGCGCAACGGTTTGGGGGCACGAGCAATGCGGTCGGCAGAGGACAAGGATGCCAGGACCACCCCTGCTTCCCGGCTGGCAGCGTTCGAGGTTGGTGGTGGTTCCACCACAGAGATCCTGGCCCTGTTCGACAGCCTGCCGCCCATCTCCGTGCAGGCCCTCCGCGGTCGCTGGCGCGGCTCGGGTGTGCCGAGCGGCCACCCCATGGACGGCCTTCTGGAGCGCTTCGGCTGGTATGGCAAGGAGTTCAACGGGCCAGAAGATGTGCAGCCACTGCTGTGCAAGAGGCGAGGCGGCGAGGTCTTCGGACTGAACCCTGCGTTCGTTCCCATGGGCTTGGTGAGCCGGCACGTCGGCCTGTTCCACAACCGGCTCGCCGAAGCGGCGTTCGCCTTGTCCGCACGGGCAGCCGGGACGACGCGGTCGACAGCGCGCTTGAGGGTGACGGAGTTCCGCGGCGTGGTGACCGCGATGATGATCTACGACCGCTTGCCCATCCAGGACGTGTTCCGCGCGGCAGCACCCGACGTGCTGCTTGGCGTCATGGACCTGCGCGGCATGGCGCAACCGTTTTTCTTCGTGCTTCGCCGCGAAGGCAGCTGGGGCCCACACTGTGACCTTCAGCGATAAATGGCGTGAAATCTCCAACGCTATGTGGCGCCGATGATAAGCGTACTTTGGATAAGATCGCACGGCACCTGTCCGCAAGGGGATCGTCCAACGGACGCTCAGCTCACCATGCCCTGAGTGGCGGACAACCACGGTCCGAACCGTCTCACATAGGTGGTCCGATTTCCATATCATTCGTGGCCCCTCAAACGTACACTTTCCTTATGACGAACACCCTGATCGGCTACGCCCGGTACTCCACCGACAAGCAGGACCTTGCCGCCCAACAAAGTGCCCTCGTGTCGCTCGGGGTTGCGGACAACCGGATTTACATGGACCGCGGCCTGACCGGGACAAACCGGCTGCGTCCCGGCCTGGACCAAGCTCTCGCCGCTGTCCGCCGCGGTGACACCTTGGTTGTGCCGAAGCTGGACCGCCTGGCGCGGTCCGTGCCGGACGCGCGCGACATCGCCGACGGCCTGATTGCACGCGGCGTACGCCTGGCGCTTGGGAGCAGCGTCTATGGGCGTTGGTGCACTCGACAGATCCAGGGCGAGATGGCCCCAAATCCCAAGCTGCTACACGATGACCGGCTGGCGACGGACGGAATCCGGGCGCCCGGCCGCCAACATCCGGTTCAGCACCGCCACGCTGACGGCAGCCTCAGTCCGCTGGGCCGCGAAGCCGCGGGCTCGCAGGCGCGGTCCGATCAGCGCCTTGTAACGACCCATCGTCGTTTCCACTAGGGATCGTTGGCCGTAACCTGTCGTGGCCTGCCAGGCCAGGCGGCCTTGTTCCGCGATCATCGCCAGATGGCGATCACGCTGTGTCGGCGGACCCGGTTTGCCGCTCGCGACGGCCGTCGAGCGGGGCGGGATCACCACATCGATCTCATCGCCGTGCGCGGCGATCGTCTGGTAGGTGGGCGCGCCATCATACGCGCCATCGGCGGTCACCTGGACAATTGGATCGTCGATCTGATCGAGCAGCGGGCCGACCTGGGACGGATCATCCGCATCTTGATCCGTCAGCGTCTGCGCCACGATCATGCCGTTAGCCGCATCCACCGCCAGATGCAGCTTGCGCCATGTCCGGCGCGACTTCGCACCATGCTTCGCCTCCATCCATTGACCCGCCCCGTAGACTTGCAGGCCGGTGCTGTCGATCAATACATGCAACGGGCCAAGCGGCACTTGTGCTGGCTGGATCACCGGCAACGCCACCGCCCGACGGCTGACCGTGCTGTGATCCGGCGCTGAGAGCGTCAAGCCCATCAACGTCAGCACCGACATCATGAGGCCCTCGGTCTGGCGCAACGCCAGCTTGAACGCCATGCGCAGCATCAGGCTGGTCTGAATGGCCGCGTCCGTATAGCGAGCCTGCCCGCCCGGCCCCGTGCTCTGCCAATCTCCCAATGCTGCGCCCTCAATCCACAAGGTGAGACTGCCCCTCCGGCGCAGGCCCGCCTCATAGGCCGGCCAGTTCCGCACCTTGAACGACATCTTCGGGATGTGGCGACGGCGATCGGCGTTGTGCTTGTGTGGCATCGGGGTGCTCGAACCAGAGAAGGAAGAGCATCCTACCACCCCTCAGATCGTCGAAGTGCACCAACGCCCTGCCGGACGCCCTTGACGCTGCCCTGTGCCTGCCGGCGCTGACCGCAGCGCGGCTCGCCCGCCAGCTCTGTGCATTGCACCCCAGACCGCGACCGCCCTGCTGCGCGACCTGCTCGCCGCCGGCCTCGTGCGCGAGGTCACCGGGCGCAAGCACTTCCGCGCCTTCGCGGCGTAACCGACCCGCATGGAGGGCTGTGCGCGCCAACCGGAGTTCCATGAGCTTGTTCGTCCACGTGCGTCGACCCTTAGAATGCTGCACCTGGGCGCGGGCGCGAACACTGGGCAGATTTTCGCTTCCCTGCTGACCGGCCACAACGCCGACGACGGCGCCCAGGTTGGCTTCTTGGCTTGATCAGGCCGCGGACCCGATCGGCTCTTCCACCGGCGACGGCGCGCTTCAGGCCGGCGATCGGCGATGGGCTGCGGTCGCGCGCCGACGAGTGTCGGGCGGCCGAGGTGCAGGTCGCTGACCGTACCCGGTCCGCATGCTGGAGTTTGGACGCCCGAACTCTGTCCGTGTTGCCTGAACGCAGACAAGGGTTGGGCTTATCGCGTACGCTGTGTTGGTTTGTGAAATAACACCTTTTGTCATCGCAAGTTCACTGTGGTGCTATGCCGGCCTCGTCCAATGTCGTTAGCGGGATGAAGACGGTGCACGTGCGTGCCGGTGAGCCCAGTCCAGTTCTGAGGGCACGATTTGGTGATCACGGTCCCTTTCTCCCTCCCTCGCCTCCGACCCTCGAAGGAGGGCGTCGCTGCCCAACCCCGGCCGGGGCGCCCGTGACCTACTTACCCGAGAAAATGCCCGACGAGGCGTGGGACGTCGTCTTCAATTCCTACGACCCCGGCGACGAGCAGCGCCGCGAATCGCTGCTCGCCCTCGGCAACGGCGTGCTGCTCGCCCGCGCTGCCGCAACCTGCGCGGTTGCCGACCAACACCGCTATCCCGGCACTTATTACGTTGGGCTCTACGACCGGCGCGAAGAAGCGGTGGACGGCCAAAGCATCGTCCACGACGAGATTGTCAACCTGCCGAACTGGCTGCCGCTGACGTTCCGTGCGGGCGGCGAGGCGGCGTGGACCTGCATCGCCACTGCCGAGATCCTGCACTACCGGCACGCGCTGGACACGCGCCGCGGCCTGACCTGCCGCGAGGCGCTGCTCCGCGACGGGCAGGGCCGCCGCACCTGGCTGCGCGAGCGGCGTCTGGTCAGCCTGGCGCAGCCGCGGCTTGCGGCGCTCTGCCTGGAGCTGACGCCGGACGGATGGGAAGGCGCCATCGAGCTGCGCTCTGCCCTGGACGGCAGCGTGACCAACGGCAACTGGCCCCAGGAAGCCCCGGGCCGACGCCGCCTGCTCGGCGGCATCGACGGCGAGGACGCGGGTGGCGCGCTCCTGCTGAGGATGCATCTCGCGCGGTCCCGCGTCGCCGTCGCCGTGGCCGCACGGACAGTCGTCTCCGGCGCCGAAGTGGTGGCGCGCGAGGTGGAGCGCCGAAGCGACATGATCGCCGAGCGCATCGTTTGCTGTGCTGGCGCCGGGCAAACGCTGCGCGTGGAGAAAGTCGCGTTCATCCGCACCGGTCGCGATGCGGCCGTGTTCGACCCGGGCGACGCGGCGCTGACCGCCGCATGCGGCGCCGCGCCGTTCGAGGCAGGCTCTTGTCGGGTTCCGGGGTGGTGCCGGATCCGTCACGCAACCAGGCCTGCGATGAGCGTGCCGAGCAGGGCTTTGCCGCACCGGCGCACGTTGTGCACGAATTGGAAGAAGCCGAGGTAGTCCGGCAGCTTGTCTTGCGAGATACCGCGGTGCGGGCGTAGCCAGGAGCGCAGAAGCGACCAAAATCCTTCCATCGTGTTGACGTGGACCTCGCAGAACCCGTCGCCGTCCTCGTCGCGGGTATACTCGCCTCGGGCGTGGCAGACTGTCTTATGTTCGTAGCCCCAGGCTGGCAGGCGGGCGTAGATGCTATACTCGTCCGTGTGGACGAGGGTGCCCGGGACGACTGCGGCGGTGATGATCGGCTTGATCGTCCTCTGTTGCACATTGGCCAGCATGCGCAGCATCACCTGGCCACCGCGCTGGATCAGGCCAAGGATGGGCGGCTTGTCCTTCTCCAACGTGCCGCGGCCCGGCGCGCCTGCCAGCCTGCGGCACCGTCCGAGCCGCCCCTTTTGGCCACTTCTTCCGGCTGCCCTTTGTGCCCAGCTACGACGTAGACCTCGTCGATCTCCACTTTGCCCTTCAGTTCCACCGCTGGCATTTTGGCGACCAAGCCACGGCGCAGCTGCTCCGTCATCGCCTGCACATCCGAGACGGCCAGGCCCAGCCCACCTGCAATCTGCCGGTTGGAAAGATTCAGGCCCATGAAGTAGAGGCATAATACCCAGACCCGTAGCGGCTGGTGATGCCCGGCCAGCACCGTGCCGGTGAGGTCGTCGAAACGGGATGCACACGCCTTGCACCGATAACGCTGGCGATGCGGCTGCGTGTCGTCGCACCCGTCCCGGATCACTGAGGAACTGTCGCATCCGGGGCAGCATATGCCCTCGGGCCAGCGATGCTGGCGCACGAGCGCGAAGCACTTGGCGTCGTCCATCAGCCCGGAGAGGTTGACCAAGTCGGATGCAGGCATGATGGCGGAGACTCCTCGTGCGAGCCGGTTGGCTGCTCGCGCTTCAGCCATCACACCAGATACCCTCCAACGGCACCACCCACATCCACCACCCCGGAACCCGACAAGAGCCAATGAGATTTGCTGCCGACGATTGGCAACGACGTAACGGCCGAGGTGCGCCCGGCCTACTTCGGCGTTATCTCTCCCACAAGGCGTCGGATTCCGGCATGAACGAAATCTGTCCAACTTCGCGGTGGAGTAGTACGCTTGTCAGAAATCGAAATGGCTCAGGAAAGCCTGGAGCACGCGGCTCACGAGCATGCGCACGGCACTGTCCCGCACGCTAAGAAGGCCGCCATCGTCATCGCAACGCTCGCCGCGTGCCTGGCCATATGCGAGACCGCGGCGAAGGATGCCCAGACGGCCGTCCTCACCCAACACATCGCGGCCTCCGACACGTGGGGGCAATACCAAGGCAAGTCGGGACGGCGGGCCACCCTCAACGCCACGGCCGCCATCCTGTCGTCGCTGCCGGATGCGTCAGATCCGGCGGTGGCCAAGCGCATCGCGGAGGCCAGCGCCAACGCGGACCGGATGCAGTCCGAGCCCGGCAAGGACGGGATGGAGCAGCTGGCCGTGCGCGCCCACGATCAGGAACACGTGCGCGACCATGAGCAGCACCGGCATCATGGGCTGGAAATCGCCAGCGGCGGCCTGCAGTTGTCAATCGTGCTGGTGTCCGTTTCGGTCGTCACTGGCATCGGCGCTTTCCTGGTTGGAGGCGGCCTGCTCGGAGTGGCCGCGGCCGTCTACGGCCTGCTGGCATCCTTTTCCGTCGTCTAACAGCCAGTCCCCGGGACCGTCGCAAGATTGGGGGTGCGACGGCCAGTAGGGTATTTTCGCGTCTGTTCTCTGGCCGAGGGTGGATGCGTGGCTTGGATGTTGAGGTTGGTGAAGATCGGAGCTGAAGGCGAGGGGCCGTGCACGGACGTCATGGAGATCAGTCGGCCCGATGATCTCCGCAATGTTGCCGACCTGGGTTTGACCCTGGCCGAAGCGAAGCTGTTGCTCGCGGGCGTTCAACGGGAGATCGTCGCCGCGCAGGCCAGGGAGCACGCCGTTCGGCGGCCTGATTGCTCATGCTGTGGCGGTGTTTGCCGTGTGAAGGATTACCGGGACCATGCGGTGTCGACGCTCTTCGGACAGGTCACGCTACGGCTTCCCCGGTTTCGTTGTGCCGCATGTGGCAGGATCGAGGCTGGCGTTGGCTGGCCACCGCATTGCCGTTCGACACCGGAGCTGGACCGGCTTCAGGCGCATCTCTCGGCCCTGATGACCTATAGGACGGCCGCGGACGTTTTGAAGCAGATGTTCCCGGTCGACGCGGGAACGCATCCTGAGACCTTGCGCCGCCATACCCTGGAAGTCGGCAAGATGCTTCGGGATCGTATCGCGATCCGGCCCGAAGCGGCGGCGGCGATCGTGGTGACCTTGGACTCGACGTTCATCCGGAGCTGTGAGAACGGCGAGCGACATCTGGAGGTGTGGGTCGGCAATGTCGAAACGAATACAGGTGGCCGTCAGGTTTTCGGCGCCGTCGCCAAATCCGGCACCAACTTCGAGGAGCTGATCCGCCGCAATCTCGACGCTGTCGGACGAACCGGGGACACGGCGCTGACCGCCTTCACCGACGGTTGTCTCGGGCTCCGGCGCAGTCTCGCCGATGCCGGCGTCACCACGCCGCCGATGCTCGACTGGTTCCACGTCGCCATGCGGTTGCAGCACTTGAAGCAAATCGCCAATGGCCTGTTGGCGGATGATCCGGCCCGGGGAGCGGCGAAAGCGGTGATAGTCGAGGAGGTCGAGCGCCTGCACTGGCGCATTTGGAATGGCAAGGCCAAGGATGCCCAAGTCAGCATCGATCGTATCCGCGTGGTTATGCACCATTTCCGGGGCGAGCCGGATCAGCGAAGGTTTTCAGCACCCTCACGGAGGCTGTGGACCCCCTTGCGCGCGCTGGATAGCTATCTGACTGACCGGCCAGAGCGCCTGGCTGGTCAACTACGCCGAGCGGCACCGCGCGGGCTTGCGGGTTGGCACCGCGATCACCGAAGGAACGGCCAACTTCCTGGTGAACCGCCGGATGAACAAGTCACAGCAGATGCGCTGGTCGCGACGCGGCGCCGACCTGCTGCTGCAGGTTCGCTGCGCCGTCTACAATGGCACGCTCGGGTCCGGCTTTGGACAGAAATTCCAGCCAGCCAACGATCCATACCCGCTAATGGCGGTAGCCGCCTGACCCCCAATCTTGCGACAGTCCCAACGTCTCTTGCTGAAACGCACTTTTGGTTCGGTTGCTACCGGACCCCCATGTCCCTCCGCGAGCCCGCGCCTGAGTGTCTCACACCGACAACATGATATCGCGTCCAATACCGCTACCGTGCAGATTTACGCGCTCGGGCCTTCCGGCCCGACTCGCGGCGTAGCGCCCCAGGTTTTTGACATTCCCATGGATGAATGCGGCAAGGCGGCCTGGATCAGGCGCCGTCAACTCATCAGTTCGGACGCGGCGAGCCGCATGTAAAGCGTTGAGCGGGCGATGCCGAGCCGCTTGGCAGCCTTGGTGAGGTTGCCGCCGCAGGCCCGCACCGCCGTGGCGATGGCCGCCTGCTCGATGGACTGCAAGTCCGGCGAGCCAGGCGCGGCCGGGATGATGGGCGGCACGGCTGCGTCTTGGAATTCCGGCGGCAGGTCGTTCACGCCGATCTCGCCGCAGGGGCACATGACGGCGACGAGCTCGACCAGGTTGCGCAATTCCCGGACATTGCCAGGCCACGGGTAGGCGTGCAGCACGGCGAGCGCAGCAGGCGTGAAGCACGGTGGCTCGCGGCGCATGCGCTGCGCCGCAACCTGGCCGAAGTGCGCCAGCAAGGGACCGATGTCGCCGCCCCGTTCGCGCAACGGCGGAATGCGCAGCCGCAAGATGGCGATGCGGTAATAGAGGTCCCTGCGAAAGCGGCCGGCCGCCACCTCGTCCAGCAGATCGCGGTTGGTCATGGAGACGAGGCGCAGGTCCACTTGCCGCCCATCGTGGCCGCCGACGCGGTAGACCACGCCATCCTCCAGCACCCGCAGCAGGTAGGACTGCAGGTCCAGCGGCATCTCGCCGATCTCGTCGAGGCAGAGCAGGCCGCCGTTCGCGGCTTCCACCTTGCCCGGCCGCCCGGCGGCGTCGGCGCCGGTGAAGGCGCCCCTCTCGTAGCCGAAGATCTCGCTCGCCACGAGGTCACGCGAGAGCCCGCCGCAGTTCACTGGGATGAAGGGGCCGACGGGGACGCGGGCGCCGTGGATCGCGCGCGCGAACAGTTCCTTGCCGACGCCGGTCTCGCCTTCCAGCAGCACCGGCGCCCCGCTCTCGGCGATGCGCAGGGCCTTCTCGCGGGCCTCGCGCATGACAGCGCTGTCTCCGAGGATGGCGTCGAACGGCAGGCGCTCGGGCTCCTCCGCAGCTCGGCTCCGCTGTGCAGGCCGGGTGCGGCGCACCTCGTGCAGGACGAGCACGCCGCCGAGCTCCCTGCCCTCCTCCGTCACGACATCGAGGCTGGAGCCGGGCAGGAGCGTGGCGAGGCAGGAGGGCCAGAGCGCGGGCTCGATGTCCTTGAGGAAGGTGAGCCGGCCTTCCTTGAGCAGGTCCGGGTTGCGGCGCCCGATCTCGCGCAGTGCCTTGTCGGTCGCGTAGATCAGGGTGCCGCCACGGCCGAAGGCCACGATCTCCTCGTTCAGCCAGAGCGACCGCTTGCCGAGGAAGTGGCGCAGGATGCGGTCGTGCTCGGCCTCGATCCTGCGGCCGATCGACAACTCGATCTGGCGCGCCATCGAGACGGCGTGGGCGAGACTCTGCAAGCTGAAGGTGCCGGCGGGTCCCGAGATGTCCACCACGCCGAGGATGTCGTGGTCGAACGGGTGGCGCACCGGCGCCGCGGCACAGGTCCAGGTCTGCACCTGGCTGCAGAAATGCTCCGCGGCGTGGATCTGCACCGGCACCTTGGCGGCGAGGGCGGTGCCGATGGCGTTGGTGCCGATCGCGGCCTCGTTCCAGCGTCCGCCCCGCTGCAGCTTCACCGCATGGCCGAGATCTATCGCCCGGGCGTCGCCTCCGGTTTCGAGGACGGTCCCCGACGGGTCGGTAAGGATGGCCATGGAGTTGGCGTTGCACAGGAACTCGCGCGCGCCCTCCATCGCGGGCCGGGCGGCGGCGAGGAAAGTCGCGTGCTGGCGGCGATGCCGTTGGAACTCGGCGTCCGTGACGACGGTCGTCTCAGGCCGGGTGACGGCGATCTTGTGTTGGCGAGAGCGTCGCCACGAGGCGAACACAACCGGGCGTATCAGGTCCGACGCGGCGCCGAACTGGTTGAAGGCTTCCCAGGCACGTCGAACGTCGTGATCCCCCACGGCCTGATTCCTCCCTGCCAGGCAGTCTCACGCCACGACGATAATACCTCGACGGCGTTAAGCGACCCTTCTAGCAGCCTGTCGGACTTAAGCAAAAATCGGGATTCCTTGGAATATTATGTCTCGCGTTCGCCAGAAATCATAGTGGAATTCGTAACTGCCCAGGTTGTCGCCGAAAGCTCAAGCGATCCGCAGTTCGGCGACCAGGGTGTCGGGTTGGCCTGTCAGGGCGGCCAGCAAATCCCAGCCCTGCTTTCTTGCGGTTGAGATCAGCGTGCGG
>JAABUP010006518.1_pt1 | contig 16515 bp, 14 predicted proteins | sample 5559201 | NCBI WGS metagenome assembly JAABUP01 (sample SAMN10711887, study PRJNA513373) | rock metagenome | isolation source: Antarctica rocks | place: Antarctica
CGCAGCGTCCGGCGGGCGCCGTAGGCGTCGACAATGCCCGTGGTCCCGCCCAGGCCCGAAGACACCAGCCAGTCCGCGAGGTCAGCCACGTCGATGAGCTGGGCCGGCTGGTCGATCGTCTCCGGGACGACGACCGGCTCCCCATCCTCTCGGGCCAGCGCGAATCGCCCCACCCAGTAACCGAACCGGTCGCTCCGGTCGCCGCGGCCGGCAATGAGGCCGGAGCGGGCCACCAGGGCCCGGTCTCCTCGGTATGCCGTGACCGCGGCCTCGCAGGCGGCCTTCGCCTCGCCGTACTGCTCGGGCTGCGACTCCTCGCCTTCGAGGGCCGGCAGCAGGGGCGTGCTCAGGTCGGCGCCGATGACGGAGTGGTCGGCGTACACCGAGCCGGAAGAGACGAAGACCCAGTCCTCGACCCGCTCCGAGAGAGCCGCCAAGGCACTACGCGCGTGCCCCGGCTGACGAGTGAGATCGACGACGAGGTCCCACCGTGCGGAAGCCGGCAACCCGGCATACGCGTCGGGTCTGCTTCGGTCACCGCGGACGAGCTGGGCGCCCTCGGGCACTTCGCCACTCTCTCCGCGGGCGAGGCAGGTGACCTCGTGTCCGGCGGCCACCGCCACCCGCACCAGCTCGCCGCCGAGCCAGGAGGTGCCGCCGAGGATGAGGACACTTCTCGCGCTGGGGGTGGTCGTCATGCCGTCACGGTGCCACCCGGGGACGTCCCTGTCACCGACTTTCGCTCACGGCGAATATGGCTGCGGCGCATAGGGTGGGGGAATGGAGCGGCGAATCTTCGGGATCGAGAACGAGTACGGAGTCACGTGCACGTTCGACGGGCAGCGCCGCCTCACGCCCGACGAGGTGGCCCGCTATCTCTTCCGCAAGGTGGTGTCGTGGGGACGATCGAGCAACGTGTTCCTCGGCAACGGTTCCCGGCTCTACCTCGACGTCGGATCCCACCCGGAATATGCGACTCCGGAGTGCGACGACCTGCGGGAGGTCGTCATCCATGACAAGGCCGGGGAGCGGATCGTCGAGGGGCTCGTCGAGGACGCCCAGATCCGGCTGCGCGAGGAGGGAATCGCGGGGGAGATCTACGTGTTCAAGAACAACACCGACTCGGCGGGCAACTCCTACGGGTGCCACGAGAACTACCTCGTCGGCCGGGCCGGGGAGTTCCAGAGGATCTCCGACGTGCTCATCCCGTTCCTCGTCAGCCGCCAGATCACCTGTGGCGCAGGGAAGGTCGTGACGAGCAGCGCCGGTGCCAAGTTTTGCGTCAGCCAGCGCGCTGACCACATCTGGGAGGGGGTCTCGTCGGCGACGACCCGCAGCCGCCCCATCATCAACACGCGCGACGAGCCGCACGCCGATGCGGAGAAGTACCGCCGCCTCCATGTCATCGTCGGCGACTCGAACATGTCGGAGACGACCACCTTGCTCAAGGTGGGCTCGGCCGACCTCGTCCTGAGGATGATCGAGGCCGGTGTCGTCATGCGGGACATGGCGCTGGAGAACCCGATCCGAGCCATCCGGGAGATCAGCCACGACCTGACCGGACGCAAGACGGTTCGGCTCGCGAACGGGCGGGAGCTGTCCGCGCTGCAGATCCAGGGTGAGTACTACGAGCGCGCAATGGCATTCGTCGATCGCGAGGGCCTGAGCTCCCCGATGCAGAAGCAGGTCCTCGACCTGTGGGGCCGCACGCTGCAGGCCGTCGGCTCGGGCAACCTGGCCGATGTCGAGACCGAGATCGACTGGGTCATGAAGTACCGCCTCATCAGCCGCTACATCGAGAAGCACGACCTGACCCTGTCCCATCCGCGGGTGCTGCAGCTCGACCTGGCCTACCACGACATCAACCGACGGCGGGGGCTGTTCTACCTGCTCCAGCGACGTGGGATGGCGGCTCGGGTCTCGACCGATCTCGAGACGTTCCGCGCCAAGGTCCGCCCGCCGCAGACGACCCGGGCCAAGCTGCGGGGCGACTTCATCCGCGCCGCCCAGGAGCACCGCCGCGACTTCACCGTCGACTGGGTCCACCTGAAGCTCAACGACCAGGCGCAACGGACGGTCCTGTGCAAGGACCCGTTCGCCGCCGAGGACGTCAGGGTGGCCCGGCTCATCGACAGCATGTGAACCCTCGGGGGGCTGCGCCCCGAGCCGCCCCCCGAGCCGCCCCCCGAGCTCCCCCCGAACGCCCGCGCGGTCACTCGGGCGCGACGGCCCCTGTGGGGCGGCACAGGGGGCCGGGTTACAGTGGCTGGCCTCCCGATCCCGACTGAAGGTCTTTCGCGTGCGCTCTTTTCCCAAGGCACTGGTTGCGGCCGCTGCCCTGTCCCTCTCCATGCTCACAGCGTGCGGCTCGCCCAGCCCCGGGGCAGCGGCCACCTCGAGCGCCGCGGCCGCCCCGGCCACCGCAGCTGACAACGGAGCCCACAAGCCACTGAACAAGCCGGAGGACCTCACGGTGCTCGACGGCATCACCGTCGCCGGGGACGACCCGGCCAAGGCCCCGACGGTGACCATCAGCAAGCTGCCCGTCAGTGTCACTGCCACGACGGTCAAGGTGCTCAAGGACGGCACCGGCGAGGAGAGCACCCCCAAGAGCCGGGTCAGCGTCAGAATGGCCCTCTTCCTCGGCAAGGACGGCAAGCAGGTCGACAGCGACTACGAGAAGGGCGGCTCCCAGTCGTTCGTCCTCGGCAGCAACCAGACGATCCCCGGCCTCAACATTGCGCTGACCGGGGTGAAGTCCGGCTCGCGCATCCTGTTCGCCATCCCGCCGGTCGACGCGTTCGGTGAGAAGGGACAGGCAGCGGCCGGCATCGGCCCCACGGACAACCTCGTCGTCGTGGCCGACGTCCAGTCGGTCGGAACACCACTCGCCGCCGCCCAAGGCACGCCCGTGGCGCCCGTAGCCGGCCAGCCGACCGTGACGTTCGACCCGAAGAGCGGACCGACGATCACGGTGCCGAAAACGGCCCCACCGACTGAGCTGGTCAGCCAGCTCCTCGTCGACGGTCAGGGCGCTCCGGTGCAGAACGGCCAGACGATCACCGTCCACTACACCGGCGTCGTCTACGCCGACGGCACGAAGTTCGACTCGTCGTGGGACAAGGGCTCGCCGTTCAGCTTCGCGCTCGGCGCCCAGGCGGTCATTCCCGGCTGGGACAAGGGGCTGGTCGGCAAGAAGGTCGGCTCCCGGGTGCTGCTGATCGTGCCGCCCGCCGAAGGCTACGGCGCACAGGCGAACGGGAAGATCCCGGCCAACTCCACCCTCGTCTTCGTCGTCGACATCCTGGACGCCGGTTGACGAGGAACGACCACCGCATCACCACGCGCACCACCACCACCACCGCACCACCACCACCACCGCACGGCCGACCAGGAAGCGGACGCCCCTCCGCCGCCGCACGGCCCAGCAGCAACCCACTTGAGAGGCGCCACGAGATGGCACTGGATCCGAACCGCTCCAAGCCCGAGCTCGACTTCCCCGGCGACGAGGCTCCCGGCGAGCTCGTCATCGAGGACCTGATCGACGGCACCGGTGACGAGGCCACGTCCGGTCACACCGTCAGCGCGCACTACGCCGGATGGGCATTCTCCAGCGGCGAGGAGTTCGACTCCTCGTGGAGCCGGGGCGCACCGCTGGACTTCCCCCTCGGTGGCGGCCGAGTCATCCAGGGGTGGGACCAGGGGATCGCCGGCATGAAGGTGGGCGGCCGGCGCAAGCTCACCATCCCCCCGCACCTCGGCTACGGAGACCGCGGCGCCGGCGGCGCGATCAAGCCCGGCGAGACGCTGATCTTCATCGTCGACCTCGTCGACGTGCGCTGAGCCGTTCTGCCACCAGTCGAATCCACCGGATAGGGCCGGACGGTGACATTTGTCAGGGTCCGGCCCGTTTGGATGGGTGTGTGATGACTAGGCCATGAGCCGCTCGGCCCGATCGGGGGCAGGTCGACGGCTCCAACCATTCTGTTGGAGGTCACGTGTCACTCGCCCGTCGCACGGCTGTTGCTGTGCTCGGTGTCGCTGCGGTCGTCAGCGCCACTGCCGGAACCGCCCTTGCCGCACCCGGCAACGGGCGCAGCGCGCTCCCAGGCAGCGTCCCTTCGTGGGCGCAGTCGGCCCACAAGGCTCGCGGATCCGATCCCACCACCCAGGTCGACTTCCGGGTCTACCTCGCCAACCAGGGTGGTGACGCTGCGACGGCATACGCGACCGCAGCCTCCACACCCGGCAACGCCCTCTACCGCCAGTTCCTCACCTCGGCGCAGTACCGCACGCGGTTCTCACCGACCCAGTCCGACGCCAACGCCGTCTCCTCGTGGTTGAAGAGCCAGGGCTTCACCGTGGGCCACGTTCCTGCCAACCGCAAGTACGTCGAGGCCGTGGGCACCGTCGCCCAGGCCGCCGCGGCCTTCGGGACGAGCTTCTCCGACTACACCGTCGACGGGACGACGCTGCGTTCGAACGACGCGCCGCTCACCGTCCCGAGCAGCCTCGGCAACGTCGAGGCCGTCATCGGGCTCGACGAGTCCATGTCGCTGGTGCACCACGACGCGTCACCCAGCGCGCCCCCGCCCGCCGGCTTCCGCAGCGGGCAGCCCTGCTCGACCTACTGGGGCGAGAAGACCGTTGCCAACGACACCCCGGCCGGCACCACCCTCCCCAGCACGCCGAGTGCCTTCGCCCCATGTGGGTATGCCGGGGCGCAGCTCCAGGGTGCCTACGGCGTCTCCGGCGCGATCGCCTCGGGCAACAACGGCAAGGGCGTGACGGTCGCCGTCATCGACGCCTATGCCTCGCCGACCGCGGCCCAGGACCTCGCGACCTACTCCGCCAGGCACGGTCTGCCGCCGATCAACGGTCTCTACCGTGAGCAGGTCTCGCCGGGGACCTACATCCGGGCGACCAACAGCCATCAGGACCCGGGCGGCTGGTCAGGTGAGGAGACCCTCGACATCGAGGCCGTCCACACCATGGCGCCGGGAGCAAACATCCTTTACGTCAGCGCCCCGAACAACTACCGCGACCTCGATGCCACGCTGAACCACGTCGTGGACAGCCACAGCGCCGACATCGTCACGAACTCCTACGGCTACGGCGGGGAGGCCCTGCCCAAGGGCTACATCAAGCCGCAGCTCGACACCCAGATCCAGGCCGCAGCCACGGGGATCAGCGTGTTCTTCTCCTCGGGTGACAGTGGTGACGAGACCGGCGGGGTCGCCGGCGCGACGCCAACGCCGGACTGGCCAGCCTCGAGCCCGTTCGTCACGGCGGTCGGTGGGACGTCGCTCGGTGTGACGGCCCAGAACACCCGCCTCTTCGAGCTCGGCTGGGAGACCGGTCGCAGCACCCTCGTGAACGGCGCCTGGTCACCGAAGGCCTTCCAGTACGGCAGCGGCGGCGGCACCTCGCGGCTCTTCGCGCAGCCGTCCTACCAGGCGGGTGTCGTGCCTGCCGCGCTGAGCCAGACCTACGGCGGCTCGCCGATGCGGGTGGTGCCGGACGTGTCGGCCCTGGGTGACCCCACGACGGGGATGGCCGTCGGCCAGACCCAGACGTTCTCCACCGGCACGTTCTACGACGAGTACCGCATCGGCGGAACGAGCCTCTCCTCGCCGCTCTACGCGGGCATGTGGGCCCTGGCCGTGCAGAACCACGGGCCCTACGGTCTGGCCAACCCGACGCTGTACCAGGCGCAGAGCGTGTCGTACGACATCACCAAGAAGGACCGGGACGCCTATCCGGGCGCGGTCCGGGTCGACTACAAGAACGGCGAGAACGCGGCGGGTGGGCTCACCTACACCGCCCGCTGGTTCGACTATGACGAGCCGCTGACGATCCACGTGCGGCCCGGCTACGACGACGTCACCGGGGTCGGCTCACCGGCGGGCGCCGCCTGGCTGGCTGCCGTCTCGGCCAAGTAGCGCTCACAGCACCACGGTGGGGCCCGGGCGCAGCACGCGTCCGGGCCCCACTCGTGCGGCGGGCGCGACCATCAGAGGAGGGAGGCGGCATACCGGCCGGCCGCCGCGGCAGCAAGGAAGCTCGCCGGGTCGTCCGCGTAACCACGACCCATCGTGTTGAGCGTCACCGGCGAGCCGGCCAGCGCCTCCTCGAGCCCGGTGACGTCGACGTCGTGCCGCCGCAGTCGCCCGCTGCTGCCCTCGACCAGCGCGGCCGCCTGCTCGTCGACGAGAGTACCTAGGGTGCCCTCGAGGACCGGCACCGGCACGTCGGCGGGCGCCAGCGCGACCCGCCCGTATGCCGTGCGGCTGTGGTGCGAGATGCCGCGGTGCCGCTCGCGCGGGTCGGCTCCGGAGACGCGGAGCGAGGCAATCGGCCTTCCGCCGAGGGCGGCCGCGGCGTTGACCGCCTCGCCGGCCGTCACACCCGAGAAGCCCCAGCGCGTGCCGGTTCCGAGGTTGCCCGGTCCCTGGGCGACGATGGCGACGTCCGCCTTGACGACCAGGGCAGCGGCAAGCAGGCCCGTGTGGAGGGTGACCGCCTCGAGGTCCCCGCCGAAGGCCTGCCCGACGCTGATCGAGCTGGCCAGCCAGCCGCTGTCACGCAGCGCTGCAACGGTGTGCGAGAAGGCCACGGGGAGCGCCCCGCCGTCGGTCATGAGGTAGGCGACGCGGACGCCCGGCGCCTGCTGACGCAGACCGGCGAGGATCGCCGGGAGCGCTGAGTGGAGGTCGGCCACAACCACCGGCAGTCCGGACACCGAGTCGGCGTCGGCGAGCACGGCGTGGTGTGGGCTCTCCTGCTCGTCGACGCCGAGCACCATCGTCTGGAGGGGGGTGTACCTCGCCTTGACGACGTGGCCGGGCTGTCCGTCCTCGGGGCCGGTCGGCAGCCGGTCGGGCAGCGCGACGATCAGCCCGAGACCGCCGGTGCCGAGGCCCCTCTCGACGGCGGTGACGTTGACGAGGGCCACGTCGCCGGGCTCCGGAAGGCCGACGAGGTCGGTGTAGGCGAGGGCCGTCGTGGTGTCGCTGTCTCCGTGCAGGCGCACGGTGCACTCGCTCGCCGCGGGCCAGTGCGTGACCCGCGCGACGACCGTCCCTGCGCGGATCCGGATCACCCGCGCAGACTATCGACCGCCGCCCCCTCAGATTCGTCTGCGGTGCCGAGCCGTTTCGCCGCGGAGGCATCGCAGACGAATGCCGCGCCCTCAGATTCGTCTGCGGTGCCGAGCCGTTTCGCCGCGGAGGCATCGCAGACGAATGCCGCGGGGGTGCGGTCGTCGGGTAGGTTCGGCGGCATGAGCGTCCAACCTTCGGCTGCAGCGAAGACCGAGCGCCTGCTCAACCTCGTCATCGCCCTGTTGTCGACGCGGATGCCCCTGTCCAAGGCCAAGATTCGCAGCGCCGTGCCGCAGTATCTGTCGACCGCGTCCGACGAGGCCTTCGACCGCATGTTCGAGCGCGACAAGGACGAGCTGCGCGAGCTGGGGATCCCGCTCGCGACGGCGGTCATCGACCCGCTCTTCGACGACGAGCTGGGCTACCGGATCGACAAGCGGGAGTACGCCCTTGCCGAGATCGCTTTCGAGCCGGACGAGGTCGCGGCCCTCGCACTGGCCGGCCGGGCCTGGAGCCGGGCGAGCCTCGCCGGGTCGGCCGCTGCCGCCCTGAGGAAGCTGCGTTCGGCGGGCGTCGAGATCGACGACTCGTCCCTGGTCGGCATCGAGCCCGTGGTCCGCACCACCGAGGACGCTTTCGACCCGATCCGCAAGGCGGTGGTTGCCCGGCAGGCCATCACGTTCGGCTACCGCAAGTCGGACGGCGAGTCCTCGAGACGAACCTTGCAACCATGGGCGTTGACCCAGTGGCACGGCCGGTGGTATGTGACCGGGCTGGACGTGAACCGCGGCGCTGAGCGCGTCTTCCGGCTCAGCCGGATCGACTCGCCGGTGGCAACCACCGGGCGGGCCGGCGCCTTCGAGCCTCCCGCCGACCACGAGCCGCGGGTGCTCGTCGAGCAGACCCAGTCGACCGGTGGCCCCGGTCACGCGGTGCTGCACGTCCGCGCCGGCGCCGGGAACACACTCCGGCGGCGCGCCACGGAGGCCGAGGACGGTCCGGACGGTTGGTCCGTCATCGAGATCGACGTTCCCGACCTCGACCGGCTCGCCGACGAGGTCTCCGGGTTCGGACCGGACGTCGTCGCGCAGGAGCCGGCCGAGCTGAGGCACGCGGTGGTGCGCCGACTGACCGGCGCGCTGGCCCGACATCCCGAGAACCGGGAAGCGCCATGAGCCCGGACCGCAAGCCTGCCGGGGAGTCGGCGACCTCGCGTCTCTCGAGGCTCCTGACGATGGTGCCGTGGCTGCTGAACCACCAGGGCGTCGACGTCGACGAGGCGGCAGCGGAGTTCGGCGTCAGCCGTGACCAGCTGGTCTCGGACCTGCAGCTGCTCTTCCTGTGTGGCACCCCCGGCGGGATGCCCGACGACCTCATCGAGGCGGACTGGGAGGACGGCAGGGTCTACCTCGGCAACGCCGAGCACATCGCGCGGCCCCTGCGGCTGACCGTCGACGAGGCGCTCACGCTCATGGTCGGGCTGCGCGCCCTGGCCTCCACCCCCGGCATCGCCGAGCACGAGGCGGTCGCCCGTGCCCTGACCAAGCTCGAGGACGCGACGGGCGCCGTCGGCGCGGCCAGCGCCCGGGTGCGGGTGTCCATCGACGACGGCGCCCAGCAGTCGACGCTCACCGACGCCCGGTATGCCGTCCAGAACCACCGCAGGGTCCACCTGCGCTACCTCGTCCCGGGGCGGGACGAGGTCAGCGAGCGCGATGTCGACCCGATGCGGGTGGTCAGCCTCGACGCCCGCTGGTACCTCGAGGGTTGGTGCCACCGGGCTGAGGACGTCCGTCTCTTCCGTGCCGACCGGATCCAAAGGCTCGACGTGCTCGAGGTCGACGGCACGCCGCCGCCGCAGGCTCAGCCGCGCGACCTCGCCGGGGCGGCCTTCACCCCCCACGAGGGCGACACCGAGGTCATCGTCGAGACCGACCGTTCGGGCGGTTGGATCGTCGACTACTACCCGACCGAGTCCGTCGAGGAGCTCGGTGACGGGCGGCGGCGGGTCACCTTGCGGGTCAGCGACCCGTCGTGGGTGCGGCGCATGACGTGGCGGATGGGCGGTCACCTCACCGTTCTCGCGCCGGCCGAGCTCGCGATGAGCGTGGCGACCGGGGCCGAGGTGGCACTGGCGGCATACGCGCAGGACGGCGCACCCGCGGCGCACGGCCACGCTGGCGCGGGTTAGGCTCCCGGGACGATGAGAGCCCTGGTGTGGATCCTGATCTGGGTCGTGCTCGTCGTCGGCGGCGCCGGCTACCTGTGGACCAAGGCTCGCGTCGCCTGGCGGAAGTCGCGCGATCTCGGCGGCGAGCTGCGAATGACCGAGCAGCGGCTGGGCGAGGTGCGCCACCAGGTCGAGCGGCTGCGCGATGGCACGGACGCCGTGTCGGAGCTCGCCGTCTTCGGCGACGCGTCGGCCCTGCGCAAGGAACGACTGGCCACCCGTCGGACGTTGGCCGACCAGCAACGTGAACGTCGGGCCAAGGACATCCCGGCGTGGGCACGCCGCGTAGACTCCTAGGTGTTCCCGACCAGTGGAAGGCTCGTCAGACTATGTTGAGAGACCTCGCCCAGCCCAGCCATCTGCTGATCCTGGCCATCGTCATCGTCGTGCTCTTCGGGTGGAAGAAGCTCCCCGATGCTGCCCGCAGCGTCGGCCGGTCGATGCGCATCTTCAAGTCCGAGATGGGCGAGATGAAGAACGACGGCAAGGAGAGCAAGCCGAGTCCCGCCGCCACGGACACCGTCCCGGGTGCCGTCCCATCGCAGCAGGCCGCGCCTCAGTACGGCGCACCCCAACAGGCGGCCCAGCAGCCGACTCCGGCGGCGACGAACGGCCAGCACGCACCCGTCGACGTCTCCGGCACCCAGCCGCAGGCTGCGCAGCCGGCCCGCCACGACAACCCGGCGCTCTGAGCGCCGAGCAGCATTCGGCATACGTCCACGTGAACCGGGGCTGACCCGTGGCCAAGGGCAGGCTTCGGCGCCAGCGTGACCCCGAGGGACGGATGTCCCTCGGCGACCACCTGAGGGAGCTGCGCCGCCGGGTCCTCATCGCTGCCACGGCGATCCTCCTCGGGGCGATCGTCGGGTGGTGGCAGTACCTGCCGATCTTCGACCGGATCGCGAAGCCGATCTACGACGTGGCCAAGGAACGCGGCACGTCCATCGCCACGCTCAACTTCGCCAACCCCACGGACTCGTTCTCAATCGCCATCACCGTCGGCCTGTTCGTCGGCCTGGTCGTCTCCTCGCCCGTTTGGCTCTTTCAGATCTGGGCCTTCATTCTCCCGGGCCTGACTCGTCGCGAAAAGCGCACGTCGCTCATCTTCATCGGCGCCGCGGTCCCGCTCTTCCTCGGCGGGTGCGCGCTGGCGTACGCCACCCTCCCCAAGGTGATGGGGGCGTTGCTGTCCTTCACGCCGAACGAGGCCTCGAACATCCTGCCTGTCGACGTCTACCTCAACTTCGTCCTGCGGTTCATCCTCGCCTTCGGGCTCGCCTTCCTGCTGCCGGTCTTCATGGTCGGACTGAACGCCGCAGGGGTCCTCCCAGCGCGGCTCATGGTCAAGTCGTGGCGCCCGGCGATCTTTCTCATCTTCTTGTTCGCGGCCATCATGACGCCCTCTCCGGACGCCTGGTCGATGATCGCCCTTGCCCTCCCCATGATCATCCTGTACTTCCTTGCCGTCGGCGTGAGCTTCCTCCTCGACCGGCGAAAGGCGAAGAGGGACCCCACCACCAGCTGGCAGAACGTGCCCGACGACCAGGCCTCGGAGCTGTAGCGTTCGCCCGTGCCGTCGACGTCTCGAAAGCGGGTCGGGCTGCTCGTCAACCCCACCGCCGGTCGCGGCCGCGGCGCCGCCCTGGGTGAACGGGCCCGAGCCCAGCTCGTCGCCGACGGCCACGACGTCCACGACGTCTCCGGGCTGACCCTCGAGGGAGCCCGCGCCCACGCCGCGGCCGCCATCGCCGCCGGCTCCATCGACCTGCTCTGCGTCGTCGGGGGCGACGGTGTCGCGCACCTCGGGGCCAACCTCTGCGCCGGCACCGACCTGCCGCTGGCGATCGTCGCCGCCGGCGCCGGCAACGACAACGCTCGCTCGCTGGGACTGCCGGTCCACGAGCCCGAGGCGGCGACCGCCCTGGTCACCACTGGCACCATCCGCCCCATCGACGCCGGTCGCTGCATCCTGCCCGACGGCGCCGTCCGCTGGTGGCTCGGGGTTCTCGGTGGGGGGTTCGACTCGGTCGTCAGCGAGCGCGCCGCCGGGTGGTCCTGGCCGCCCGGCGCCCTGCGCTACCCCCTGGCGGTCGTGCGCGAGCTGCCCACGTTCACGGCCATCCCGTATGCCGTCACGGTCGACGGCGTGCGCCGCGAGACCAAGGCCATGCTCGTCGCCGTCGCCAACGGTCCCGCGTTCGGCGGCGGGATGCTCGTCGCCCCGGACGCGGAGTACGACGACGGCTTCTTCGACGTCCTCATCCTCCACAAGATCTCCGTCGTCGAGCTCGTCCGGCTCTTTCCGAGGGTCTTCAAGGGGACCCACCTCACCCACCCGAGCGTGGAGATCATCCGAGGTCGGCAGGTCCGGCTGGAGGCCGACGGCATCGTCAGCCAGGCAGACGGTGAGCGCTTCGAGCCGCTGCCGATCGACCTCGAGATCGTGCCGCGCGCGCTGCGGGTGGTGGCTCCACGGCATACCCGGGCCGCTGACGTAGCCTGAGCGCATGTCTGCTGCGGATCGGTACGCGGAAGCACGCGAACGCGGACGGCAGGAGAGGAGCGAGCTCGGCAGGTTCACTGCAGGGCTGGGCTTTCCGCTCGACCCCTTCCAGGTCGAGGCCTGCCGGGCCCTCGAGGCGGGGCACGGAGTCCTCGTCGCCGCACCGACTGGGGCTGGCAAGACCATCGTCGGCGAGTTCGCCGTGCACCTCGCCCTGCGGACCGGGCAGAAGGCGTTCTACACCACGCCGATCAAGGCCCTGTCGAACCAGAAGTACGCAGACCTGGTGCGGGTCCACGGCGTGCAGAACGTCGGGCTGCTCACCGGCGACTCCTCGATCAACGGCGAGGCACCGGTCGTCGTCATGACGACCGAGGTGCTGCGCAACATGATGTATGCCGGCTCACCGACACTGGCGGGCCTCGGATACGTCGTCATGGACGAGGTGCACTACCTCGCCGACCGGTTCCGCGGGGCGGTGTGGGAGGAGGTCATCATCCACCTACCTCCCGACGTGCTCGTCGTGTCGCTGTCCGCGACGGTGTCGAACGCCGAGGAGTTCGGCGCGTGGCTGGCCGAGGTGCGTGGCGGCGTCGACATCGTGGTCGCCGAGCACCGACCGGTGCCGTTGTGGCAGCACATGATGGTCGGGCAGCACCTCTACGACCTCTTCGTCGACCGGGCGCCCGGCGCGGCAGGGGAGCTCTTCGACCCCGCCGGCGCCGGTGCGGACCTGTCGCCGGCCCGGCTCAACCCGGAGCTGCTGCAAGCCATCGGCAACGACGCGCGGCGGTCGTTCCACGAGGACGGTGGCTCCGGCGCGGGCTACCGAGGTCGTGGACGCCATGGCGGCGGGCGCGACTCGGGTAGCCGCGACTCGGGTAGCCGCGACTCGGGTGGCCGCAACCGCGCCCGGCATGGGGGGCCGGGGGGCGGCGCCGGCGGACGAGGGTTCGCTCGCGATGGGCGACCCGGCGGCGGCGCCACCCGGGGCGAGGTCATCGACCGGCTGGACCGCGAGGGGTTGCTCCCAGCGATCACCTTCATCTTCAGCCGAGCAGGCTGTGACGCCGCGGTCGGCCAGCTGCTCGGCCAGCGCGTGCGGCTCATCCCGGATACCGAGGGCGACCGGATCCGCCGCCTCGTCGAGGAGCGCATCCAGGGTCTCGCCGACGAGGACCTGTCGGTGCTCGGCTACTGGGACTTCGTCGAGGGGCTCACCCGTGGGTATGCCGCCCACCACGCCGGGATGCTGCCGACATTCCGGGAGATCGTCGAGGAGCTCTTCACCGCGGGGAGGATCAAGGCGGTCTTTGCCACCGAGACCCTGGCGCTCGGGATCAACATGCCTGCCCGGACGGTCGTGCTCGAGCGGCTCGTCAAGTTCAACGGCGAGGCCCACGTCGACATCACGCCGGCGGAGTACACCCAGCTGACCGGGCGCGCCGGCCGGCGAGGGATCGACATCGAGGGCCACGCGGTCGTCCTGTGGAACCGGGGACTGGACCCGCTCGCCGTCGGCGGCCTGGCCTCGACTCGCACCTACCCCTTACGCTCCAGCTTCCGGCCGACCTACAACATGGCGGTGAACCTCGTCGGCCAGTTCGGTCGCGACCGGGCCCGGGACATCCTCGAGACGTCCTTCGCGCAGTTCCAGGCCGACCGGGCCGTCGTCGGGTTCGTCCGCACGATCCGGCGCAACGAGGAGGCCCTGGCCGGCTACCAGACGTCGATGACGTGTCACCTGGGCGACTTCAGCGAGTATGCCGCGCTGCGCAACGAGATCCGGACCGTCGAGAAGGACGCGGTCAGGAAACGGGTGACACGTGCCCGCGCCGAGGCGGCGGTGAGCCTGGAGAACCTTCGGGTCGGGGACGTCATCAAGATCCCGTCCGGTCGACGGGCCGGGTATGCGGTGGTCATCCAGGCCGACAAGGGCGGCCGGGGGGAGAGCGCGTCTCCTGCCGTGGTCACCGAGGACCGGCAGCTGCGCCGGCTCACCGTGGTCGATGTGCCGACGCCGGTCGAGCCGATCACCACCGTCCGGCTGCCCAAGAACTTCAACGCCAAGAGCCCGAAGTCACGACGTGACCTGGCCACGAGCCTGCGCATCGCCGTGCCGCACGAGCCCCCGCCGACGAAGAAGACCGGCGCCGGACTCGCGCCGGGCCAGTGGGTCCCCGGCGCCGACGGGGAGGAGCGGATTGCCGAGCTGCGCCGCCGGATGCGCCAGCATCCCTGCCACGGGTGTCCGGACAGGGAGAACCACGCCCGTTGGGCGGAGCGGTGGTGGCGGCTCGATCGGGAGACCCAGGAGCTGCAGCGCAAGATCGACGAGCGGACGAACTCCGTGGCCAAGACCTTTGACCGGATCTGCGACCTGCTCGGCGAGATGGGCTACCTGGGCGAGGACGGCAACTCGGTCACGCGTCAGGGCGCCCAGCTGCGCCGGCTCTACACGGAGAAGGACCTGCTTGCCGCGGAGTGCCTGCGCCAGGGCGTCTGGCAGCGTCTCGACCCGGCCGGGCTCGCCGCGGTGGTCTCCACGCTGATCCACGAGCCGCGCCGCGAGGAGAGCGAGATCTCTCCCCGGATGCCGAACGACGACGTGGCCGAGGCCTGGCGGGCCATGGTTGCGCTGTGGAGCCGGCTCGAGGACCGCGAGCGTGAGCACGCCCTGCCCGCGACCGGCGATCCCGATGGCGGCATCGCGTGGATGGTCCACCGGTGGGCGAGCGGACAACGGCTCGAGCTCGTGCTGCGGGACACGGACATCGCTGCCGGTGACTTCGTGCGTCGGTGCAAGCAGATCGTCGACCTGCTCGACCAGATCGCCGAGGCCGCGCCGGCTCCCGCGCTGTCGGCGACCGCGCGCCGAGCCGTCGATGCAGTCATGCGCGGAGTCGTCGCCGCCGACCGCATCGACTGAGGCCGCCAAGTCGGCGTTCTCGGAGGGATGCCGCCCGGGGAGGGTCACTGGTCTCCGAGACCCTCGGGCGAACGGACCGACCGGGTGGCGAGGTGGGCCGACGACTGACACGACTCGAGCCGATCCTCATCCACGGCTTGCAATCGTAGAAATCGCCGCAGGTGCGGCTAGTATGCCGGCATGTCGAGTTTCCGGGTCCGTGAGGCGGCCGAGCTTCTCGGGGTCTCGGACGACACGCTTCGACGCTGGGTCGACCTCGGACGGCTGACCGCGTCGGCCGACGAGGCGGGGCGGCAAGCCATCGACGGAGCGGCCCTCGCGGCCTTCGCCCAGGAGCTCGCCGCCTCCACAGACCGGCCCGAGCCCGGCCCCGTCCACTCGGAGTCCGCCCGCAACCGGTTCGTCGGGCTGGTGACCCGGGTGGTCCGTGACACGGTCATGGCGCAGGTCGAGATCCAGTCCGGTGGTCACCGGATCGTCTCCCTGATGAGCCGCGAGGCAGCGGACGAGCTCGAGCTGGAGCCGGGGGTCCTCGCGATCGCCGCCGTCAAGTCGACGAATGTCGTCGTCGAGGTCCCCCATCGCCGGTGAACGACCCCCCGCCCACACCCGTCCCGAGAGGCCTCAGATGCGCCGTGTCACCGCCATTCCCACGGTGATGGCCCCTGCGATGGCTGCTCTGCTCCTGGCTGGTTGCGCCTCATCACCGGCCAGGACGGGGCCCGGGGTCCTGCCGTCGAGCGGCTCGTCAGGCGGGGGAGCCGGCGTCACGGGGACGGTGAATGTCTTCGCCGCGGCATCGTTGCAGGGGGCGTTCATCCGGCTCGGCACCGAGTTCGAGGCGGCGCATCCGGGCGCCAGAATCGTCTTCAGCTTCGGGCCCAGCTCGGGGCTGGCAGCACAGATCACCGGCGGCGCACCCGCTGACGTCTTCGCGTCGGCGAGCACCACGAACATGGACCAGGTCGTCTCCGCGGGTGATGCGGCCGGCGCGACGACCTTCGCGCGCAACACCATGCAGATCGCGGTACCCGCGCAGAACAGGGCGGGGGTCACCGGCGTCGCGGACCTCGCGCGGCCAGGCGTAAAGGTGGCCGTCTGCCAGCCCGCCGTCCCGTGCGGCGCCGGCGCGGTCGCGGTGTTCGCCAAGGCAGGGATCGCCGTCACCGCGGTGACCCAGGAGTCCGACGTCAAGGGGGTCCTCACCAAGGTGAGCCTCGGAGAGGTCGATGCCGGCGTCGTCTACGTGACCGACGTCAAGGCGGCCGGCAGCAAGGTCACCGGCCTGAAGATCCCGGACGCCGTCAACGCCTCCACGTCGTACCCCATCGCCCCGCTGACCCGCGCGGTCAACGCCGCCGGCGCCAGGGCCTTCACCGACTACGTCCTGTCCTCCGCCGGGGCCGGCGTGATGGCCGAGGCCGGGTTCACCCGACCGTGAGCACCACGAACGTGAGCACACGCACGAGCGCACGACCTGGGCGTTCGGGGCGCGACGTCCGTGCGGCGAACGAGCGAGGCAGCGTCCCCTGGCCGCTGGCCGTGCCCGCCCTGGTCGCGGTCCTCTTCCTGATGGTCCCCGTGGCGGCGTTGTTGGTGCGGGCGCCGTGGGGCGGCCTGGGACGGATCCTTTCCGGCAGCGAGGTGGTCGATGCGCTCAGGCTGTCCCTCGGATGCGCGACGGCGGCCATGCTCATCTCGCTCATCCTGGGTGTGCCGCTCGCCTGGCTTCTCGCCCGCGGCCGATGGC
>JAABUP010006519.1_pt1 | contig 16509 bp, 14 predicted proteins | sample 5559201 | NCBI WGS metagenome assembly JAABUP01 (sample SAMN10711887, study PRJNA513373) | rock metagenome | isolation source: Antarctica rocks | place: Antarctica
TTGATACCAAAGCGAGTAAAGGGCGCAAGATGCGGTATACGGTTCATGAGAAGTTGCAGAATTTCATGGCGCCGGATGATCGGGGGATGTGGGGGGAGAGGCAGCGAAATGAGCTTTTTGGGAGTTTGTTGGGGAAGAGGGTTAGGCTTGAGGAGGGGGAAGAGGAGGATGAGGAGGGGATGGAGGGGGTGGAAGAGGGGTTGAGGTTGTTTGGGTAGATGGTGACTCTTCAGATGATCTAAATTACCGTGAAAAATGTTTTGATGTGAAGCCTAACTCAAAAACATCAATGAGTTGGACCATATTTCAATCACGAACAAGCCAAACGATTACGACCACACAAATTCCCATCCCCTTCCTCTCTCGCAATGCTATCCAAACAATCCCCGCACCACACCCATAAACCCCACGCAAACCATCATATCCAAATCATTCCTCCTCCAATTCCTCCAGCCCAAAATCCAACGGCGGCCCCCCAACACTGTCCCTCATCAAACTCTCCGGCAAAAGCTGACTATCCGTCAACCTAACCCCATCCCACTCGAACCCCGCCCACCTCTTTCCCGCACTCGGAGATGATGATGAAGGAGGAGGCGGCATGGGGGGCGGCGAGGAGGGGAGGGCTAGGGATGAGGAGGGGGGTTGGGTGTTGTCTGTTGTTGTGGCTTGGGAGGGGGTGATGGGGGGGTTGAGAGGGGAGAGGAGGAGAGGGTGGTTGTTGGGTGGTAGGGGAGCCAGGCGTTTTCGTATTGGGATTCGGTTTGGAGGGCGCTGGGGAGGATGGCGCGGTGGAGGTCGTCGGATAGTTGGGCGGATGCTTCGTCGGATTCGGAGAGGGGGATAAGCGGTTCGTTGGCGATGCTGCTGGCTGGACTCGGCTTGCTGAGAAGTGTGGTATTCGGGAGGCCAGGTCGAGCATTTGTCATTGGTGTTCGCGAATATGCCTCTTCATTACTGCGACCAATCAAGGCATCCAAGCCTTTTTTATCCTCTTCATCATCGTCCTCACCAATGTTATCGTCAGTGTCCGAGTCAAGCACCACATTCGTTCTTGATCGGCCTGTATCCTGAAACCTTTGTATGTGCCCTTCGCTAGACTCTAGGACCTCCTTAAGAGTATTGCTTTCACCAGTCATGGTCAGGGCAGACAGATGAGAACGTGTCTCATACGGAGAGCCTCGAGGCCGTGGAGTTGAGGACTTTGTCTCTTTCACTGGCTTCCTAGGAGTTTTGAATGGGCTCTCATTCTCATCGTTCTCGAAGCTGTCAGCCACTTCCATCTTCTTCGCCCACCGAGGTACCTTCTTGGGAGTTGACTTGGAAAGGACATAATTCATAGATCTCTCTTTCAAGGGTGACCTTTCGTGATATCGAGCTGGTGTTCGAGCTTGTGTAGAAAGCGGAGAATCTGCTGGAGACTGTGATGAGGGTACCTCCATTTTCCTAGATGTCCGGGGAGTCTGGGGTGGAGGCATGAGTGATGTTTGCGGCTTCGAAGGTTCTGCCTCTGCATCTCTGTGGAACGCTTTTGGCGAGATTTGCTTTCTCGATCGATGAGGCTCTGGCTTTACAGCTTCTCGTGCTGCGCTCCTCGTTTCGATCTTTCGAACCATTGCCTTCTCAGGTGTAACCTTTCTCCTCTTTCTCCCAACTGGCGAAGCCGCATAGGTCTCTTCTTCCTCGTCATATTCTAGGTCCTCGTCATCGGCACACGGATGGAATAATGCATGGAAAGGATCCATCTGCGTAATTGTCTGCTGGTACTTGCTCGGTGCTGACCATGCTGGCTGCCTGTCTCTTATCGTTCGCTTGGGCGCGGAAAAGTGGCATTGCTTAACATTAGGCTCAGTTTCGTAGACTCGTTCTGTTGAACGTCGCTTCTTCGACCTTGTGGGCATGTCTCCTCCTCTTTGCGGCAGCTGGACTACTGTTTGGATACTATAAACGTGGATAGTTTTACGCGATGGTCTCGACGCCGTTTTAAGAGGCCTTCCCGAAATAAGTCGTGGCCGATAGCGCGAAAGGACTCCCAACTTTTACTAGTATTAAAGATTAACCGAATCGTCTTAATAGTGCTTCAAAATCTTATAAACCGTAGCTAAGAAGCTTAGGGCAATGCCGGAATTTTAATAGATTTTTTGAAAGCTGTTGTGGCCGAAGAGACACTGCGCACTCAAAAACTTAGTATGTAGTTGGAACATCGGCCACGACTCATTTCACAGACCCTCGGGCCCTTCCCCTCATACATGGCTAATAAATCCTACTACGATTACAATTTGACCTGAGCAATAACCATTTTGACATCAACTTTCCCAAAGTCGAAAGACTCTGATTTCCCTCTTCTCTCGCACTACAACGTACTGTCCAGAGTTTGAAAGCCAGTATTGGTCAAAGAAGACACCTTCTAGAGTGCAGATTACCTCATTGGTTTTCACATTCGCAAATACGACCAGATTGTCTGATGTCTTCTCCTCCCTCCTCTTGAACTTCCCCAAAATAGCCCTAGCAGGACTCCTACGGCTTGCTGCGAGTCCCAAATTGTCAGAGAATATGGCATTCTGAAATCCAGAACTGAAAGCATCGAGACATGAAAGGTCGAACGATACTAGATGGCTCTGAGAGTGCAAGTCATGTAAGACTAAGGCTCGTTTGGATTTCTCCCAGAGTCCTGCAACCCAGCGGCTATCCCACACCGCAAATGTTAGGCGGGGACATGTGGCTCCCGAAAAGAGCTCTTGCAGTACTGGCAAAAACTGTCGACGTGGACCTTTGTTGACCTTTTGGTCGCAATACAACGTGACCCATTTCAGCGGCAGCTGATTAGTGCCCGTCTGGACAACGTCCAATACTCGAATGCGAATAGCATTCCGATTATTATCTCGGACTGTTTTCTGACTGGAGACCGCCAGCTGAAGACCATCCGGGGAAAATCCAAATACACAATCATATTCTCCCACGGTGACCTGGATCAGTTCTGCACCGGTTGCTTCACTCCCTGTAACTCTTACAATATAAACCAGGTGCTCGAATACGTCAGAGTATGGATTTGTCCGCCTGTACGTATCGAGCGCCACTTTCGTCGAGTCTGGGGATATTGCTGCAATTTCAATGGGTATTGCCAAAATGATAGATTGGGAACGTTCTCTCCAACTCTCATACCACCCCCGACCAAGAAGTGTAAAGATCATCAAAGATTCTCTTTCGTCACGTCCTACCCGGTAAGAGCACACGTGTCTTATCCAACAGACAATGAGGGTTTTTCCGTCAGGCGAAAAGCCAAGTTCCGGGTGCCCACCAGACCATGCGCCACGGAATGGCTGTAACTGGTCTGGCATCTTGATTTCCTGAACCTTCTCCCCCGAAGGCAAAGCGTATATCGTGATTTGCCAGTCATACTCCACAGCAAGAAATCTTTCGTCTCTGGACATAGTAGCATTGTGCACAGCGGACGTCACAGCAGTTAGAATAGACTCATTGTATCTCAGGTTTCGGACATTGTCGGACTCACTTGGCCTTGGCGTACTACGACGTAAATCGGTCTCCAAGTGAGTCGCTTCGTTGTTTGAGCCCTGGTCTCTTTGATTGTTACGGAGTCGCCGACTCAGCAAGTCGTTCGCTTGTCTTAGGTTTAACAATATCCCCGGCGAAGCGTCGGATGACAAGTCCGAGAATACGATGTAGTTGAGCAGTCTTTTCATGGAAGCTAGAAGTCTTTCAACGTCAGCACGATCCGCAAAAGGCTCCAAATCCTTCGCATCGAGGGAATTGAATGCCATCATGTCGTCCTCGAAAGTCAATTCATGCGTCATTTGACGAAACCTATTCCATTCTGTGATAGTGTCCGAGCTATCAATCCTCCATCTGATGCTTTGAAAAGCAGCAAATAATCTCAGGCAGGAAGCTTCGAAAGAGATAACCCGAAGTCTCACGGTAATCTCGCTCGCCTTCAGTCGCTTCTTGAAGTCTACAACCAAGATCTGACGAACCAAAGCCGCTGCTTTTCTGACGGCCGCGTCCTCGCAATCGGCCAACTCAAACATTTTTCTCTCTACTTCCGGGTTGATAGACTTACCGCAGAAGAATGTCCTCGTTCTCAAGAACCCTTTCTTGATTGTGCGATGTTCTCGAAATTCTGCAACAGCATCGTTACCTCCAACCATGAAGACGATAACTTCTAGTACGATACATCCTAAGGACCAGACATCGCTTGCTCTGCTGATGATTCCTTTCGCAAAGTCATGTTCGAAGTCTTCACATTCGGGGGCCAGATAGTGGCCCTGGCCCTTCTTGAAAGGAGTTCGGGAATCCTCACCAGTTTTCAGCTTCGAAAGTCCGAAGTCTGAGAGAACGAAGCGAGCTTCGGACACCAGCACATTCTTTGGCTTGAGGTCGTGATGATATCCGATCATTTCCCTGCCGAGAATATCGGATTTATAGTCGTGTAGTGTCTCGAGTGCGGAGGCCAGACCAGATAGTGCATCGTAAAAGCGCGTGTCCTCGGCGAAGTCCTTCGGTCTGTGCTTCTCTTTCAGCAACTGTTCCAGATCTCCTCCTTTCGCAAGGGGTAAAAGAAAGTTGGGAACACCATTATATGTATACGAAGTTAGAAGCGGTAGGATATTCGGATGCTCCAAGTGATTCAGATAAGACATGATCTGATGCTCGTTGAAACCCACTTCAATCCACAAATCGTCATCTACAAGGTATTTGCGAAGCTCTTTCCGGACTATTCGAGCATGCTATTCAAACATTAGGTTCTTCATCGTTAAACGAATCAAAGCGACAAAAGATACTTTAGTGTTGTCTATGTCTTTGAAGTTGTGGTGTCCAGCCGCGATAACGACCTCGTAGACATCGCCGAATCCTCCTCCCCCAATTTTCCGGGACTCGATGAAAGGAAGCTTAGACTCAGTTTGGATGTTCCGATGAAGAACTCGGTGGGTAAAGACGGGAGCTATGAGGTCCCACTGCTGTTCTCCAAACTCACTAGCCACGGCTGGGGTGAAAATTGTTTCTAGCTCTGACTGTGAAAATGGAAGCCGAGAGTCGGGCGTCTGGCCGTCAGACTGCAAATGGTGTTCCAGAAACGCGGTGATCTTCTTCTCTTCCCTAATCAATATCAATATCGTGAAGACCTTCCTAGCGCCAGTTTCAATGGCCTGAGTCATCCACTGGACTGCGTAAGGTTCGACCTCACAGTGGTTCTGAAGCGAACACTGTATGATCTCGCAAGAGAGTCCGGACACCAACGATCCGTCAGGGACGAACCATTTTCCATCAGTATTTCTGTAGCGGAGTGCTCTGATCTGGCGGCGGATCACATCCATCTTCTGCCACGTCTTGGCTAGTACTTTAGTAGCAGCAAAGTACCTGTGATCTCGGACAAGTCGTGAAGCTGTACTGGTGCCATGAGCAAGTTTTTGAAGGAAAAATTATTGATTAATTGTTCGCGGCTACAGCAAGGCTGGGAGAGAGAAATGAGTACCACTTCTTGGCGGGATCCTCGCGGAAAAGCAGCGGTAACTTTCTCTCCCCAGCCTTGCTGTCGCTCGGCTCGCAAAGTCTCAGCCAATAGATATATATAGGATTAGCATACTTTTTCATCGCATTTTTACAACCCGAATCGGGTAATCGACCAACCCACTTGCCTTATTAAGTAAGAACTATTCTAGTCGTTCAATATTCGTTGAAACTGGGAACGGATAGGGGTACACCCCCTGTTGATGCGTGTAACCAGTGTGGGGCACTCGGCCCCGAAAGACTCCCTGGAAGCCCCCTCGAGGACTCGACTAAAGTGCCGCCGAGCGCCCGCCCGGGGGGAGCCCCCGGGGGCAATAGGTAGGTGCATCAATTAACCACCTTGTGAACCACCCCAGCAATCAACCACCTTATGATTAACCGCATCAATCAACCACTTCATGACCAACACTATCTATTGATCAATCCCATTAATCAATCCCATTTAATCAATTCCATTAATCAACCTTCTCATGACCAACCGTGTTGATGGATTGGTAGATTGGTGGATTAATCGGGTGGTTTATGAGGTGGTCTATTAATGAGGTGGTTTATGAGGCGGCTAAATGATGAGATGGTTGATGAGGTGGTTGATGAGGTGGTTGATGAGGTGGTTGATGAGGTGGTTGATTGATGGGGTTAATTAATAAATTGGTTAATGAGGCGGTTGATTGCGACGACAATAGTAATAATAGGGGGCCATTTCTCTATCTGGGGTTGGAATAAGCAGCGACGCTAGAGTTCAGCTACTGCCTAAAAGGGAAGGTGGGCGTCTAAAAGGTCTTTCAGGAGTTGAGTAACGTTTTCAAACGGATGTCGAACGACTAGAATGGTTCCTACTTAATGACGCAATTGGGTTGGTCGATTACCCGATTCGGGTTGTAAAAATGCGTTGAAAAAATACGCTAAACCTCCCTAATGGGCCTGTCCGCTTAATAATTGCAGGCCTCGCGTGATGAGATTCGAATAACAGCCTCGGACCGTATATCTTTGGCTGGAGTAGTAGAGGAGGAACACCCAGTGGTATGAACGTCAAGCCATTTGTCTCTCGGTTCTTCCTTGCAGGGAGCAGATTTTCAAGATGAGTGGCAATGTAGTGAACAAGATTTTACGGCCAGACAAGTGTAGATCAGAGAGAAGAGAGCTCATTTCGGAATTCAGTAATACCATCATGCTTCGCATCTTATATCCTCATCAACATTGGCTTTAAATCTATAGGACTTTTAGGCTGTCTCACACGTCTGTCCCATTCAATCGATCGTTGTCCCGTCCAAATCATCGTAGCATAGAGGACCCAAATAGAGAGCTTTCACGTACGCAAATTCTCCAAATAAAATGACGTTCATTTCTCGATTTCTGTCAAGGCTGTGACGAGAGGGGACGTTGTGCACGTTGTGCCTTTCTGGACCAACGATCCAACACCACGGCTGGTATCACGGTCACGACCATCAAGGCAATTGTCAGTACCGGATAGAGCCAAAATTGTGGCGCCACTGCGAAGCGAGGAGTATGGCTCATTTGTCCCGGATTATTGACGCCCACAAGGTTGGAGCTGAAGATGGTCTGCAAAAGAACCGTATATTCCGCATTAGTCTGTGCTGACTTGGAAGCCACTTTCACAATCCATGCGTAATGTCAATGAAAGGTGAGGGAGTTGAAATGTCTTACCGCTAGAAGTGTTGCTGGAAGATAAAGCATTGCAACAAATGTTAGGATCTTCATGGATCTTGAGTCTCTACGTCCCTCTTCGGTAAGGGTCGCTATGATCCCACTTTCCGCGCTCGACTTTGCACTCAAGCGTCTCATCGCCACTGTCGTTTCATGGATGCTTTCACTAGTTTGCTGAATTGTCTCATTGGTACGAGCTATCAATTCGTCATTCCTATATTGGAGGACCTGAAATAGCTTTTTCGCCAATTTTGAATGGCCTCAGTCAGCACTCCTGGAGCAAGCTGACTCCTTGGCTTACCGTCGTTAGATACCCGCTGGAACATTGTAGAAATCTTTCGATAGTCCTTGTGTGATTTGCCATCTGTACCTCATAAGCGTCAAGCTGGCCAAGGTAGAATTCTTTACAAGTTCCAATGTTTGTGCCCCATTGCTGCATATGTATCTTGTAACGGGCCGCTACATCCCTGCTTGCTGCCAGAATCGATTGGCATTGCAACAGCTTTTTGCGAAGGCGTTGGAGCTTTTGCGTGTCGCGAAAGGACACAGAGTAATCGTCTTTGTAGACGAAGCCCACTCGGCATATCAACGCTCTCTCTTCCTGTTCGGTGTAAGTCATGTCTTATTCGTGGAGTCCAGAACAAAGATTTCTCTGATCTTTGCCCTTCTCCAGGAGGGGTTGTTAAAGGGAAAGAGTACGATTCGAGTCTTACTAATGCTACCAGTTGCTCTTCGAGGTAATTTATGTATGCTCTCCACTCCAATTCCGTCGACAGAAATAACATCAGATGGACAGTGGCTGGGTCGTAACGCTCTGAGACTCCGCTTGTCGATGAGTGTTGTCCCATATAGCGCTTCAATTGACTCCTAAAGGTGGTCGAAGGTTGGATGAATATCCAGTAGGTGCGACTTGCACGTGAGTCAGATTTCTCGTAGACTGCTGTCTGCCGTATAGACCATGGGGCCCCGGACTGCCGACCGTTGTTCGCTGCATACCGAACCATATAGCAGAGTTCTGATTCTGTCAGCCTTTAATATACTGGGTGACGCACACATCGCACCATAAGAAGCATGGATGCTGCCGCCTGTTGGACCGTCTGCAAACGGCATGTAGTGGTATCCATTGAAGTTTTCATCTTCCCCTTTAGTCTTAGAACCAAAAGCATGCAGATAGCGAAGAAATACGGGTGACACTTGAAGAGTCCAGAAAATTCTTCGCACGATGTCCAAACTAACTCTGAGGTAATCCCAGGAAGTTTTCTGCTCGAAGATACTAAGAAATGACCAAATGACTTAGTCCGCCATCATTGCTGGGCCTGAGGCTGTATTACAATACGGTTTCATAAGAGATAATCTAGAGCAAAATTAGACATTATCAATAATTGGGACCTAGGTACCTGCCTTTAGCGCTGTCTCTACGGCCCTTGAGTTTGTAAGCCTTGAACCTTCTAGGCTTCTACATGGAATTCAGCAATATGACAATTTCTTATGGTAGAAGGCCCATCTCAGCCTTATTGGAAGCTATTGGACTGACCCTTCTGGGAAGCAACGTTGAAGCAGCTCGACATCAACATCTTCACTTGCAAACAATCGCTCTGCGTCTTCTTCTAGACGAGCACAATAATAGTTGCAGTCCAAGATCTCCGTCGACAAATCATCAGCGGCAAGTGGGTAGCTTCTCCAGCCTTCGTCTGACAGGTCCATAAGATCAGCAGTCTTTACTCTTGTCGTTCCAGTCTCAGGTGCTTTCGTGGAAATCACACTCATCAGGTCATGACTGCGATATATATATCAGCTTTGGGAGGAACGCTGCCCTACGGCCCACGACTCGGAACGGCAAGCTTGTCAGACTTGATTCGCTGCTTCACCAGATTAGGTGATGCGCGCTTGGAGAGCAGTAGCCTTGTGGAAGCCAAACACAGCAGATCTAGTAGATTTGTGCGGTATGCTTGGCTTAGACGCCCCACAGACCCTGAAAGACTGAACCGACTTTACAGTATTATGTGGCAAGGACTTCTGGTACTGCCGTCCCCGATGATATTGACATAGAAATCTAGCAGATACTCTTCGTCCACGATACATAAAATGGATTCATTGGACGCGTAATGTTGTACGTCGTAGAGTAGTCTATTATGTGTAGAACAGGCTGAACAGCTCGTCACAGAGCAGACCGCGCGATCGACACAAGAGGAACGCCAGATAAAATATGCGTGCTGTCCTCGGACTGCTACGGTTGTGCCTTCTACATCGGACCTTTCTCAGCAGTAATGCACCATCTCTTCCCTTGCGAAACTGCAACAGTCCCTTTACATAAAGCCTCATCCTTTTGTAATCTGTTCCTGCTCCTTCTGATTGGCGTCAGTATCGAGGCTGGCAGTATCGTTGTAGGGAACTGTCTGATGGCGCAGTGATCTCTACCTTGGAGAGCTGCCTCGGAAGGGTCAAGGCATATTGGTCGTCGCAATCCTAGCAGTGAAGCAGTCTCAGTGCTGCTTCCAACGCTACATTCAGTCCCCGGAAAGAACAGCTAACCTCGACCTCAAAACCACCGTTTGGGAAAAGTCTCTTGAGTAGACGGACAAGCTTTGCTTTATCCACATATCGCTCTTCGAGTACCTGGTGTTCGGCCATGATGCACTCGCCTGCTGAAGTTTGACTTGCACAATATGAGATGATTTCTGGCTGAAGTCCACGGGCGGGTCTTTAAGGAATGGGATTTTGGCGTTCTGCATGTGTCCAGGCGGGGTACCGCGCCGATAGTGGAGCTCTCTTCGAATCGATTGGCCGCCCTCTCCTCAGCCTCACTTTCTAGATAATTTACGCTGCGCACACGTAATCTTGCTGCCTGAAAATACATGGCGGGTATTCAGCCTCATCTTTGCATTGGCTTGCAGGATCTTGCGCGTGGCAGATTCGGGCCTCAACTTCGGTCTTGTGGTTTGAATGGCTGAATAGTTCCTCGCCAGCATGTTGGAAATCAGGGTCTCTCAGCCCTATGCCAACCTTTTGAGACACATAAAAACCACATCCAACTTCTATAGCATAATCAATCAACCATACAATCATCAAATATGACGTTCGATTGCCCGTATTCCAACACATACTGATGTGCTAGACGTCGAAGGCATCTTCGGGTCTCTTGGTGAAATGGACCAAGAAGGGCCTCCCGCTGTGCTATGGCCGCCGGCGTGGTTTCCTCAGCTAGCGTAAAGTCTTTTCCTCGCCTAAGCACAACGCCTATACTTCGTTTCAGAAGGAGGATCTCCTGATCTGTGGTTGTTCTCAAAGACTTTAGTTGTGTTTTTGAATTTCATGTTAGCTGCACTTTTGATCGCATCTTCTTTACGCGGCTCAGGGAGTATCAAAGTGATCGGATGATAGATCCAAGCGTCGCCGATACCATCTGCACAAATTAAGACAATAAGCTTTTGCGGATCACTTCATACCTTTCCCAAAGGCAACCGCCGAGGACCATGGCAACACTCCTGACAATCAATCGAGGCTTCTGCACAAGATATCGGTGGACGAGTTCGCATGCCGACTGGAACTTAGAAGATCTCCGCTCTAGTCCCGCTTTTGGAGCAGAATTAATCTGTGATTGATCCATTCCCACATCATTTCAGGACCCATTGTAGTACAAATTTGGCTGTAAGTTCTGATATCGTTCGCCGGGTCGCGGTTTTTAGGCAAAGTACATCGCGCCTCTATGCTAGATGTTTGCAGCGAATCTGTTCTTGCGAATTAAGATTACTTCAACTGTTCCATAGATCGAAAAGCTGTTGCTGGGGCTCAACATGGGCTGATGGCATGATTGTACCTCGTCTCCTACGCGCTTCGGCATCGAAATCTGTCTTGGTCACATAACGGGGTCGAGATCCAGAACATCTCCGATATCCTCATTGCTTCTGGTATGGGCTGATTGGGACACATTTTCTTGTAGAACATCCATCATCATTTGATGTTCTATTGTACGACGATGGACTCGATCCATGGCTACCGGCTTTCCACTTGGCTTCAGACACAGCGGTCTCTTGCTTGTACGACGATAATCTTGCAGAACCTTGAATAGGGCCTGTGTCTGTTCAGCATCATAATAGTTCCGCAGAGACTGCTGTGATAGATATCCTCTGCTTGTGCCTTCGGTCGCTATTACATGTCAGCTTGCTTGGTCTGCAAAAGATAACACCATGAGGCTTAGTAGGGAAAAAGATCAGGCATCATTCATGTCAGCCTGCCAGTGTTGAATTGAAGGGTGGATGAAGTCGGCTGTTTGTGCGTACAATCAAGACACGGGTTTCAGTCGGAAGCTTTCCGTGAGTGTTGGAGTTAGTCAATAGAGCAAAAATCAACACCTACACGATTTACGCGATCCATAACAAAAGCGAAAAATGTGAAAGATAGATCTTACAGCACGAGCACCCACAAGGTATGCAAATGAAAATAAAAAAGGCAAAAGACTCACAGCATAGCGTCTTACTAGAGAATAGTAGACGGTACACTGTTACAGAAATGTTTCGTGAAGAAACATTTGCTTCCGTTCAGAATCGAACCAGGCCAACTTACACGCTAACTCATTTTGAGTCAACGCGTTAAGTGACGGGTAAAGAATCTGCTGTGCATTTGAGCTAGGACTCCGAGTTTGCCTAGGCTAGCTTTTGCTTTATAATAATATATAATCAATTCCCAACGCAATGACTGACTTGCAATATCGCCGTACGTTCTCGCATGCAAGGAGCTGTAGTGAAACATTCTTGCTGGGTAGAATAGCCGGAGAAGTAGCTTGTACGAAAGTCGTACTGCTTGGCCATCAGGCACTTCACCTCGTCGAGAGGTGATTTGCATGTTTGTATTGATGAGTGTAATCGAGCTTCAATACTTCTTCCAGTCGCATGACCTTGGGGACTACGAACACTGTAACAGCGTTCCTGGGGTGAAAGTCATATTTCACAGTCAGTCTTTACAAAGCATGGAGTATGAGATCACCGGATTTCAGGTTCTGATATACGAATACTTGAGATCGAAGTCAATTAGCTTCCGTTGCTCACGAACCTGATGGCATGTGCATTTCCGCTTATTATACAAATTCTTCTAGGGGGAAGAACAAAGACTGATATTCTTAACAATGACCTCGTGCTTACGAACTTGAGTAGACAAGGCTGAGTCTAAAGCTGATACAGTCACTGTTGGCTGCAAACGATCGTTCCATGCATGGAACTACTAGCATAGAAACTGGTCGCAATTCTTGACGAAGATGATCTGGCTTACATTTTGACATTCCATCCACGAAAAGTTGAGATGATGGCGTTTGGCTGGGGACGAAAACACCATACCTAGGTCGCAATACGAACATTGGCTGGGGACGAAAACACCATACCTAGGTCGCAATACGAACATTGGCTGGAGTACACCGAAAACGTCATCAGGCCTGCCTGCATGCTGATATGCATGGTCCTCGGGACCGAATACCTGCTTAAACCCAAAGATTGTCGTCAGATCGGCTCACGTCAACATTCTATTCGCCAGGTTGTCAGGAAAGACGTCGGTTATTCCAACGAGTGCAAATGATTCGGCGCTGTTGCCTTGTGAATGTCAATAATCAGCCCATCAGGCTGTTGTGCCAAATGTAACAGAAAGGAGTTAGGTAAGGCAGAGATTGATAAAGGTTGAACCTTTGCACGGTATAGATTCCCTCACTGGATATTATTCTTAAAAGACATGGCAAACAGATATTGATACAGAACGAAAGCGCGGTCCAAGTTTACCACGACCCATTCGGTGATGCTTATTGAATGGGCCCTGAGCGCCAATTGGGCAGATATGATGATGTACGTCTTGCCAGCGGTTGTACCGACGTTACATATAAGTCCGTCACAGAGGAGATTGGACGGCGGAGTCTGCTCGCGGCATTTGAAGTACGTCCAAGAAATGGCCACCTACTAAAGATACACGTAGCTAGGATTATGGAGAGCTAAGCCAGCATTCCAGTCGAAACGGCTTTTCATCAAGGATATGGCTTTTCTCCTATTGCCGGCACCAGGCAGGATTCCGAGCATCGCAGGCTCCTTTGGCAACGATACGGAGCCCGAGCTAGGAAATCCCACTCTCCTCCCAAGGAACGAGCTTGCGAAATATGACTTTACTTTTCTCATTCGCCATCCTAGACTCTCGGTCGCCGGCTACTACCGTCTGACTATTCCATCTCAAAGTGCTCACAGTAAGGTGGCCAATGTCCATCCAGACGACCTAGGATACTCGGAACTCCGCTCTCTGTTTGACTTCTTACTCAAGGAGGATCTGATACGACTTCAGGATACAGAGAGACCCCCAGGTATCGCTACCCTTTCCAGCACCACCGGCCCCAGCGTGCAGGCTGAACCCATCGAAGCTTATATCATCGATGCAGAAGACCTCATTCGCAATCATGCTACGGTGACGAGTACTTACTGCTCCAAGACTGGCTTGCGCTACGACCCTGCCATTTTGCACTGGGACGAAAAGGACAATCAGGGGCGGGCAGCAGGGATCGTCGACCGCTGGAACTTCAAGAACCATTCTCATCATCAAGTCCTTTCCTCGAAGACCATCGAGCCTCAAAGGCCCGGGAAATCTACAAAGGAGGATGACTATGCGAACTGGGTCGATGAATTTGGCGTAGATGGTGCAGAGGCTATAAGAACCCTGGTAAATGGGTGCATGCTTGATTATGAGGAGTTAAAGCAATACAGGATGGTCTTTTGAGGCTTGCTTACCCATTATTTGTGCTTGCTGCCGCGGATGATGCATGGTATGGGTGCAGTCAGGGCCGTCGGTGCAATTAATGTCCAATCCTGCGACTCACTGCGTGCAGGCATGCAGAAGGTCATTCCGTTTTATCTGTCCCTCTGGTGTTTTTGTTTGAGCTCTCCCACGAACTATGTCACTGCAACTTTGATCCAAGCTGGCGCTAAAATCAAAACACCGAATGTAGTGACTAAGTGCTAAATAGATAATATTACAGAATGAAGGCTCCATGCCGTAATCTCCAGTCACCTAGTCGTCGTCCCTGTGAGTATAACTACAAAATCACTAGCCATGTCCCCTCCATTGTACTAGCGGCTTTCACAGCGCAGTCTTCACAGCAACCATCGCAGCGAAGCAGCACCCGTCTTGTAAGAGCACCATGATCAAGGTTCGGAAGAATACCGCTCACAACAAGCCAGCGAGCGCGAGCGTCCCCTTTAACCAAACAGATACATATTCGGTAAGATTCGTCAACGTCGCCCCCTCCGTTGGCCCATGTCAGTCCAGCGGCTGTCACCGTATCCAGATCGAGCGGTAAGTTTCCCCTGGCTGCGCTAGGATGATTGCAAGGCGTTGTCTTCATAGTGCCCCAAAGAGAATCGTGAAATTGATAGTGCGACGAGTAGATCGAGTATTTAACATGCTTATCCACAACATTGCTCCGGCCATGAAGATACCGCGGAGTGTAGTCTAGCTCGTCTATACCGAATCGTATAGAGAGCCAGAATTCATTGCTCCTACTGCTATTTTGCTCGGTCCGCTTGTAGACCTTTGTCATGCAACTCGGGAGGTAGGAACCAACTTTATCCGCCAAAACAGGTGTCCTCAGGTTTGACCCGACGGGTGGCGCATCTGTGATACGATACTTACGTTCATTTGTTTGCGAATTAGTGGGAACACCTCGCTTGATGCATAATAATTCGCAGTTGACTGTCTCTGGGTCGCAATCCCTAACACTGCTGTAAAAGAGGCTCCATCTACTATGGCTGGTGAGGAACCATCCTTCTTCCGATTTTACAATTGACTCTTCGTTTGCTACGTCCTTTCTCATCATCTTCATAACGAGATTGAAAAAGATGTCCGACTCGATATCAATAGGCTCTAACCCTTCCCAATTCGTGACACCAGTACAAAACATCCAGCCGGGTGCAAAGCGTAACGGTAAGTCTACACACGACTCGATGTCAATAACCTATGCAAAAGTCAAGATCAAGGAAGCAGCTTCTTTTATATCTTCGAGAAATCTCTGCTTAATAATTTCATATGTATTGTCTTCAAGCTTCTCGAGATAATTCCGGATGGCTGTAGGTAAAGCCATGTCTGCGATTTTAAGTCCGGTGAGCTTCTCGGTGTGATTGTTGATAACTCGTTTGTCGAGTTCTATCCCCCAAAACAGCAGCTTACTTGAATCAAAAAGACGCCAAGGCTCTGTGTTTAGATAATACTGAGCTGGGACCTCGTAGTGTCATGGCGTGTGATCTGAGGGAGGGTGGGGTATCCGGCGCATAGATCTTGATATCAGCCTGGCGAAAGCCGTCGCAAAATTGGCAGCCTCGGCGAAGATCGGGTCATCGTCATCCACCAAGGAGCTTTCGTTGAATAGTCTTTGCAAAAATGTGGTGCCATAACCTCTCAAACGATGGCATTCTAAGCCTTGGATTCTAGTACCTCTTTGGTCTTGTTGTTCTGATTTAAGCAGTATGTGCATTTGGGCATCAAGAAGATATATCGTCGGTACGGACGGCGAAGGTTGTCTTGATCTGGTGTCGCTTTTGAGAGCCGGCTTCAGGTCTGATATCGACTTGAGAGACCACTTGATGATGACCTGCGGATTGCCACTATTTCCGAACACAACATCCCCATCTGGGCTGTCATTCACCAGGACAGTTAAGCCAAGGATACGAAAAGACCATGTGATTATGGGTACTAGACCCAACTGACTATCAACGATCACGAGACGATCTTCAGGAAGACTTTGTACCAGATAGAAATAATCCATGGCTCCGAGAAGCAAGTTTGGGGTAAGGTATTTCAATGGATTGCGGCTTATCCGGAACCATTATGCAGACCTCTGAAACTTGCTTTCGACCAAAGCTACCAGTCCCTCCCAGCGATACTGGCTGGTCTGAGACGAGTAAGCTTGTAACGTCTTCAAAATACCATCATAGTCCGGATCAGGGCTAGAGCCTTCCACTTCGGAGCTATATCGAGATCGCATACATTCGACCAAAGTCATAGCTAAAGTGCTCTCTTCGTGCACCCACCCTAAGAACGATAATTGAGTCACTGAAGACATATAGTAGCAGTCCCGCGATGCCCGACCTATAGTAGGACCAGTGGTTTCCAGATTGATAACACCGTTGGCATAGAGAGGGGTGAACGACGCATCTTTGACTGCATTGCGGAAACTGCTTTCTAAGGAAGACTCGATCCTCCCTCGTCCAAAGATGGCAGCGAGGTCCTCCTCAACGAGAAAGTCAGACCCAGATCGCCTCATTGCACGAACGAGACTGACGAGAGACTCAGCGCTGCCAGCTACAGCCT
>JAABUP010006521.1_pt1 | contig 16505 bp, 16 predicted proteins | sample 5559201 | NCBI WGS metagenome assembly JAABUP01 (sample SAMN10711887, study PRJNA513373) | rock metagenome | isolation source: Antarctica rocks | place: Antarctica
ACCTGCAAGATAAGGTCTTCAATCTTGCAGTGCTTTCACTATCACAAGAAGTTCTTTGTCATGAATCTTGTATCTTTTCTCAGGTTCTGATAGTTTTCTTAACTGATAGACTATGAGTCTCTGTTGCCCATCCTCAATCTGGTACAAGCATGCGCCTACTGTGAAATCTGATGCGTTGGTTTTCAGTACCTTTTCACATGTTGAATTGAGTATTCTCAGGTGTGCCGTTCTGCTAAAGCTTTTCTTTAATGCATGAAACACATTCTTCTGCTTCTTATTTCAATGTCATCTCTTGTTCTTGTGCATTAGTTGCGTGAGGGGTTCTGCAATTCTTGCATAGTTAGGTACAAACTTTCAGTAATAGTTCATTAACCTTAGAAAGACTTGTACTTCCTTGACTCATTTTGGTGAAGGTCAGTTTCTGACTGCATTTGTCTTTTTTGAGTCCTTCTCAATTTGCTCAGATTGAATAACATAGTCAAGGAATTCGATTTCCTTTGCTTCAAACTTGCTTTTTGACTTCTTCACATACAAAGTTCTTTCATTAAGCTTTCTCAATACCTTGTGCACATGGCTGCAGTGCATCTCAAGATCATCTGAGTATATCAGAATGTCATCAAGGTATGTGATCGCAAAATCATTGAGGTATTCTCTCAATGTGTCATTGATTAATCTTTGAAAGGTGACAGGGGTGTTCTTGAGCTCAAACAGCATAACAGTGTATTTGTAGTGTCTGTATCTTGTTTGAAACACCGTTTTTCATTCTTTGCCTTTCTTCATTTATACTCAATAATAGGCTTCTTTCAAGTTCAGACTTGTGAACCACTTGACTCTGCCTAACTGATCTTGCAACTCTTTGATCAATGGTAGTGAATAACTGTCTTGTCTAGTTATCTTGTTGAGTTGTCTGTAGTTGACACATAGTTGCTTTGTGTCATTCTTCTTTGATACAAACAGAATTGAGTATTCTGTCAGTGACTTTGATGATTTGATGAATCCTCTTTTGAGATTCTTGTCAAGGTAAGTTCTGACTTTCTTGAGTTGATCCTCATTCATTGAGTACAGTAGCATTCACTTTGGCTGCTTGTCATTCAATAGCAATATTTTGTGATCTCATAACTTATGCTCTAATAAGCTCATTTCTGATTGTTTGAGGATCTCATACACATCTTTCATGGTGTATAATTCTTTGTTGATTCAATCAATTCTTGAGTTTCTTTCGCGTAATCAGGGCATCTTTAGTATGACATCATACTTGATTGAATTGAGAACATCAAACGTCAACTCTTGTGGATTTTCTAGTATTATGGCTTTGATGTGAACCTGATCTGTTATCCACTTGAATTCTTCATTGATTATATATATCTGCATAGGCTTTGACACTCACTGCAGTGTTAGTTCTAGCATTCTTATCACTTGTTGCAAAATATAGTTGTTGATTACTTCTGAGTCTACCATTGCTTTAAGAAGTCTATTTCGCTCAACCTGAACATCAACTCATATCTTATGATCTTTGCTGTTCTTCTGAGACATTAGAAGCTTCTTGTTCTCTAGTCTCTTTGAGAGAGCTTGCAGTTTTTTGACTGTACTGTGTTGCTTGCTCTTCTTCAGAGGTTTTGAAATCATTTAGATTCTATCCCTTGTATGATCAGTTGTATGTATTTCTCATTGCCTTTCTCAATATACTGTTCTAAGTGTAGACGCGGTTTGTACTGATCATATTCTCACTGAATCTGGTTCTGAAGTGCTTCTACTCTTCTCAGGAACTCAGGTGGCATGTAGTCTTCTGAAAAGGTTCAACAATCACCTTCTGATGTCGGGTACTCTGTGGGTAAACGGATCTTGATTTTGTGACTTTTACTTTTTCACACAAGTTGTTTTGATACTGGGTTGGCTGTCACTCATACATCTTTCATCAACTTGTTGAGTTTTAAGCATGCTCTTGCTTCTTTTGTTTCTTTTTGCTGCTTTTTAAGGTCATTGACTTTCTTCTTGAGCTCTTTCTGCTGTTTTTCTAGCAGTTGTTGACGCATCTCTCAGCGCTGATTCTCAGGGTGCTCATATCTTGTTTTGAGTCTCATGTCGACTTCTCAGTTGTTGACATCTTTTGAGTTTGCATTCAAATTCAGAGCTGTTCAGGTGCTATCACTGTAGTCTTCTTCTACCTGAGTTTCATGAGTATTGATTTCTTTGATCTCAGCTTTCTTTAAGATAGTTAATTTCTTCAGTCAACCTGATGTGTTGTAACTGTTTTGTTTCTTCTTGAGTTTCTGTGAGTATCATTTGGCTTCATCTTTGCTGCTCATATGTGTTCAGCACATGTTGTTGTAACAAACTGTTCAGCTCAGGGCATTGTGCACTACACATGTATCTGTTGCTGCAACTTCTTTTCTTTCTTGTTGAGGTTTCTTGCAGGTTCTTGCAAGGTGTTCAGGCTTTTCACAGTTATAACATTTGCGAGTCTCTGCTCACTGAGATTGAGGCTTATAAAGCTTGCTCATGCATCATCCTTGCTTCACTTGTGGCTGCTGCTCACAGTGCTTCTCAATTGTGTTGAGGTTCATAGGGTCACCTCTTCTGAGAGTATAATGTTTTTTTCACATCTTTGATGTGTAGTGCTCTGTACGCTTCATTCATTGTTCTCATTGACAACTGTTGATGTTGATGAAGATATTGATCATATTCTGAAGCTTCTCAGGTTGATTCATCCTGACTATCTCATCTTTGATAGTCTCATTGAGTCCTCAGTAGTATTGCAATACTAAAGCATCATTGTCTCAATTCATTAAAGCCGCGATTCACTGAAACTCTGTCGCATACTTGACTGTCAACTTATTCATCTTTAAAATGTGAAGTCGTCTTTCTGCTGCTTGTTTTTTGTCAATTACTTCAAAGGCTCTCTGAAGCTTATTCTTGAACTTCTTATAGTTGCTGAATATGGATTTCTTATTGTTCATTCATTTCTTTGATGTCTTGTCAAGAAACTCATGCAGTTTGAGGTCAACTCAATCAAACGCTGCATTCTTGAGGTACAATATGGTAAACAGACCTTTGTTCATCTTGAACCTGAACTTTGCCTGGTTGAATTTGATATACAACTCAAGCTTGATCAAGAAGGCTTGCAGCTTCTCTCTCTCATCTGTGAACACATTGAGTGCTGATATCTTGAGTACATCGATTGTTTGCTGAAGGTCTTGAAGGTTGACTTGACTTGTTGAAGCTGACTTCTGCGCACTGATTGTCATTTTTATATTGTAAGAATGTTCAAAGTGTTACGTCCTGATCTGAGATGCCTCAGATATTAAGGCTAAAGGTTTGTGCTTGTTGATATGAGAATCTCAGTGCACGATGTAGGATAAATCAGTAGTTGATAACTTGTATTGAGTTGAACACGATTGTTTCCATAAGAGAAACAATTCTCTCTATATAGAACAAGGGTCAACCCTCAAAGAGTTGACTTGACCTGCTAAGGGTCGACTCAACATTCTCATGGTTGAGTTGACGCCTGACTCATCGTCTCATGTCAGAGACTATGCAGCCCTCACATTTGACCCATTCTGTTAGTTTTAACTGAGCATGATCATAACATGTCTCTTCAAAATTCATATCATGATGAAGTAGTTGTTCTGCTTGAATTGTCAGCAAGTTTGAACACATCTTTACTTTCTTTCAGATTAAAGTGCTTCATGTTGAAATGCATGCTTCAATTGTCAGAATACAGGCATATTCATAAAGAATCTCATAAGATGTTTGATCAGTGCTTCTTTTGATAGTTGTTTGATCTGCTCATAATATTAATGTCAAAAGATCTGATCATTTGTTGAGCCCTTCTGCGGTCATCTTAAATAATGCATCAATTAAAGGCTTATGTTCATGTTTCACCATGCCGTTTGCTTTAAAATTATATGCTGAGACAATTATTCAATCAATCTCATATAGCTTCATCAGCATCTTGACTCACATCTTATTTTCTGATTCTTTGTCACAGATAAGTTTGTCAAACACATCATGTCTTGTTATGATGTTCTCTCATAGAAATCTTGAGACTGTCACTGATGTTGCATGTGTTAATGCTCATTCTTTGACTCAGTCAGAGAAATCATTCTGTGCTATAACAAGATAGTGTTTGTTCTGAGACGGCGGCATCTTAATCACATTCACAGCAATCTTCTCAAATAAGGCACTAGTAAATGTCAAAAAGATTGTGTCATTATGTAATGCCTTTGCACATTGTTGGCATTTCTCACAACTCTGACAATGTTTCTTGATCATGCTGTAAAGTCTTGTTCATCAATATAACAATGACACTCATCAATATGTGAATTTCACATCCTTATGTTCAGAATGATCATGTAAGTGTTAAATAATCTCTGTCTGATTCTCTTCTTTATTGACAACTCTATGAATTCTCATATTCTTGCTGCTGCAGTGAAACAACTTCATGTCTTGAACAATATGCTTCAGAGCCTCTGTCTTGAACTTTGTGAATTTCTTGCCTTGTATGTCAGTGAGATGTTGAAGTGTAACAAGATATGTAGTTATGACTATTTGATCCTCAGAGTATTCAGACTCAGGATTCAGAACAGAAGTGATAATTAGCTTCAATTTTTGACTCATGACATGTTCTGTGCTGACAAGATAGACTCACACACTTGAGTAAAATAGTCATGAATTCAGAAAGTCTTCTATATCACTATTGTCAAAATCAGTCTCATCTTCTGTCTGTGAGTGTTGTGATAATGTGTTCAAAGCTTGATGCTTCTTGTCAGAAACATGCAGAATGTCAAAATCAAACAATTGAATTCAGGTTATTCAGCAGTTAATAAAAGCATCAAAGATATCAACAGCACTTCTGTTCAACTGAGAAATTAGTGTCTGAGCATTGAGTTCAACAATGAAGAACACTTTATATAGATATGCATGAACTTTCTTAAGTGCTTTCAGCAGCCTGTGACATTCTCATTTGTCTGTGTCATATCTTGATTTTGCATTTGTTCAGACACCACTATCATATTGACAGACATAACAACATCAATCATTCTTCACTTTCTGCATCAGACAGAACTCTCATTCTTTCTTACTTAAATTCACAGTCAATATTATATCTTTTGCGTCTGAATCACAATCTAGTTGCTGTATTATCAGCTCAGTTGAAAGAAGAATCTTCAGTTTATTCATGATCTGTTGTTGTTTTGACATTCAGAGAAAGACAACGTTCTTCTTGAACAGATCATATATTGATGATGAGATAATGACAAATCAATTTATTCATAGTCAATAGTAAACACATAGACCAATAAAGGCATGAGCTTCTTTCAGATTTTGACATGATCTTCATTGCACAATCTTTAAAACTTTGTTGATCACAGAAGAACACTCATTTGATCTGCAGACAAATTCTACTATCTTGAGTTGTTTCATGATATATTGTGACTTTTCATCAGACACACTTCTGTCTGTGCATTCAACATTGATTAAGACCTTATCTAAATTCTGTATTGTCTTTAGAATATATTGACAAACTTTCATCAGAACTTTCTCATCATTATAATCAGTTTAAGGCTCTTTCACAGCAATATTGTTCAGAAACATGCAGCAAACATTAAAAATCAGGTCTTTGAGAATCTGAACCATAGCTCTGCAGAATTGAGCAACAGAATTGATTTCTTCTTGAATAAAAGTGTAATGTTGAAGAAGATCAAGCACTGTCATAAAACCTGTTATGTTGCAACTTCTTTTGTCTAATTTGACCTGATTGTATTCAGACTGCATATTCACAAAACTGACAGCTTGTAAGTCAATGAACTCTTTCACAAACTGCTTGATATTTGAAGAAATATTAACATCTTTAATTGTGACCTTGTTAATGTGCATGACAGCATTGATTAAATGATATTTTTCTTTCTGCAATTTCTGAACAAGAAACCATGGGTTTCAATATGGCTCTTGACATGGTTCAAGAATGTCAGAATCTAGCTGCTTTTTCAGCATGTTAATGAGTTTTTCTTTTAATGCTTTTGACACTTGAAATTCAGAAATCTGTTATGTCTTATGTGATATTGTCTGAATCTTTTGAGATGACACAACTTCTGATCATAATCTTCTGAGATGGCTGAAATGTCATGACAACACACTTTCTCAATTGAATAACACTGTCATCAGAATTTCTCACTTAGTCAATGTCAATTGTAATTTAATCTTTAAATTTGCAACATTTTCAGAAGTCATTTTAATGTCTTGCTTGATGTCAGAAAACTTCAAGATAATTAAATAATTATATGAATCTAGATTTGATTCTTGCTACAGAATCAGTGTTAGTCTTTCTTTGAGAATCTTCTTTTTTCAGTTTATTACACAGATTGAACATTCTTTGCTGAGATTTGCTTAATCTACTGACTGAACTTTGTCTGTCTTGCATTTGTATGCAGCACGGGCCTGACTGCAGAAAACATCAAATTCTGAGTCTCATTGTCTTGATAAATGCGCACATCTGTCTATAACTGAAGTAGTTGATCAAAATATAAGTGCTATATTGTTTAAACTGTGGTTTCTGATCATTTGATTGACTGTGTGATCATGTTGTGACTGTGGTGAACTTGCAGGTTCAGACTCATGAATTTGTTTTATTAACATCAGCAAATTCTGTACTGCTGTGTTGGCGACTCTAGATCTCAAATTTCAATATTTCAACTGATAATGACAAGAAACAACATCAGTCTTGTTGCTTGTTAGTCTTTTTCCTTCTTGAATTCAGCCTTTGAAAATAAATGCAACAAGAATTTGATCTTTGAGCCTTTTCTGATGATCTGAAACTTCACTTTTCTATCATTGTGTGAGCTGCTGATTTTGATATTCACTATGTCAAACAGATCTGATCATGTCATCATTGATGTTGCTGCTTGATATGACATGTCAAGAATCATGAACTGACTCACTTTCTCTACAATTAGCAAGGATTGCAATACTTCTATTGAGTTAATTTGAATCTCAACATTCTCACAAATGTTATGAAGCACAGTCTTTTGATTATTGATGTCAATCAATCACAAACAGCCATTTACTGTATAAAAGACATTGAGTTTCTGAAGAATGCATTCTTTGACAAGGTTCACTTCTGCATCAATGTCAATCAATGCTGATACTTGACCTTCTTCAACCTTCACAATTGTTCTTGAACTGATGAACAAGTAGAGAACATTGAATAACAAAAATGTTTGAAGACTGTTGATGTTGACCTTCTTGATCTCTGAAATCTTGAATATAATGTCTGATTTGCTCAATTTAAACATTAGCTTATGCGTCATCAATTCTGATGTCAATATGTTCCTGACAGTTATGTCTGACATCACAGCTTAAAGCATCTTCTGCACAACTTGAGTAGAATTCTACTCTGTCATTTGCTGAAGAACATCTGTTAACTTCACATTCTTGATCTTAAACACACCTGAAGCATTGTGGGTTTTTTCAACGCTCTCTGAATCTAGAAATTTAACTTTTGGCCTGCTGTCTTTCTTATTCTCATTCATTGACTCATCACTATCTTCATTCATGTTTAATTCATTGTGTTGTGTGTCTGAGATCACAACTTGCAGAGTTCATCACTTGTCAGATTGTAGGATTTTTGATGTAGAAAGACTCTGTTCTCTCTGAGCTTGCTGCTTTGTAATCTTTGTCTTCTGCTTTAGAATCTCATGAGAACATTCTTGTTCTTGTTTGCCCTGACTTTTCTGTGACACTGTTGTCAGATCAGAACTATCTGCACTCAGAACTTGATATTTGAATGTAGAGAATAGATTATTCTCTTCTAAATCACTGTTGAAATTGCATTGTAATTCAATTAAGTTTACTTCATGATGATCAGCCTGAGTTTTGTTCTGTTTTTCTTTTTTCTTTAATAACAACCACACAGAATTCAATTGCTGCATCAAGAAATCTAATGACATAAGGATACTGTCTCTGCTCTGTGAGCCTTAAGCAATATGCAATCTCTTGTTCAAATGTATCTTTTCTGCCTCAATCAACTTCAGAAGATGTGAACATATTCTTCAAAGATGACTTCATTCAGTGCAAAATCAACAGACATTACAATCACTTTTCTGTTCTGAAGTTCTGCCTCATGTTTCTTGCTGGTTTGTCTGTATCAGTGTCACATTATGTTCATAATTTGCTGATAATGAATATGATTGTGAAGAATAGCTTTGTGACAAATATAATTAATATGACTTGAGAGAAGCAGAATGAACAGCTGTTGTCATGACTTTGTCTATCAAATGCTCACAGTGATTAAGCTTAACTTACAATGACAATGTCAAGTTCTGAAACTTCATGATCAACTCATCAATATTAAACTCAGACATGATAGTAGATCTGACATGCATAGTGAATGCTCTCTTATTAATCACTGTTGTTTCTTCTCATCACTAATTTATTAACTTTTGCAGAGTTTTCATGTTAGTGTTATTATCATGCAACACATTCAGACTCTTCTCTTTCTCACACATCTGTTTTGCTGTCTTCAATGCGGCATTTAAATAAAATGTATTCAAAACTAATGTCTTTATTTCAGTCTGTCTAACTACCTTTGCCTGCTTCTTCTTCAATAATTCTTTCAGAAACCATAAGCACACTGTATAGTTATCAAGTTCTTGTTTTGCAATCAGATGACTCAATATGACACAATATTGAAGACAATAAGTACAAAGGTCTTTCTTGCTGAAGAATTGCTTGTATTGCTCAAGATAAGCACACAAATAGTATTGTTGCTTGATGTTTTGTCTTATATAGTCTTTCTGCAGGTGTTCTTTGAGTTGCTTTCAATTTTGATTCTTATATTCTGACAGAAATTTGATATGCTTGCTGATAAGATTCTTACAATATAATGACAACTGCTGCATCATAAGCTTTTCAATAAGGTCATGATCTTGACAGATATTCTTTTATGCCTCAAGAAAGTCTGTGACATTCATGTCATCAAAATGTGATGCTTCTGTTGATTCAGAAGTAGAAATAGACATATAGATAATAAGTTGCTGCATGATTAGAGAACTTAAAGATGTTCTCTTGATTTGCTTATTAGAAGATGAAGAAGATTTTTGAGATTCTGACATATAGTTGAAACCACATTGTATGTATGAAATAAACTGAACAAATACAATGATAGTAAGCTGTTGCTGTCACAAGAGGGATTGTAATAATGAAAACCAATACTGATATGAGAATCTGGTCTTTTTTAAAGCATGATGACGTCAGTATATTCACTTCATTTTCACCTTCTGAAGTAGCTTTCATTGCTTTTTCATTTCGGGAAATATCAATTTCCCTCTTAATAAATCTTATTCAGATAGTGGCTTTTCAAGATTAAATAAGATGCTCACTTCAAATTCTGTTTGCTTGTGATGTTGTATTGTCTTATAATTGTCAGTTGTTGAGAAAATGACTGTTTGTCTTGTTTCTAAATAATGACAATAGACTCACAATGAGGATAATTATGAGAGTTATATGCACAATGATATGCTCACTAAACTGACAAAGAAGATAAAGTAGTAATCTAGACAAGAAGAACCTATCTGAAACTGTTCAAAACAAGTACTGTCTGAAGAACTGAAACTGCTTGTGAAGTGTGTATAGTTGATAATTCATGTCTATTCATCTCATGAAGTTTTCAATTTAGCCTCTTCTTTTGCCTCTTCTTTTGTCTTTTTTTATTATTTGTTTGTTTTGTCTTCACAACACAAGCATGCATTTACTGCAAAATCTGATGCATTAATTTTCAGTATCTTTTCACATGTTAAATTGAGTATTCTCAGATGTGTCATTCTGTTAAGACTTTTCTTTAATGCATGAAACACATTCTTTTGTTTCTTATCTCAATGTCATCTTTTATTTTTATGCATTAGTCACATGAGGGATTCTGCAATCTTTGCATAATTAAATATGAACTTTTGATAATAATTTGTCAACTCTAAAAAGACTTGTACTTTCTTGACTCATTTTGACAGAGATCAGTTTCTGACTGTGTCTGTCTTTTTTGAGTTCTTCTTGATTTGCTCAAATTGAATAACATAATTAAGAAATTCAATTTTCTTTGTTTTGAACCTGCTCTTTGACTTTTTCACATATAAAGTTCTCTCATTGAGCTTTTTCAGTATTTTGCACACATGACTGCAGTGCATTTTAAGATCATCTGAGTATATCAGAATGTTATCAAGATATGTGATCACAAAATCATCAAGATATTCTCTCAATGTGTCATTGATTAATCTTTAAAAGGTGATGAGGGTGTTCTTAAGCTCAAACAGCATAACAATGTATTTATAGTGGCTGTATCTTGTTCAGAATGCTGTTTTTTATTCTTTGCCTTTCTTCATTCATACTCAGTAGTAAACTTCTTTCAAGTTTAAACTTGTGAATCACTTAACTCTATTTAATTGATCTTGTAACTCTTCAATTAACAGTAAGAGATAACTGTCTCATTTAGTTATCTTGTTGATGTCATGAGTTGAACTCATACTAAAGGTCTTATGATCTAGTTGCTGATTAAGACTTTAAGACTAAAGCACTTACCTTCTTGTCTCTGTATGAAGCTTTTCTTTTCTTCTTTATAGTATTTTTCTTGTATTTAGAAATTATCAATTGAGTGTTAGTCTCATTGCAAACCTGTGACATTAAAATACTATTCTCATTTAAACCTGACCTACACTAAAGATCTTGTTGTACAATTGTTAAAATTAGTGCAGAATGAGTGCAAAAACCTCTATGACAGATGAAGTGTAGATTGTTGCTGATGAGATTCTTTCTTGAGCTCAAATATTTATGACAGAACTACACAGCATAAAGAGTCATATAAAAGAGAACATACAGAACATGAAGACTTGTACAGATCTTCTTTACATCTTTGTAATGAATTGAGACAATCTCACATCAACTACATCAGCTGTTGCAACATTATCTTCTTCTCAAGAATCAGTCAATTGTACAAACAGTCTCACTTTAAAGCAGCTCATTGCAGCAATGAGTGTGAATTAACACTTAAAGCAGTGTCTTTCTGACTCACTTAAGTTTGAAGAAAAAAGAGTGAAATTTAGACCTTAACTACAACAAATTGTTGCTAAATTGAATGTGAACATGTTAAACAACAATGTCAGTGTGCAGTTCTGATACTTACACAGTTAGCTGAAAAAGTTGACTTTAAGTCAAGTCACACCTTGAATTGCAGTCTGTATCAAGCCAAATGAAGCCTCAAATCACACAATCATTGAAGAGCTGATCAATCAACTTCAACATGCATACAACAACTCAAAATCAAGAGAGAGAGCAACTCATATCTTAAAAGCATTAAAACAGAAAAAAAAGCCATTCACAAGACATCTGACCACCTTTGAACAAACATTGCTGAAAGCAAAAGGCTTAAAATGAGATCATACTGTTAAAAAGACATTTTTCAGTAACAGTTTAAATGTAATGCTCACATGAGCTCTGATTGCAACATCAATCTCTGTGTCATATAATGAGTACATTATTTTACTGCAGCAGAACAGTCACAATCTAAAGTCAATTCAAAAGACTGCTACTCAGAAGTGGTGTACAATCACTATCATCATCACACAGCAGTCTCACTCTTACTTCATGAACTGAGAAGCCACTGAGCACATCAGTGTAACAGCAGTAAAGACTGAAGAGAAATGCAGAAAACAATGAGTGTTAAAGAAGAAAGTGACAGAGCATCATACAAAATAACTGTGCATGCAATGTGAAGAAAGTGAACATTTTGTTAAAGAGTGCAAACTTCTACCAACTGTATAATCTTAAATCATCAACACTGCTGCAGCTAAAATTGTGAAGAAAGTAATGAAGACAGATGAGAACTTGAAAAAAGAGTAGCTTTTAGTGAAAGTTGCAGCTGAAAGTGTACAAAATGTGATAAAAGCTGAAAGAAGTTTGAGAAACAGATGAACAGTGCTCTCTTCACTATGTCAATGTTAATCAATAAGAAGTCATATGCACATATCTTGTACAACACAGAGTGTCTGTTTTATGAAATGATCACTTCTTGCTTTGCTAAAAATCACAATCTACAGTGCATGAAGATAAGATCTCATATGATTACAGAGTTTGATGAACCTTCAAATTCATCAGTAAATGAAGTAGCTGTTGTACAGATTAATATTAACAGACATCAGAAGTCAAGGACATTCTTTTATATTGTCTTTAAGTTAACATCCTATGACCTTATATTGAGTCTATCATGAATGAAGCAGAATGAGATTATATTGAATGCAGTCAAAGCCTCTCTTACAATTGAATTCACAGAAACTGTTATATGAAACAGAGAAGCATCTGCTTAAGATGAGTTCAATTATATTATGATGTTAACTACATTCTTTTTAAACCTCATACAGAAGAAAGAAGAGAAACAGAAGAAGATTGAGATGTTCTCAACTAACATAATTAATATTGAAAGAGCCTTGACCTCACAGAAGAAGACAGACTCAAGAACTATACTTTCTGATCATTATCATGAGTTTTTAGATGTGTTTAATTCTACAATGACTGAGAAGTTATCTTTCTTAAGAAAAGAAGACACAGATCATCAAATTGAACTAGAAGAGATAGATGAAAAAGAATTAAAAGTACCCTGAGATTCTTTATACAACATGATGAGAAAGAAGCTACTAATGTTGCAAAAAACATTAACAGAACTTTTGAACAAGCAGTTCATACAAGTCAGTAACTTATCTGCTGCAGTAGTTTGTTTTGTTTATACAGAAGTTAAAAGATAAGCTTCAGTTCTGTGTGAACTACTGTGACTTGAACTAAATCACTTGAAAGAATCATTACTTTCTTTCATTAATATATGAGACTTTGCAAAACATCAAACAGGCTCAATGATACATTAAGTTGAATGTCATAGCAGCATTTCACAAGATTCAGATTGCTGCAGAAGACAAATGAAAAACAGTGTTTTGTATAAGGTACAGGTTGTATGAATAAATAATGACTTCTTTTGAGCTAGTCAATGTCTTTAGCATCTTTTAAAGATATATTAATTGAGCCTTGCAGAACTTTCTGTTATGAGTTGAACTCATACTAAAGGTCTTATGGTCTAGTTGCTGACTAAGACTCTAAAACTAAAGCACTTATCTTCTTGTCTTTGTATGAAGCTTTTCTTTTCTTCTTTATAGTATTCTTCTTGTATTTAGAAATTATCAATTGAGCATTGATCTTATTGCAAACTCATGACATTAAAATACTATTTACATTTAAATCTGACCTACACTAAAGACCTTGCTGTACAATTGTTAAAATCAGTGCAGAATGAGTGCAGAAACCTCTATGACAGATGAAGTAAAGACTGTTGCTGACAAGATTTCTTTTTGAGCTCAAATACTTATGACAGAACTACACAGCATAAAGAGTCATATGAAAGAGAACATGCAGAACATGAAGGCTTGTACAGATCTTCTTTACATCTTTGTGATGAATTGAGACAATCTCACATCAATTACATCAATAAATACAGCTATCTCAACATCAGCTGTTGCAACATCATCTTCTTCTCAAGAATCAGTCAATTGTACAAACAGTCTCACTTTAAAGCAGCTAACTGCAGCAATGAGAATGAATTGACACTCAAAGTGATGTCTTTCTGACTCACTCAGATTTGAAGAAAAAAGAGTGAAATTCAGACCTTGACTACAACAAATTGTTGTTAAATTGAATGTGAACATGTCAAACAACAATGTCAGTGTGCAGTTCTGATACTTACACAATTGACTTGAAGAGTTGACTTTAAGCCAGGTCACATCTTGAATTATGGCTCATATTAAGTTAAACAAAGTTCTAAATTATATGGCCATTGAGAAGCTGATCAATCAGCTTTAACATGCATACAATGACTCAAAATTGAAGAAGAGAGCACCTCATACCTTAAAAGCTTTAAACAGAAAGAAAAATCATTCACTAAACACCTGACCATCTTTGAACAAATGCTGCTAAAAGCAAAAGGCTTAAAATGAGATGATGCTGTCAAAAAAACATTTTTTAGTAACAGTCTTGACATAACACTTACACAAGCTCTGATTGTCATCTCAATTTCTGTGTTGTATGATGAGTACATTATCTTGCTACAGTGAGTCAGTCACAACTTAAACTCAATTCAGAAGACTGTTACTCAAGAGTGTTGTATGACAACTATTATCATCACACAACAGTTTCACACAAACAACATGAACTGAGAACTCACTGAGCACATCATTGTTGCAGCTACAGAAACTGAAAAAAGATGCAGAGCACAATGAGTGTCAGAGAAGAAAGTGACAAAACATCATATGAAACAACTATGCATGCACTGCAAAGACAACAGCCACTTCATTAAGAACTGCAAACTTCTGTCTGCTGTACAATTTTGAATCATCAATGTCACTGCAGCTGAGACTGTGAAGAAAGTAATGAAGACAGATAAGAACTCAAAAAAAGAGTAGCTTTTAATGAAAGTCACAGCTGAGAGCATACAAGATGTGATAAAAGCTGAAAGAAGTTTGAGAAACAGATGAACAGTGCTCTCTTCACTATGTCAACATTAATCAATAAGAAGTCATATGCACATACCTTGTACAACACAGAATGCCTGTTTTATAAAATAATCACTTCTTGCTTTGCTAGAAATCACAATCTACAGTGCATGAAGATAAAATCTTGTATGATTACAAGATTTGATGAACCTTCAGATTCATCAGTAAATAAAGTGACTGTTGTACAGATTGATATTAACAGACATCAGAAGTCAAGAACATTCTTTTATATTGTTTTTAAGATAGCATTCTATGATCTTATACTAGGTTTATCATGAATGAAGCAGAACAAGATCATATTGAATGCAGACAGAGTCTTTCTTATGATTGAATTCACAAGAACTATCATATGAAACAGAAAAGCTTCTGCTGAGAGTGAGTTCAATCATGTTATGATGTCAGCTACATTCTTTACAAATCTTGTACAAAAGAAAGAAAAGAAACAAAAGAAGATTGAGGTATTCTTAATCAGCATGATTAATATTGAAAAAGCCTTAACCTCACAGAAGAAGACTGATTTGAGGACTATACTCTCTGATCATTATCATGAGTTTTTAAATGTGTTTGATCATACAATGACTGAGAAGTTGTCTCTCTTAAAAAGAGAAGGTACAGATTACTGAATCAAACTAAAAGAGATAGATGAAAAAGAGCTAAAAGTACTCTGAGATTCTCTATACAACATGATGAAAGAGAAGCTACTAGTGTTGTGCAAGACATTAACAGAACTTTTGAATAAGCAGTTCATATGAGTCAGTAACTCATTTGCTGCAGTGTCTGTTTTATTCATACAGAAGTCAGAAGATGAACTTCAGTTCTATGTGAATTACTGTGGCTTGAACTGAATCACTCAGAAGAATTGTTACTCTTTTTCATTGATATATGAGACTCTGCAAAACATTGAACAAGCTCAATGATACATCAAGTTGAATGTCATAGTGACATTTCACAAGATTCAGATTGCTGCAGAGAATGAATGAAAGATGACATTCTGTACAAGATATGAGTTATATAAATGAATGATGACTTCTTTTGAGCTAGTCAATGTCTCAAGCACATTTCAGAAATATATCAACTGAGTCTTACAGAACTTTTTAAATGAGTTTTGTTCAACCTATGTGAATGATATTCTTATCTTCACTGATAAGTCTTTGCATCAGCATCAAAATTACATATAAAGAGTACTACTACAGCTTTGAGAAGCTGGCTTACAGATTAACATTGACAAATGTGAGTTTGAAGTTAAGTCAATCAAGTACTTAGAGTTCATTCTGAAAGTTGAAAAGAGCATACAAATGAACCCTCAAAAGATGAAGGCAATCATGAACTGACAAGTCTCTAGATCAGTAAAGAGAATACAGAGTTTCATAGGCTTTGCAAACTTCTATTGAAAGTTCATCAAGAACTTTTTTAATTTAATTATGTCAATGATGGCTCTTATACAAAAGAACATGTTTTTTAAGTGAATTGAGAAAGCTGATCAAGATTTTAAGAAGCTAAAGACTATATTCATTTCAGTGTCAATTTTAGTTTTGTTTGATCATACATGTACAACTGTGATGAAAACAGATTTCTCAGATTGATGCATAGATGAAACTCTGTTGCAGTTAATGAACAATGTGTGAAGGCTTTGTGTCTACTATTCAAAGAAGAATGCATCTGTAGAGTGCAATTGTAAGATTTATGATAAAGAGATGCTGATCATCATATAATGCTTAAAAGAATAAGATGCAGAATTGAGAAGTGTGTCAAGTTTTCAGATTTGTACAAATCACAAAAATCTGAAATACTTTATGACAGTTAAAAAGCTTACAGAACAACAAATGAGGTGGTCTTTAATACTGTTGCAATACAACTTCTTCATACTATACTTGCTGAGCAAGCAGAATGAGAGAACAGATGCTTTATTGAGACAGAAGCAGAATGTGTCAATGA
>JAABUP010006522.1_pt1 | contig 16504 bp, 11 predicted proteins | sample 5559201 | NCBI WGS metagenome assembly JAABUP01 (sample SAMN10711887, study PRJNA513373) | rock metagenome | isolation source: Antarctica rocks | place: Antarctica
GGGGCCCGCTGGCGGGTCGAGCATGTGGCGCCGCTGGTAGAACTGGGGGCCTTGGCCGCCGGGCCGGAGTGGGAGACGTTCTGGAAGCAGAAATGACCCGAGTCCAAAATCGGGAGGAGCACCCGGCGCACCCTTTCCCACTGCCCGACCTGCTCGACGCCCTGTCCGAGGCCACCGCCACGGCCGGCGAGGACAGCAGCCGCTACGCCCTGGGCTGCCTGCTCATCAAGGAGGGCCGCGACGGCCGCGAGGTCGTCGCCACCGACGGCCGCCAGGTGCTGATCCGGGGCGGCTTCCGGCTCCCCTGGGCCGGCGAGGTCCTGGTCCGAAGCTCGCCGATCTTCGAGGCCAGGGAACTCCCTCGCGACCGGCCCTGGTCGATCGGCCGGGCCGACTCCCACGTCGCGCTCCGGTGCGGCCCCTGGACGCTCCACCTCGAAGTCCAGGCCGACGCCCGGTTCCCCCGGGTGGACATGGCCTTCCCCGCCCCCGACGCCGCGACGTCCCGGCTGCGGCTCGACCCGGCCGCCGCGGCGTTCCTGATCGACGCCCTGGGCCGGCTCCCCGGGGCCGACTCGCCCAACGCCCCGGTGACCGTTGATCTCAACGGCCATGCGGCGGTCCGGGCCCGGGGGTCGTCCGAGGGCCCTGCAACCGAGCTGGTCCTGGCCCGATCCGGCTATACCGGCACGCCGGTCCGGTTCCAGTCCAACCGCGAGTTCCTGGCCCGGGCGGCCCGGCTGGGGTTCCCCGGGCTCGATTTCGTCGCCCCCGCCTCGCCGATCGTCTGCCGGGACGGGCCCAGGGCCTACGCCTGGCAGCCCCTGGACGTCGAGTCGGCGATCGGGCCGGCCGACGACGTCGTCCGGATCGAGTCCGACTCCCAGGTCCAGCCCGCACCCTCCCGGCCGTCGGAGTGGCCAGTGGGGGTGAGGACATCCGGGGACATGGACGCCGGACCGGCCCGTCGGCCGTTGCCGGTCGAGGGCCCGGCCGAGGTCCGGGTGGCCGATCCCGACGCCCCCGGCCTGGCCGGGCTGATCGGCGAGGCCGAGGCGCTGCACCGGTCCCTCACCGAGGCCCGGTCCCGGGCCGGCCGGCTTGTCGTCGCCCTGAAGAGGCACCGGCGTCGCGAACGCCTGGTGGAGGCCACCCTGGCCTCGCTCCGCCAGCTCAAGCTCCGGGACGTCGCCGGCCAGGCCTTCCCGCCCGGCTTCCCGACCCCCCCAGATCGAAGGAGGACCGCCCCATGCCCCTGAGGCTCAACGTCGGCGTCACGAAGCAGGTCGGCCCGCAGGAGTACTCCAGCGCCGGGGCAAGCTGCGACTCGGAGCTGGAGTTGCCCGAGGGGATCCGCCAGTGGGACTTTGCGGAATACCGAGAGAAAGTGCGCGGCGCCTACGCCGCGGCCCACCGGGCGGTCGACGACGAGTTGGGCCGGCTCCGGGATCGGGCCCGGCCGCCCGGCCCCGATCGCTGAATCGCAGGAGTCACGCAACGGCACCCATCAGGCCATCGGCCGGCCCGCCCCCGGGCCTCGACCAGCTGAAGGCCGTCGCCGGGGCCTGAACCGACCCAACCAACCGCGAACCAGGGAGATGAGAAGGTCGTGTCCCGGGTAACTCGTGGACCACCAACCGAATTTTGCGGGGTCCGAGTGCTACCGTTTTGGCAGTTTGGGACGGTTAGTTCTACTGTTTCCAGCGGAATATGGACGTTACTGTCTTTGAGTTAACGGTTTATGGATTCGCCGAATCGACGCCTCTATCGAGCCTTGTAGCGGGCGGGGAAACAGCCAGAATTTGGAAAGCCCTGAGAATTTCCGGGCATCCTCTGTGGCGGCTGGCTCCCTCGGAACACGGAAACTCGTCCCTAACCCCGATCGCCTCCCAATGCAAGTGCTTACTGCAAAACAAGATCAATCGTTCTTACGCCTCAGACAGTAGAACTAGTTGCCTAGGACACGACCCGATTTCGAGTGCGGTCTTTCCGGGGTCGTTGATGCGACTTGACCGGGTTGGGGCCGCTCGTGACCGTCGGCCGTCGCGATCGCGCGAAATTGTCGGGCCCAAAGAGCCCGGCGGGTCCCCTAAGTTAAAGCCCGGTTGAGTGATCGGGAAACAGCTCCGGGATTGTGGCCGGTCTCGGGCGGACGGGTCTGTCGGAATACCTGTCTTGTCGGGTACGATCTCTAATTCGCGAATCGTCCCTTGCGCGGTGGCGTGCTTACTTACCCCTCAACCAAGCTAATTGACGACGGCGGATCCGGGTCCGCGATGCGTGAGGCCGACCCGGGTCGTTGCCGGACACTCAATGGAGCGAACCAACACTTTCTCATGGTAGATCGCAACCTGCTCCGCGAACTCGACGTTGCCGACGAGGACGCCGAGGATTTCGACATGGACCTCCTGCTCGGCGACAATCCGGGCGTCAAGGCCGGAGGGATCGTCCCCGGTAGGGTCGTCGAGGTCGTCGGCGATCAGGTCGTCGTCGACGTCGGCTACAAGTCCGAAGGCCTGGTCCCGCTCGACGAGTGGGAACAGGGCGAGGCCCCGCCGCGTCCGGGCGACGAGATCGAGGTCCTGCTCGAAGGCATGGACGACGACACCGGCGAGGTCGTCCTTTCACGCAAGAAGGCCCATCGGATGCGCGCCTGGGAGCGCGTCGTCTCGATGCATCGCGAGGGGGATGTCGTCTCTGGCAAGGTCACCCGCAAGATCAAGGGCGGGCTGCTGGTGGACATCGGCATCAACGCCTTCCTGCCGGCCAGCCAGGTCGACATCCGTCGACCTCCCGACATCGCCGACTACCTCGACCGCGAGGTCCGCTGCATCATCCTCTCGATCGACGAGGACCGGCGCAACATCGTCCTGTCGCGCCGGAGCCTGATCGAGAACGAGCGGGTGGCCCTCCGCGAGAACCTGATGGCCGAGATCGCCGTCGGCCAGGTCCGGACCGGGACGGTGAAGAACCTCGCCGACTTCGGCGCCTTCGTCGACCTCGGCGGCCTCGACGGCCTGCTGCACATCACCGACATGGGCTGGGAGCGACTGAAACACCCCAGTGACCGCCTCCGCGTCGACGATCAGATCGAGGTGATGATCCTCAACGTCGACAAGGAACGCGGCAAGGTCGCCCTGGGCCTGAAGCAGTTGACCGCCAACCCGTGGGAGCAGGTCGCCGAGAAGTATCCCGTCGGCTCGCGGATCACCGGCGAGGTCGTCAACGTGATGAGCTACGGCGCCTTCGTGAAGCTGGAGCCCGGGATCGAGGGGCTGGTCCACGTCTCCGAGATGAGCTGGACCCGCCGGATCAATCACCCGAGCGAGGTGGCCCAGGCCGGCGACAAGGTCGAGGTCGTCGTTCTGGGGATCAACCAGCAGAAGCGCGAAATCAGCCTGGGGATGAAGCAGACCCAAGTCGATCCGTGGGACCAGGTGGCGCAGAAGTATCCCCCCGGCACCATCGTCGAGGGGACCGTCCGCAACCTGGCCAATTACGGTGCCTTCGTCGAGGTCGAGGAGGGTATCGACGGCCTCTTGCACGTCTCCGACCTGAGCTGGACACGCAAGATCGGCCACCCCAACGAGGTCCTGGAGAAGGGCCAGCGGGTCACCTGCCAGGTCCTCAACGTGGACCAGGAACGAAAGCGGATCGCCCTGGGCCTGAAGCAGCTCAAGCAGGACCCGTGGGAGGCCGACATCCCGGCCCGCTACGGCCCCGGGATCGTGGTCGAGGGCAAGGTGACGAAGTTGACCAACTTCGGGGCCTTCGTCGAGCTGGAGCCCGGGCTGGAGGGGCTCCTCCACATCTCCGAACTGTCCGACCGCAAGGTCGACAGCCCGGAGGAGGTGGTCGCCGTGGGCGACTCCATCGAGGTGACCGTGCTCCGGGTCGACCCCGGCGAGCGGAAGATCGGCCTCTCGCGGCGGAAGGCCCACGAGCCGCGCGACGAGGAAGCCGGCGGAGAGGCACCGGCCTCGCAGCCGGCCGCCAAGGCCGAATCCGCCGGCCTCAAGGGCGGCCTCGGCGGCGGCGCCCCGCTCTTCAGCCTCGGCAGCGGGACGGCTCCCGAGTCCTCGTCGCCCGAGTCGTCGCCGCCCGATTCGTCGTCGCCCGATTCGTCGTCGTCCGAGTCATCGCCGCCCGATTCGTCGTCGCCCGAGCCTTCGTCGTCCGATTTGTCGTCGCCCGAGTCCTCGCCGACTGATGACGAGCCGGAATAAGCGGGACCAACCGGGCCCCGTCCGGACAGCCGTCGCGTCTCGGGAACGGGGCGCGGCGGGACCCGCTCGCAGAGAACCACCCATCCGGAGGCCGCGATCGGTCGCGAGGCACGCCCCCGCGACCGATCGCCCCTCCCGGTTCCTCGGGGTTGGGCACCCCAGGGGCGGCGATGCCCCACGCGGCCATGTCGGGTTGGAGCGGACTTGCCAACGCAAGCGAGCGGCGCCATGCCCTGGAATCCAGTCCGCCGATGCGTGGCACGCGGCCCCTTTTCACGTCACGCATCGACCGACTCACCGCTCGGATGGATCTCCGGGTCAATTCTCTTGCGTCGAGGGAGATGGAGCCGGCCGAGAGGACGCGACGGCCCTTTCGGTCCGAACCGGGTTCCGGTTCAATCGGGGCCGGGTTCCTCCTCGTCGAGGCCCTGGCCAGCCCCGTCCGATCATCAGCAAGATCGAAAATTCATGTGCATTCATGCTCATGTGATTTGAATTAACACCGACGTAGCCGTGCTTTGGGTCGAGGGAGCGGACCTCCCGCCGCCGCTGGAGGTCGTCCCGGCCGACGACCTCCTGGAGACGCAGGCGGCCTATGTCTTCGGATTCCCGTTGGGGTCGTCCCTGGGCCGGGCGATCACCTTGAACACCTCGTCGGTCTCCAGCCTCCGCCGGAATAACGCGGGGGTCCTCCAGCGGGTCCAGGTCAAAGGCGGGATGAATCCGGGGAACTCGGGCGGCCCGGTGGTCGATGGCCAGGGCCGGGTGGTCGGCGTGGCGGTCTCGGGAATCGGCCGGACGCCGATCAAGTTCGCCGTCCCCAGCGAGGCCGTCCGGGAGATGCTCGCCGGCCGGGTCCACGAGATGCCCCCGCTTCTCGGCCGGATGATCGGCTGCGTGATCGGCCGCGACTACCCCGCGCCGATCGTCGACCACGTCGCCGCCTACCGCCTGGCCCGCGCCCGGATGGACGCGGTGGTCGCCCGCCCCGAGGCCCGGGTCGAGGCCGCCCGTGTCCTGCTCAAGCACGGCGGGTGGGGCCGACGCCGGGCCTGAACTTCCCCCCCGGCCTCGCGCCTCCCGGGCCGGCGCGTCATTCGCATGGATCTCGCCGGGCCACCCATCCACCTCGGATCGATGCTGGACGATGACGAACCCCCTCCCGCCGCTGAGCGAGAGCCGGACGCTCCGGGCCGCCACGTTCTTCGGCCTCTACGTCGTCCAGGGCATCCCCTCGGGCTTTGCGCTCACGGCGGTGGCGAACTACCTGGCCTACCGCCGGCTCGACCCCGAGGTCATCGGTGCGTTCGCGGCGAGGATCGGCATTCCCTGGTCGGTTCAGTTCGTCTGGGGCCCGCTGATCGACCGGTTCCAGGGGTCGCCGATGGGCCGCCGGAAGCCCTGGGTCCTCGGCGCGCAGTTCGCCGCTTTCCTCGCCTCGCTCGGGCTCCTGACGGTCCGCGACCCGGCCGAGCAGGTCACGGCGATGTCGATCGCCTTCCTGATCCACGGCCTGTTCGCCTCGGTGCAGGACGCCAGCGTCGACGCCATGGCCATCTCGCTGATCCCCGAGTCGGAGCGGGGCCGGGTCAACGCCTTCATGCGGGCCGGGCTGATCTTCGGGTCGGGCGTGGGGGCGGCCGTCTGGTCAATCCTGATCCATCGGTATGGCTTCTTCCAGGCGGCCCTCGCCCAATCGCTGGTCCTGCTGACCATGACAGCGCTCACCGTCTTCCTCCGGGAGCGGCCCGGCGACTCGCTCGTCCCGTGGAGCCCCCGGCGCGAGGGCAACGCCACGGCGGGCCCGGGGCCCGACCTCCGCAAGGTCTTCGCCGAGTTGATCCGGGGTCTCTTCGCCGCCCGGAGTCTCCGGTTGTTCGTGGTCGTCCTGTTCGTCTACACCGGCATGGCGGTCTTCATCCGGGCCTACTCCTGGGACCTGATCCACGTCCAGGGGTGGAGCGACGAGGAGTCGTCGATCTACTCGGGGACCTACGGGACGGCCGTCGGCCTGGCGACCGCGTTGCTCGGGGCCCTGGTCGCCGACCGGATCGGCCCTCGCCGATTGATGGTGATGATGATGTCGCTGATCGCCGGCTTCCTCGTGGCCTTCGGGGCGATGGGGCCGCTCTGGACCCATCGATCGGTGGCCGGCTCGGGCCTGGTCCTCTGGTATCTCTTCGACCCCGGCTTCAGCGTCGCCTGCATGCCGGTGCTGATGGCGCTCTGCCGCAAGGGTGTCGAGGGCTCGCAGTTCACCGCCTACATGGCCCTGGTGAACCTGGCCAACGCGGCGGGGACTTACGCCTCCGGCTACGCCCAGCTCTCCTACCCCGCACCGACGATCGGGCTGGCCTGCGGGCTCGCCATCGCGGCGGGAATCCCCCTGGCCGTCCGGGCACTTCGGGACGATCCGGATCGACTCCCGAATTCGGATCTCCGCCATGCTTGAACATCATCGACGATTCCGGTCCACCCATCACCCATGGCCGATCTCACGAGCCGCCAAGCGGGGCCGGCAGGCGACCGGAAAACTCGAGGGCCAGCGCCTTCCCCAACTCCCCGGCAACGCGAGCCGAACCCAGGAAGCGATCGCTCGCGGCCTGGATCGTGGCCGACCCCGGCCTGATGTTTCGAAACCGACCGAGTCGGCCCAGTCGCCGCTCGGTCGCTGATCCCGGAGGTAGGGCGAAAGCGCCGAGACGTTCGAGCGGTCGGCCGGGCCGAAGGCGAGGTTCCTTGAAACGGCATAATCCCGCCCGACGCGAGCCAGGAATTCGTCGAGACGGCGGAGCGCCTGCCGGACCTCTGGCGAATCCGGGCCAGGGGTTGCCTGGGATTTCTCGGATGCAAGGACGCGGACGAATGATTATACTGGGACAAATCGGTCAGCCGAGTCTGTCCGAGATTGTCCGGTTTGTTCGAGAAGTCGGACCAGATCTCGGGAAACGTATTGATCCGAGACGTATGGAGAACTCAAAAGAAAACAAAAACGCTGGCAGTCAAGTTCTTGGAAGCACTTCGGGGGCGTAGCTCAATTGGGAGAGCGCGTGGTTTGCAACCACGAGGTTGTGGGTTCGATCCCCATCGTCTCCATTCGCAAGTTGTTTTCTGGCAACAGGTTGTGGCGAGCAATTCCACTAAGAAATTCGTACTCCGATGCGACTGCCGAACCAAGACTCGCCCATAATCTAACTCAAGTCTTTTCGCAGCAAGTAATACCATCGGAACCAAAATACGGTCAACCGCTTGGCAATTGACCAATCGCTTCGGTGATCGCCAGTTCATCACCCCATTCCCAAGGTCAGTCGCTCTACGGCGATCCGTGGCTGAAGCCAAGGGCCGCCACATTGGAATGCAGCACATCGCAGCCCTGGCGTGTGTTCTCTGGCGGTACGCCCGTCACACGGCGTATAAGGCGCAGGCTGGAGAAGAGGCGAGCGAGAAACGTAAGGCGGGTTAGGGAGGCGATTCGGGCAGGTGCCCGGGATGCGGTAGGGATGTGGGCGGATGGCGGGGTGAACTAGCCTGGCCAAAGTCGGCGGCTTCTGGTAAAGACCTTCCCGAAGGGGTAAAATAGGTTCGGAAGGATATTTTCGGGGCGATTTGAGCAGAAAACCTGCTCAAACTCCTCTTAAATCGCTTCAATATCGGGCGGAGACGCCAACCATGCTCATCGAATTCCGCGTCGAGAATCATCGCTCGATTCGCGATGAGCAGGTGCTCACGATGGAAGCGGGTCGGGTGGGAGTCGCCGATGACCCTAGGCCGCGCTCCATTGAGGGCTATTCGAAGAAAATCCTCCCAGTGGCTGCGCTGTACGGAGCGAACGCCAGCGGCAAGTCCAATGTCCTTGCCGCCCTAGCCTTCATGAGGGAATGCGTACTCCATTCACATCGCAATTGGGAGCCGGAAGAAGGGATTCTACGTGAACCCTTCGCGTGGGGGCAAAAGAAGGACGAGCCGACAAGCCTTGAGATAGTGTTTGTCGTCGATCGTGTCCGATACCAATACGGCTTCAAGTTCAACGAGCAGGTTTTCCTGGAGGAGTGGTTATACGCTTGGCCGCATGGAAAGAAACAAATCTGGTTCACCAGAGATGGGGACACCTTCGATTTCAAGGAAAACCTAAAGGGCGAGAATGAACTGATCAAGGAAGTTACGCGTTCAAACGCTTTGTTCTTGTCCGCTGCGACCCAACTTAAGCACCAGCAACTGACACCAATCTATTCATGGATCGGTTCAATCGCCATATTCAACATGCGCGGACGCTCGCCATATGTTAACCCCCTTCTAGCGGACTTCACAATTTCAGCCATGTTCGAAGAAGCCGCACAGCCAACCATATTTGGGGACAACGATGCAGCGACTTCGATGCTTGAGCAGTTCAAGGCTCTGCTCAGGAATGCGGACATCGGCATCGTTGACGCCAGGATGATTCGTAGGGAAGCAAGGGCGCGACCTGTCAAATTCGAGCTTAAGCACCTTAGCGAAAGCGACGAAGCTTGGCTCCCTCTGGAAGAGGAATCCCGCGGAACGCAGACGCTTTTCCGTCTTGCACCCCACGTGCTCCGGGCCTTGCGTCGTGGGAGGCTCCTGCTGGTCGATGAACTGGAATCTAGCATGCACCCCAACCTGGCAGAGCATATCATACGGCAGTTTAACGACCCGACAATTAACAGACGCGATGCCCAACTAATCTTCTCGACGCACGACATTAACCTTCTGGGAACCCTGAGTGGGGAGCCGGTCCTGAGGCGTGACCAGGTTTGGCTCACCGAGAAGGATGGGAAAGGGGCGACCGTTCTTTATCCACTAACGGACTTCAAGCCGCGAAAGGGTGAGAACCTCGAACGCGGTTATGTCCAAGGAAGATATGGGGCCATCCCCTACCTCGGCGACTTCCGCATTCCGGTGGAGTGAGTCATGAGCTTTGGGCACGACCGATCCCGGAGGCAGGGACGGCGACCTCCTTTCCGCGCGCCTAAGAAAAGAATACTCATCGTCTGCGAGGGAGAAAACACCGAGCGTCAGTATTTAGAGGGTTTCGCCAAATACCATCGTGATACATTGGTAGATGTAAAAGTCGCAGATGAACATGGTGTGCCGATGACAGTCGTAAGGGATGCGAAGAGGCTGAAAAAAGAAGCCGCCAATGCCGCACGACGAGAGGGAGATAGAAATTTGAAATTTGATGCGGTCTGGTGCGTATTCGACCGGGACGACCATCCGCATGTACCAGAAGCTTTGACGATGGCAGCGAATAACAACATGGAAGTCGCTCTCTCCAATCCATGCTTCGAGCTTTGGTTACTGCTTCATTTGAAGGATAGTCCGGGGATGTTGCACCGGCATGCGGCACTATCAATGCTGAAAAAGCTTGTGGCTGATTACGACAAATCCGTAAATTATACCGATTACCACGCAGGTTACGAACAGGCTGTGAAGCGTGCAAAGAGGCTGGATGAGCTGGCAAAGGTTGCCAATGAACCAGGAATGAATCCAACTACGGGGGTTTACAGACTAACCATCGTGATAGCCCCTCCGCCAGAAGAGAAGCAACCGAGGAAACGCTAGTGAGAGTAGTATTTAACGGAGCCAATATCCACGCGTACCTACTCCCTCGCGCATTGACTAAACATACAACATAAAAGAAAATATTATTGCAGAAGCCTTTCCGTGCAACCAAGGACGACGAGCCGGGAGTTTCAGTTTGCCAAACCAAAACCTTACTAAGCCCCTTGAAAACAAGGGAAATCCTGCAAAACGCTGGAAATCTACGACAGCCGCAGAATCAACCTTAATCCTTTTTCAAAAAACGACTTAAGTCATCTTGCCGCTTGTGGTTTGCAACCACGAGGTTGTGGGTTCGATCCCCATCGTCTCCATTAATAAGCGGTTGTTGTTTCTCAAATTTGTTCATCGTTTGATAAGAACAACTCGTTTGATTGGTCCCTTTTTCATCGACTCTTTTCCGGTATCCGAGACCCCGCCACCCGGCCCCGAGGACTTCGCCCAACGCTCCGCCGCGCCGAGATTCATCACGTCGCTAGCAGGATCTCAGGGTTGGAGATCCCGGGCGAAGAGAGCGGATCGAGCGATCTCATGGATGACATTGGTCGGATCCATCGTTGCCATGCCAGAGGACCGGCGGTCAGTCGTCGGAGATCAGCGGGATTGGATCCAGTGGACGCCGGAGGATTGACCACGATCCGGATTCGGCCGGGATCCGTCCCCGGCCAGCAGCCAGCGGAGCGAGCCTTGCCATGCCTTCGATCGACGATCGGCACGATTACGAGAAGGCCAGCCTGGACGAGTCGGGGGTCGACCGCGACCCGATCCGGCAGTTCCATGCCTGGTTCGATCAGGCCGTCGGGGCCGGGATCGCCGAGCCCAACGCCGCGAGTCTGGCCACGGCCTCGCCGGAGGGGCGGCCCTCGGCCCGGGTCGTCCTGATCCGGGGATTCGACGAGCGGGGGTTCACCTTCTTCACCAACTACCGGAGCCGCAAGGGGGCCGAGATCGAGGCCAACCCGTTCGCCGCGATGGTCTTCTTCTGGCAGCCGATGGAACGCCAGGTCCGGGTCGAGGGGACGATCGTCCGGGTCTCCGAGGCGGAGTCGGACGCGTATTTCCGGGGCCGGCCGGTCGGCTCGAAGCTGGGGGCCTGGGTCTCGAATCAGAGCGGGGTCGTGGCCGGCCGCTCGGTCCTCGAATCCGAGATGGAAGCGATCCGGGGGCGGTTCGCGGGCGACGAGATCCCCCGCCCGCTGCACTGGGGGGGCTACCGGGTCGTCCCCGCCGCCTTCGAGTTCTGGCAGGGGCGGAGGAGCCGATTGCACGACCGGATCGCCTACCGGAAGACGGACGCGGGCGGGTGGCGGATCGATCGACTCTCGCCCTGATCGGACGGGTCAGGGGCGATCCGGCAATTCGTCCGAGGCGCGGCCATGGGTCATGGAAAATGGACGATGGTTGATGGGTGAAAGAAGTCCGGGAAGAGCCGTCGGATCCCTCTGCGACGGTTCGTGGTTAACCAACAACCATTCACCATTTTCGATCCCGGATCGCCTCTCAGTCGTCGTGGTCGTCGGGCTCGGCGAGGGCAAGCTGGTTGATCCCGCCGGCCCGCTTCATCCAGGCGCTGGTCTGCCAGTTGTCCACGGGCGCGGCCTCGGCCCAGATCGGCGGGAGGGGCAGCAGGAGGTAGGCGGAGAGGGCGGCGACGAACGGCTCGTAGAGGCTCCGGAGTTCGGCGAGCTTGGGCTCGACGGCCGAAGGCTCGCGGACGTCGAGGCCGGCCAGGCGAAGTACGTTCAGGAGCGAGGCCAGGGCCTCGGGCGGGAGCCGGTCGACCTCGGGGCCCGAGGGCCGGGCCCGGAAGACCTGGGCGATGTCGACGGCCGCGTGTCGGGCCATGGCGAAGGTCAACTGGGCCTGGTAGGGGTCGCCCCCCTTCACCCCGGCGATCACCAGCGCCGAGGCGTCCAGGATCATCGTCAGGGCGGCCAGCCACGACTGGTTGTCGTGCTGCGACCGGTAGTAGCTCAGGAGCGGGAACGACAGGTGGCTCTCCAGGACCTGGGCCGCCCACCGCTCCCACTCCTGCAAGAAGCGGTCCAGCGCCTCGAAGTTCTTCGAGGGGGCCAGCCGGATCAGGAGCGAGGAGGCCCTCGGCGGCGATCCGGCCCGGGCGTCGAGTAGCGAGATCGCGATCTCCCGACTCGAAAATGCCTGGTAGAAGACCGGGAGGTAGCTGATGACCACCGCGAGGAACGCGAACCCCAGCCCCGCCTCGGCCACCGCCAGGATCCGCCCGACCGGTCCGGTCGGCGCGAGGTCGCCGAAGCCGAGCGTGAAGAAGGTCACCCCGCTGAAATACGCATAATCGAACGGCCCCGGGGCCCGCGCCCCCGCCGTGTTCATCGGGGTCCCGAGCGCCCCGTGGATCGCCCCGAAGCTGAGGATCAGGATCAGCGCCCAGAGCAGGAACAGGCCGAGGCTCGACAAGGGCCCGAACCAGCTCAGCATCCAGTCGCGGCGTTTGGAGACCTCCAGGTGACACGCCGCGGCCCGCCAGATCCGCCAGGTATAGGTGTAGAACAGGCGGGTGATCCGGAGGCCGCGGCTCACCCGACGGGGGAGCAGGATCACCTCGAAGCCGTCGTGCAGGACGACCGCGATCGCCGCCAGGGCGGCCAGGACGATCAGGGTCGCCATGAAATCCCTCTCGGGGCTGGGCCGCTCACGGGGCCGACGCGGGCTTGAGCCCGAGCTTGAGGATCTGGACGCCGTAGGGGCGGGTGTCCCACTCGCAAGGCTCCTCGTCCGGGGTGGCCGGGGCGTCCTCGCCGTCGGAGCGGAGAGTCAGGGTCTGGAGGCCGCCGGGAAGCGCGATCGGCGGACTCTCCAGGGTCCGGAACTCCCCCGGGCCGAGATCCCAGCGGGCCAGCTCGCGGTCGCCGACGGCCAGGGTGATCGTCCTTGGGCGGCGGAAGGCCCGGGCTTCCAGCGTGAACACCTGCTTGGCGACGGCGTCGGGGACGAACGCGGTGACCCGGCCGGACCGGCCCATCACCCGGATCGGGGGGCCTGGCCGCCCTCGCCAGCACCGCAAACCCTCGTCGCAGAGGAGAACCGGGCGCGTCGGCTCAGGGAGCCGGGCGGCCTCATAGACCAGGACCATCGGCTCGGAGAAGACCAGGGCCCCCTGCAATGCCTTGGCCAGCTTGAGGAACGAGGGGGAACGGATCCCCACCGAATCGTCCCAGCCGTGGAGCAGGATGTAGTCGAATTTGGCCCGCTTCGCCACCAGCCAGGCGTAATCCCGGACCGAGACGTCGGAGACGACCCCGACCGACTGCGACTCGGGGTGGTCGAAGGCCGCCGGATTGAACAGGGTCCCTGCGGCGAACGGGGAGTGGTCGACCATCAGGTCGTCAAAGTCGATGTTGATGAATGAGCTGTAGCCCGACGACGACCGGAGCCCGTGGAAGCTCTGCCAGTAGGCGCAGGTCTCGGTCAGCGGGTGCGGGCAGCCCGAGCTGAGCAGGGGGGCTTCGAGGATCGCCGCCCGGGAATTCCGGGCCCGGATCCACTCGTAGCAGCCGGGGATCGGCCTCCGGATCGGGTCGGACTGGAACGGGACCATCGCGAGGTCGGCGACGACCAGGGCGACGGCCGCGGATCCCACCAGCGCGCGGACCCAGGGCCGCCGGATTCCCGCCATCAACCGCCGGAACCCGGCGGCGGCGACCAGGGCCGCGAGCACGCCAGCGAGCAGGTTGAACCGGCAGGGGGCCCGGAGCGACTTGAACATCGGGACCGTCTGCCGGAGCCAGAACGCCGGGAGCGGGACCCGGTGTGTCCCGAGTTCGGCGTAAGCCCCGAGCGAGAGAACCACCGCCGACGCCAGGGCCAGCCACCAGTACCCGGCCCGGGGGAACCGAACCCTCCGGACGGCCGCGTAGCCGATCAGCAGGAGCGTCACGACCCCGAGATACGAGGCGCATTCGCCCTCGGGATAGCCCGCCGCGTAGTAGGCGTTGACCGAGGACGCGGCCGAGGCGGCGTGATGGCTCGTCGGGGTGAGGTAGCTCCAGGCCGGCGTCCCGTACCGCGCGAAGGCCGCCAGCGGCCGTTCCATGCTCAACCCCCGGGCCGAGGCATAGAACTGGCTGGAGAAGATCAGGAGCAGCCCCGGGACGACCAGGCCGACGAACCCCCCGAACCAGCCGAGCCGCCCGACCAGCCAGCGGATTCCCCCGCGCCAGCCCTGGGACCGCCCCTCGGACACCGCCCGCCAGGCGACGTAGAGCACGGCGGGGACGATCGGGAGGACCGCGAAATAGGCCGCGCCGAGGGCCCCGAGCAGATAGGCGGAGGCCGCCAGGGCCAGGGTCCGCCGACTCGGGCGGTCGACGAAGCCGAGCCAGGAGGCCAGGAACAGGCCCATCGACCCGGCGAACATCAGCTCCAGGTGGCCGTGCCCCCGCATCATCATCGGTGTGCAGATCATCCCCAGGAGGCCCGCGAACCCGGCGGCGGCCCGGTCGCGGAGGACCGCCCAGCCCAGCACGAAGACCGACATTCCGCTGAACAGGAAGCCGAGGAACCAGAGGACGTTATAGCAGACGTAATCGTCCGCGAACGCGACCGAGAGCGGCAGGAAGATCCCGGCCTGGAGGATCATCGGCGAATTCAGGGCCAGCGGGAAGCCGGTCGGGTGCTGCAAGCCGGGATTCACCAGGTACGATTTGCCTTCCAGCAAGCACGACTTGTACCACTTCATCACGCCGATGTGATTGAGTGGGTCGACCCGCGTTCCGGGCAGGCTGCTCCCCAGTTCATTGATCCTCGGATAAGTCGCGATCGCGATCACGAGGCCGTAGAACAGGAGGGCAGCCAGCGGCGTCTTCCAGCCGAGGCGGCCTCCCCCTTCCCCCGGAGCCTCCGCGACGTTCACGCTCGTCGAAGGATCGATCACCGCTCCGTCCTCCTTGCGAATCCGCCGGCCCGATCCTCGGGCCGATCGACGGCGGACTTATCGGGCATCGTCGCCGCAAAGTCAAGAGCCAGACCGGCCGGCGCGGTCGGACCGAGGCCCGGCCGCGCCGGCGGATCCCGGGAAAGATCGGCCCGGCGGCCGTCCTCTCTCCCGTAATTCCGACCACCGGCCCCGGCCCGCCTCTCGGCGAAGGGGCCGGGCCAGGGCTCCGGGGCAACCTCGCCCGCTCACGACCTGGGCTTGAGCTCGAAGGCGTGCGGCTTGGGCTGGGCGACGGCCCGCTGCTCGGCGACGAGCCCGGCCTCGATCTCGTCGAGACCCTCGATCGCCTTGGAAAGGCGGGGCGAATCGGTGTTGGCGTAGGGAACCTGGAGGGTCCGCCAGCGGAGCAGGTGGACCTCGGTGTGGTTCATCGTGAGCTGGTGGACCCGCGCGGCCTGCTTCCGCATCGGGGTGGCGAGCAGGGCCAGGTTCACGCCCTCGGCGAGCTGGGTCCGGGTGTAGGTGCCGATCTCCTCGCCATCGATGGCCAGGGCGTACTTCTCGGCGTCGAGCCCATCGACCTTGACGAGCTGGCGGTCGAGCGCGGCGACCACGTCGGAGGAGCGGACGGCCAGGTCGGTGGCGGGGTCCTTCAGGTTGATCGGGAACGGGAGAGCCTCGTCGAGCTGGGTCCAGCGGATCGTGCCCTCCTTGGCGGCCAGGTCGGTGACCTGGGCCTTCTCGGCGGCGGCGATCTTGGCCTCGCGGGCGTCGATGGCGACCGACGAGACGAGCGACGGGGCGTTCCACGCCCTCAACAGGGCCTCGGCCATCAGGAGCTGGCCGCCGGGACCGGGGTGGACCCGGTCCTTGTTCAGGTTGACGGCGCCCTCGGGGTCGGTCTCGAACGCCTTCTGGGTGGCCTCGACGACCGGGGTGTTGAGGTCGGCGAAGTCGACCCCCGACTTGCCGGCCAGATCGCGGACGAAGTCGCCGTAGCGGACCAGGACCGAGTTGTACCCGTCCTCGAAGTTCGGCTTCCGGGTCACGTCGTCGAAGGGGGAGGGCTTGATCAGGGTGAGCCGGAGCCCGGGGACGTCGGCCTTGAGCTTCTCGACGATATGCCGGTAGCCGTCGGCGTAGGTCTTGAAGATCGGGTCGCGGAAGGGCTGGTAGCTGGCGTCGTTCATCCCGAGCATGACCGTGACCACGGTCGGCTTGTACGCCTCGACGTCGCGTTCGAGCCGGACGTCGACCGGCCCGCCGCCGCCGCCGGTGACCCGGTCGCCGCCCCAACCGGAGTGGACGAAGGTCACGTTGAGCTTGGGGAACCGGGTGACGGCGAAGGTCTCGACGAACGTGGTGTAGAGCCGCTGGTCGGTGATGCTGTCGCCGTAGAAGACGACGCGGTCGCCATCCTTGAGGTAGAACGGGCTGTCCGCCCGCGCCAGGCCCGGCAGGGCGAGGAGGAGGGCGAAGGCGGCAAGGCGTGCGGACCTCATGCGTGGCTCCTTCGATTCGATCGGTTGAAAATCGCGGCGGGAGAGCGGGGCGAGGTTCGGGGGGGTCGGTCCCCGAATGAGGCACCGACATCCCCGGTCACTCATGATAGCGCGAAGGCGGGTCGATTCCAAGCGTCGAGGGAGAGCCGCGCCGAGAATTCGGGCGCACGACAGGGTTTGAAGTGACGGATGTTTATGCGGAGCGTCGGTAACGGCGATGGCCGCTGGCTTGGGCCTCGCGTTCGAGCCAGAAGCGGCTCATGGTCTCGGTCTCGCCCAGATCGTCC
>JAABUP010006523.1_pt1 | contig 16500 bp, 24 predicted proteins | sample 5559201 | NCBI WGS metagenome assembly JAABUP01 (sample SAMN10711887, study PRJNA513373) | rock metagenome | isolation source: Antarctica rocks | place: Antarctica
TTTTGTGTTTGATTGCCCTGCATATTGTGCCATCAGGAGCAGATTCACAAACATATTTTGGGGCCCAGCCCCTACACTGTCCTCTTTTTTTACTCTACATGATCCCAAAGTCATAGCTAGGTTTTTGAGGGAATGTTTTGAACATAGGAACACCCTGGTGGCAGCACAATCTGGACATACCCTTTAGTTTAGCTTAGAGCGCGTCAGCTGTGAACATTAATGTTTTCATAAGTGCTTTAGAACATTTGGGTATCTTTGTCTGACACTTTCAGTCTACTGGTCCAATGGTCATGGTTGGCCCCAACGACCTTTAAAATCTAATGAATGAATGAATGAATGACAAGCTCGCACTTCCGTTGGAGGCACGTTGAGTCTTAGAGACCTGCAACTGACAGCCCAGCTTACAAGTATCGACCTTGGTTGCTGTCCTCCTGGCCATCCACGGCGCATATCTAACTGTCGCTTCACAGGGTGAGCTAGGCTTTGCTTCCAGCACTTCATTGATGTTACGTTTGGTACCATATCAAACATTCTTATTGTTGCAGGCAGGCTTAGCTACGTGAGTGCAGGTGTCTTGCAGCATTCTTGTTCAGAGCATCATGCCAGGCACTTCAGGTGACTTCAACAGCAAGTTTCTGGTCAGCTTGCCTTGATACCTGCGAGACTGTCTGAGCTGTCCATATGACTAGGAGGGCTGCAGCTTGTTTACGAGAAATACTATTTGCTGCAGATATGGTTCCAATCTACTTCATCAACAGGCCTAACCCCATCGTTCTGGCAGAAGATGGGAGGATCAATTTCTTGCCGTTTGACATGATTCCAGACACCATTCTTGTCAATGGTGTTAAAGGTTTGGTTGGGAATGACGGGCTGTCAGTCATCCCAATCAAAGAGCTTGTAAATCTTGGGTATCTTCAGCCAAATGCTGGCACTCCTGTGGATCCCTTGCGGGTTGAAGGCAAGCTGCTGACTGGTAAGCAAAACCAGATTATATGATTAAGGTCCATCAGACGCATATAGTGCCTTGACAGAAATCAGCTCATTATCAAGCTATACTCATGTACAGAAACCTGGCAAGCTAGCGGCTGCTTCTCCAGATTCTTTCTGTGTGCGTCGTTTCCAGGCACGGCATTAGATGTGGGTTTTACTTTGGCAGACTCGTCTTATTGCTGCGGCTGATGCAGGTGAAGAAGGCTATGACAAGGAGACCTGGGCGCCTCTTTTGATGACTTTGCCCAGGTTATTTGGGTTTCACATTCGACCTGCTTGCACATCAGCAGGCCCAGGCAGATATCAGGCATTAGCTGGCAAACAAGATCGGACAGTATGACATTTATCTATAGCAGATATGTCATTGTCATAGCCGTGGACGTGGGAGATGGCAACAACAAGATCAGTCCTTACCCACACAGGCTTTCTCGATGCTGATCAAAGGGCTCACAGCCTGACTGACTTGTGGATGAGGTGATGTGCAGAGCAGCGTTGCTAGACGACCTGGTGAGCCCTGCTAGCACGATGGCAAGCAGTAATTACTGACTTGATAGTCCTCTTCACAAGTTGATGATACTAGGATGTGAGCACTGCACCCAAGCTAAATGGTAGGAGATCGGGGTGATGTGGAGCATGTCAGGCAAGATGTCAGCGCTGAAGAAGACCCACCCAGAAATCTCTACCTGGAACAGGATGGCTAGTTTGGGCAGTCCCAGCGCTGTTAGGCAGCAGTTGCAATGGGTTAGAGTTGAGTTTGAAGCTATGCATGACTGCTGTTCCATCTTGCTACACCGAGCGTATGTATGAAATTGTTGCTTCAATTTTGTTGTTACTGTGGCATTTGGGATGTCAAGATTATCTTTCAGCAGCTGTGACGGCTGCCGCTTTGTCAGCACATTTTCAAGTTGGCATATGTCAGACATGCCCAATCATCAGCCTGTACCTGAATGGTAGATTTAGTGTCTATTCAAGTGCAGTAACCCTGCTGAGGTAAGGGCCATTGACTTGTCGTTGCTTGCACCACGCCATTGGGCCCCAGACCTAGATAAGTGCAGGAGTACATTGTATTTACCTCCTTAAGCAAGTCTGCTGGAGCCTAGCCTCGGATGTACCAATGATCATCCCGGAGCATTGACATCCAGTGTGCAGCTGCTATTGCTCTGGAAGAATCGCATGGCAGGAAGTTGCTCTGTGATACAGATCTGTAGTCAGATAGCATTGCTCGGTGTTCACTATCCGTACGTGATGCCAATAGCTATATTCACTTCCCAGTCTTGATAATGCCATCGTAGCTAGCAGACAACAACAGCTGTTCACTGACATACAAGAGCAGCAAGCATTTCAGTGATTCGCGATGGCTTGGCGCAAAAGCTCTATCTGTTTTGCTGAAAACTGTGGTGCCATTCTGTCCAGCCATGGAAGCCACAGTTGACCTTTAAACCTCGTCCTCATGAGACCACTTCTTGTACAATGTGCTGCCAGAACTTGTATAAAACAGGCTCTTGTACATACGTGGTTGTTGTTGACTCAGAGCCAGAAGCGGCTGCTGAGTCCACAGCAGGGGGGCCAGCAACCATGTAGCTTTGTTGGGGATGAGCTGCATCCCATAGGCGAATGCAGCAGTCACTGCTGCCAGTCAGTACTGACCCAGCTCCTGTTGGCAGCAATGCATGACACCTGCGAGAACAACAGTACCATTGAAAGCAAGAGGCTGCAACCTCACACCTCAGCTTGAGGTTACCAACGCCCTATGGGGGCCTGTTGCCAAACATTGCGCCCCAATCAGGCGTGTAACAGTGCGCAGTCTACATGAATGTTGACGCAGGCATTGGCTTCTCATTAAATTGACGCCGAAAGGTGTAGTCTTTTCTTTTCTTTTCTTGACGCAGGCAATGCAACAAAGTGGCTTTGCAATGCCATGCCAAGCTAGAGAAGGCAGTCTTGGTGACCATGACATTGCTGTGAGCTTGACCCAGCCTGCGCTGGGGACTTTGGGAGCCTGAAGCTCTTGAGTCGTCAGATGCTGACTCAGAGCTGAGTAATTCAAGGGGGGTTTTTGTGAGGCAGTATGAGTGGGGCGCATCAAGGCCGCAGGTGGTTCATCAGTGCCTGCCGCCCCAATTTCTGGCTGAAATCTCAGCACCTGTGCATGCAACTGTCGCTGCACATGCATGTACTCTGTGCATGCACATGTCGCTGTCAGACCCACAGGTGGTAGCTGCAATCACAAGGGCTAGGGGAGGAGGAACTGCAAGCCTACATGGCTGAGCCCCATAAGGGCAGCTGATCTGTGGCCATTGCCCGCTGAAACCTCAGATCTTGTGCATGCACAGAGTACCAATGGACTGCTGGATGCCTGCATCACTATTCTGATGCAAGTCTGCAAGTGGCTCAGTGGACACACTGCAACAGTTGATATGTCTGCAAGTACTGACGCCACGTGTGCTTTTTGTTTGCAACCCATAAAGAACAAAGTCTACGTTCTTCAATTTTGCCGTGGAGGCAGCAGTGAACATCCGCCCAATCAACAGAAGGATGGATCAGCTGAAGTCACAACTTGTACTGTACATGCGGTCTCCTTTCAGACAATCGCGGGATAGTGGTAGCCCATGCTAATGGGTACAACAAGCAACTTGGACATCATCAAGGGCCGAGCGACATGCAGAGGAGCCTTCACAGTCAAGACACCATAGCATGCTGAGACAACAACAATTGCGCAAGCAGGCCAGGGTCTTTAGAGCAGTCCCAACCTGTTTGCTCACTGGTAGCAGGCATTCATATGCCATGCGAATAGCACACCTGCTGAGATGATAGCATCGATGTTTTGCTCTTCCAGATATGTCAGCTGCCACAACACCCGGGCAGCTTGCTTTTGCAGTTCATGGTCTGCGGACTTGAGCAAGGCCACTAGGGAGGGCCCTGCCCTCCCTAGTGGCCCACTTAGCCCTGGCACTGTGAGCCTTGTACAGGCTCACGGTGCCAGGGTGGCAGATGCCATTCAGACGAGCAGTGTGAAGCAGACAGTGCTTGGCTGGGCAAGCGGTGTGAAGAAGGCAGTGTCTGACCAGGCAAGCATGAAGAAGGCAGTGCCTGGTCAGGCAACGGCCTCTGGGAACTTCCAGCCTGTGGCAGTGTCTGTCTGGGCAACAGAAAATCCAGATGACAAGGAGTCTACCAGCATGGTAGACAGCTATACCAAGAGCTCGCTTTTCAGCTCTCCATGGGATGCAGCAGCAGCTGCTGCTCAGCCTGATGCAAGTGAGTGTGATGAAGTTGACTATGAGTTGCTGTGGGCCAAGGGGCCTGAGTACTGGTCTGATCATGGTGATGACTGGGGTACTGATGAGTGAGCGTATGAACAACCAAGTGATGTTACATTACTGACGCCTCACAGACATCCTACTAGGTCTCAGCACACTTTTGAGTGCATGTGTTTGAAATGAATTGCAATGCATTGCATCCTTTCTGACAGACCTTGGGAGACTCAAATCATGTGTGCCAAGCAATGTGTGCCAAATTGCGCAGAACTACATATACCATCATAGATGACACAATGCTTTGCATGAAGGACTGGTGCACCCCATGATGTGCTAGAAAGCTTGCCCTATGTCGCTATGATTGCCACAAGTCTCTGACCTTTCTACCCATATATGCAATATAAATGTAATCGGTCAAGGGTGCAAGTTTGTGCTAATTGGCAAGACAGTACGCATGTGCAGTTGTACAATGTTGTCATGAGCAGCCTACCACCTCAGGGCATGTAATAAGTGCCATGCGTGAGAAGTCCAAACCACCCAGCACTTGCTATTAACTCATCCCATGGCATAAGCGACCTCAGCATTGGCAACGCCAGCATACTGTCTTCACGAATCACCTGCCTGGCATACCAATTGATCTCTTGCAGGAATGGTAGCATGTGCCTATTGTTGCTCAGCACATTGTGCCCCAGCAAGTGCGTTGACATTTTTTTTGGTGACAATGCCACAACTTCATCAAGTTTCAGCAACTCTGTTGAGCAGGCAAAGTCGGCACCCCATGACATCATACCTCCAGCTGGAGAGCAGCTCTGCGTAAGCAGAAACATGGTTGTGCAACATGTAATTGAGTCTAAAGGTTCTATGCAGCATTAGCAATGTGAGGCTGCAGCATGATGCAAACAAAGCTCTGCCCAACCAAATGCAGCAGCAGCGATGTTTGGCAGCACCTTTTCCGTAGGCCTAGTTGGCCTGCCTCAATCCATCTTGCAGGCAGGACGACTGTAATTGACCAAAACAGCAAGTTTATCATCCTCATCAACAACACACTATGTTTCCAGTTCATCAGAACAGCAACAACTGGACGTTTGGTTGTAGGCCAGAAGGTGGTCACGTAGATAGATGCCGAAGTCTGTAAACTCATACGACAAGGTGTTGAAGACCAATACATGCACCAAGACCCTTCTCTTGCAATTACGACCTATGATGTTTACTCACAGTAGGAAGCTGTGTCTCTGTCATATCTGGCAACACATATGTCCACGCAGGGCAGCAGGCACTGCACAAAAGGACGCTGCTGATCTCAAGACTAGAACAACCCTGTGTGCTGATTGCCCCATAAGGTCGATAAGAACACCGCAACCACTAGTCTAGCACTATTGTATTCATTCGCTGTTTCTTCAGAACAGGTCTCACAGTCTTCTTCCGTCCAGTTGCTTTGCCAGTTGACGTTGGTGCTGTGTTTCCACCCTGCATGTAAGCGTCCCACTGTTCCTGTGTCCACTGACTTGGTGTCTGTGCTGCTTCTTCTTGCCCCTGGGAAGCTGCTGTGGCAGCTGCTGGTGTGGTCACCGCTGCTGGTTCTCCATCCATCTGGCCAGAGGCTGCTGGCTCTGTCCCAGGGCTACCTGCTGCAGCCCCCAGGGCAGACGGCAGGCTGGCCCTGCCCTTGGCTTGCCTGTTGAGGCGCCCAGTCAGCAAAGAAGAGGATGTAGGGTTTGTTCCAGCTGCCTTGAGTGCTGACCGGCCAAGGCGAGAAGGCTTTGGACTTGGCACAGCTGTTGCTGCTGCTACACCTTGTGCTGAAGGAGTGTTGTCCTTGCGGAGATCAGCATCTGGCAGAAACAGGTTGGAGTGGTGAAGGGTGGAGATTAGCAGCGGAGGGGGCAGCTTGCCATGTTGCCTGATTAGGAGCGTGGGAATGTCCTGATCATCAGCCAGCTGCATGTTCTGGATTCCACCCAGTATGCTTCTGGCACCCTGCACCATGCACAAGACTGATTGGGCTTGATGTTTCTCCCCACTCCAGGCTGACCCAGCAGTAACATGCCATGCAGCAGCTGCCATGTGACAGAAGCTCAGATGTTGAGAGCAGAAACTGGCAGCTCATCAGGTCAGGATATACAAACAACGTATCCAAAGCCCATGCAATGCAGTCCGAGTGGCATCTTGCATAAAATCGCTGTACAGAACTTTTGGCAGCATGTAGACATCACCAAACAAATATGATCCATCTTTCAAAGCAGCGCCCCAGGGAATACCATTATCTTGTGTGAGCACAAGACAGTCAGAAACAACATTTTGATGCCAGATGCCCAGTGACCTCAAAGGAACAGCAACAACTACAAGACTAAGTTGTGTGGGAACAACCACAAGACAGATGTGTTGCTGCTGCTACTGGAGCAAGTTCAACAGGATTGAGACAGGAAGCAGTGACCTGTCCAGCAGCAGTGCTGGTGGTGAGGGCGAGGGCAGGCCCACTCGTCTGATGGGGGGCTGTTGCCAAGCCTTGCTGGGCTGCAGGCAACATCCTGGCTGCAGATTCAAGCAGACCTTCCAGCTGCTGCTGCTGCTCCTGCTCTTCTGCACTCCCTGTATGTTGCAATCCGATATTGACATGAGTTGACTTGCACCATGTTGCAGCAGTCCTCACAACGTTTGAAGTCATGTAATCAGAAGGGTTGCTGCACCTGCATTTCTGCACTTGCTTACGTTGCAATCTTGTATTGATGCAGGTCGACTTGCAGCTCAATGCAGCATTTCACAGAAGACAGAGGTCACGTCCACAGAAGGGTGATGCAGAGGGAAGCAGACCCTTCCAGCTGCTGTTGTGAATGCTGTTGCTGCAGCATGCCTTGTCTGACAAGCTAGTAGGGCCAGGTAGCTGTATGACTGCATGCTAGCAGAACTAGGTACCATGTCTATAGGAACGATAATTATTGTATGGGTGAGTGCGCCAAAGCAGATGCTTGCATTATGCTCAAATTTTCCTAAAGTACAGCCTGTTTTGTTCTGTCTTGATGACTGCCTACTCTAGAATGGAGGTGCCACAACAGCAGCCCACACGGCAATGACATGTCACAAGGACAAATGTACATGGAGGATTGCATGCAGAACTACACCTCTCCATACCTTGACTACCTTGAAAGCCGTCTTTGACAGTGTTGTATGCATGCAGGGCTTCCGCTATGCGGCCTCTCTGCAGGTAGTACATCGGCAGCATGTATGCCACTCTATGCCTGCTCTGCATGCGCTGGTGAAACCAGTCTACCAGAATCTGCATGAGAACATTTGAATCAATATGCAGGAGTAGGGTGTGTGCAATGTCCCAGCATCCTGGGATCAGTTACAAGTATGATGGTCAGCTGGCTGAAATGACACGCTGGCTGTCTCTGACTTGGGTCAGACCAGCCAGAACGCAGCCAGACCAGCTACAATGCAGCCTGGCACAACATCTTACCCTTAGGGATTTACTATTTTCCTTGTCTACCCTGTTTGGCAATGCAGATGTGGCAGGGGGATGCCTCTAGTCAGACACAGATTGTTGCGGCTAGCCTAGCTTCCGCGACCCATAACCCATGCTTACATTTGGTTCACATGCTGAACAGCCTGCAAGGGGATAACACCTCTCTGTGCCACAAAAAGCAACAAATGACTTGTTGGCTGCATTCTCAATGTGTCAGACCTCATCAGTGTATATGTGTGTGATGTATGTGCGTGCGTGCATGCATGCATGCATGCATGCATGCGTGTTTGATGTGTTGACGCACCTGCTCTTCTAGGCCATGAAGGGGCAGCCTGATGACAGCATGCATCTGCCTGGCGCCCACAGCCCAGTCAGCCAGCTGTCTCACCAGCACTGATGTGCGCTCACCTTTCTTGTCATGGCTCAGCCGGCCACAGTATGCTCGCAGCTGCAGACCACAATGGTGATTCACTGAGCAGCATTCAGCTGACTTGTCTGCTCAGCACTGTGCTGCAGTCAGCACTGTTTGTCTTGGCTGAAACGTTCACAGAGTGTCTGCAACTGCACAGAGTACTATCAGCACATCAAGGCACAGCAGAATCAACAGCACTCCGGCAGCTTCGCGCAGATTTTCATCTGCTCCATGCATGAAACAGAGCACTTGGAACAGGAAAGCAAACTGCGACTGCTTAGTCTGCTTGAGATGACTTATAGCAGGAAGCACATGCAAAAACAAGGCTTGCACAGGAGGTGCGCAGCATGTGATTGTACTTATCACTTCTATCTGCCATTCATCCTGGCATCACAGCCTGCCAAAAATCGTAGTGCCTGTCTTGAACACAGGCAGTACCTGAACCTTCGGCAAATAGCAAAGCCAACTCCCAAGCTACATGACAAGCAACCTTGCAGGACACACCACTGAGCAAGCTTCTGTAAAGACCCCGCATTGCAGTCTGATGGACAGCGCTGTCTGAGCTTCCTGGAAAGCTTCCTCCGATGACTGATGATCAGTGCTGCTGACATGCGCTCTGGCACGCAGCACTGCCAGCGCAGCATCAGGCCTCCCCAGTGCTGCTAGGACTTGCACAAACTTGAATGGGGTGGGGGTATGGTGGGGGCCCCTGCTGCTGCTTGCTACCCCTGCATGTGCAAAGGCTTAACTCAATGTATGATGGGTGTGAGCTTTGATTGATGTCGGACTGGTGACAGCTATCTGATGGCAGGAACAGCTGAGAATCTGCTGACAGCCCAGCAGCAGGCCATCTGCAGAAATGACTGCGGGACTGCGCACATGGTCTCAGCAGATTCTCTGGAGGACATTCACATTTGACAGATACTGCAAGATGTTTTGCTGGATGTGGCACAATGCATTTTGATAGCAAATGCATGTCAGCACTCATAGCTATGTATGTGTTGGTGACAGTATGCTGCAGGCATGTTGTATGCATTCACCAGTAGACAGGCTAGCAATAACGCTTCTGCCTGTTCAGCAAGCTCAACACCAAATTGGCAGGCACATAGTAAACAGGGTGTTGGCTGATCTCGTGCACAAGCACAATGCTGAGCAAGGCAGAAAGTACACCAAGACTGCACTGAGCTGGTCAAGGTATGCTGTGGGCATGCATTCCCGCAAAGGTAGGCTAGCAAGATCGCAATCTGGGGCAGAGAGTGCAATGTTCAGCCCACCTGGCAGGATGGTGCAAGCTGCCTGCAAGGAGGATGAGCCAGACTGTGTCAGGGCATCATCCAGCAGGAACTGGCAATGCCATTCCTCCACTTCTGCTCTTGACAGATCAAATGCTTGTCTGCAACATTGCCAACATCATTAGAGGCAAAAAACTACGCAATGATCCGGTGAGGATAGGTATTGACACAGTGTACATATGTCTGTACAGTGTGGAGTCAATATGTGCGCTGGTGACTTTGCCATGGACATTGATTGTGATGATTGCATGTGATCATAATACAGCTTACGTAGTTGATAGCCCTCTGTGCTGCTTGTTGTATAGGTCTGTAGTGTTGTATGCTGTGGTCTGAAAACCAGGCAGACGACAGATTGGCAAAAGACACACATGAAAAGAGCGGTACACCTGAATGACTCCAGCTTCAGCTTATGGCCACCTGCTCCGCTTTGTCTGTCCAAGAGACAGTATAGGAACAGGGCAAGCTTGCAGCGGAAGGTTGATTGGCTTGTCTTGCCTTGCAGAAACAAGGTCTGTGTGAAGTCTCCCAAGCTCTCAGGAGGGTACATGCTTGAGGCCGTTCCCTGCAAAACCCAAAAACTGTCAGACTGCATTGTTGTGTTTTTCCATACGAGTTCGTAGGTGGATGAGGCTGCCTGTAAACACAGCGCAGAAGTTGACCACTTGGAGATCCATTGAGGCATCCTGTCATGCATCACCTCAATGAATTTAAAACAGTCCAATGATTGTCAAATGGTCAAAATGGTCAACTGGTCTGAAAGCAGTCTTGTGTTTCTGAGAAGCAGGATGCGATACAATTTCAACAGCCCCTCAAGCCACTGAGAACAAGCCATGCTGCACCTGAGGGCTGTCTGAGGCTGCAATGCCTTGCAACAGATCTTGCAAGAAAGGCCGGACTTGATGCATGGCCCCCATGCGCTTGTTGACAGTTGCTCTCCAATCAGCAGCCGAGTGAAAGCGCCCAGCCTTGGGAAGCAGCTGCTGAGTAGCGGACCATTCCAAGACCTGCGATCAGTGGTCCTGTTCCAACATGCCAAGAACAACAGCACAGCAGCATAGGTGTTAGTTCGTACCCAACAAAGGTGCTTCAGGCGCTGTGCCTCGGCAAGCATGTCACCACTGCAGCTCCATACCAGCCCCATTAGTTCAGCTGACGTGTTCAGTGTTAAAGACAAGATGGGTGTTGTGTCTGTCTTACCCCTGTGCCATGCCAGGTTGTTGGAGTGCTCTGACAATAAGCAATATAGCATTGATACATCCACTTTCTTGCTGCAGAATGGCTGACTGTTGATGGCGCTCTAACAAGCCTGCATTGAGTTGTTGTAGCACCCTGTCTTGACAGCGGTGGATGGCCGCTTTGCACCACTGCTCAATGGTGCTGCCATCTAAAAGAGCAGCATCTACGGGGTCACTAGACACCAGGACTCTACTGGTGCAGACCTCTTGGACATAGTCAAGTATCAAACAGCCGAGTCCATTGCGCAGAGCAACGTCAAATACAGCCTCTAAGGCAGCGACGTCAGTCTGTGCCTGACCGCTTGTCAGGCGTGCACCCTTGCAGCACTCAAAGAGGCGCCTGACAGTCCTAACACCGCTCGACTTCTGTATGTAGCTGGCTGGGCTTGCGTCAGCGAGCTGCTGCAGCGCTGTTGCGGTTGGGCCAGCTGTCATCACAGGTGATCTTGTGCCGTGCTGACAAGGGCCCGGACAGTCACAGCAACCAGCAAAAACATCTTGTCATCCGTGGTGGCAGACCGTGTTAGCGCGCGAAAGATAGCAACAACGTTTGTTGCCGCGATCGATTGGCCCTCGATACCAAACAAAAAATGCATGCTCTGAAACCATAAGGCTGAGATGTCTTTCTTGCTCCGCTTCCTGCCGGGCTGCAGACCAAGGGTATGGTACACAGGACCAAAAAGTATGCGCATTGTGGACGTTTGTGTTGATGCCTTCAGGATGCAAAAGCCCTCTTGGCAGCTTATTTGTGCAACATATGCATGCAACAGGTCGGAGACTTGTGCACCCCGGGTATTGTAGACCGTGTTCGTAGGACACCCGCACAAATGCATCTTAAGGATGTTCAAAAGGCGCATCCGAATGCAGTACAAGTTCTTCAGAAAGCTAGCCTGAGATCTTGAGGTCCTTTGAGACCATCATGTGCTTTCTGCCTGCTCCTAGCCTACCCCGGCTGTGTGCTCACCCACTTGCGTCATGGCTGATTTATGAGACAAGGGATGTACAATAAATTGTTGAGGTCAAGCTGAAAATAACTTTTCCCTGCAATCAGAGTTTTGCAACCTGTCAAGTGTATATTTCACCTATGTGCACAGGACGCCGGTTCGGCTTGAATGCTGTGTCAGTGCATTGTTGTAGTATTGAGCCAGCGCTCTGCTGTTGACACTGTCGCATGGCGTGAAGAGATGTCATGAGTTCCTACATACAGGCTTGAGGGTCAGCATAGAGTATCTATTTTGATGCATCCAACTGTGCTTGTGATTGTGACACGCTGTATGCTGCATGTGCAAGGACCAGAGCATTTACATGATAAGAACTGTCTACAGCACTCCATGCACTGTTGTACAAGGTTTGGGCAATATTGCTACACCTGGCAGAGTCTGAGGGAGAACCGCAGTACACAGCTGTCAGCTGAGTGCTGCCCTGTGACAGCTTTCAAGGCGGTCCTATACACGCAAAGTCTGTATGTGGCTCTATACAGTTCAAGTATGTGAGCAAGGTCACCAATGCGTCGGGGCCAACTCATACAAGCCTTTTTATTGATGCGTTGGGACTCTTGAAGCACAGATGCTTGGTGTCAAGCAAGAGCGTCTCACCAACCTGATAAAAAGCACTGTGTTTCGCCTCTGCTGTGCCCAGTCCAAGCCTTCCTTTGCCATTTGCACACTCAGGGCAACAGCACAGATGCCAGTAATTACGAGCTAGGCAGCAGGAAACATCGTGTCTGCAGAATGCGCCAAGCAAGAAAAGATTTGCAAGATGTACATCTCGGTGGGTTTGAAGGTTCAAAGTGTTGATGTCAGCAGTTGCATGCCAACTTTGTTCAGCATGAATTGAACAGAGGGCAATGCAGCTCTACTTAAACCAGCTTTATGGTTATTTAGCTTTGTGCAGTGAAGCCTTGTCTACTTGCAGGTTGAGTATTTTTGTGTGCAGTCCGTGAACTAGACGCGATGACAATTGAAAGTGCAAGTTGACTGTATACGTTTGTTATAGGTACTGTTGACGCAGACACATGAAGCAGCAGACTCAATGATTCCAGACCCTGCCACACTCAAAGCAGCAAATGCAGGCTGGATCTTTACAGTTTGGAAGTCATTGCGTCCTGCCAGTTCAGGATCACCCTGCATCTGTGAATAGGCTTTTAGCAAATGGTCGGAGCTGCCTCAGAATCTGATCGAAGTTGCTCGGACCGTAGCAAGGATAGCTGGGTAACTTGCACCGATCTGACCTCCAAGATTGCAATTTTAAACTGACCATATTCACCAATTATGTCACAACCTACCACCAATCTCAAAATTTTGAACCCCCGCATGACACTCATAAAAGGGCTCGCGCTTCGCTGACAAAGTCTTGTTACCTGGGCCCGCCTCTTCTGGGTCTTCTGAAGGTTTGTGTGGACGACGTCCTTCACACTGCCAAGCACCGCTATGTTTGCACTCAGCTGCTAGCTGAGGCGGCCGTGGCCGAGACCCTCTGCAGCGCTTCCGTTGCTGCTCGTTGCGGCAGTGCTTTTTCCGAGGTATGCTGCAATGCTATGCTTCTCATCGGTGCTGGTCAGACCAGTCTGCTCAGAATGTGCGCCTGGGCCACCTACGTCTGGGCCTTTGCATGGTAAACGCCTGTTGCCGCCTCTTGCTTTTGCTGACAGTACCCTGGCTGGCAGGCCGGTGCAGAACAGCAACCTCAGTCAACAAGTTCTACCTGCAAGCACATTGCACAGCCGCTGCTGTGACGAAGCGGACACCTTGTCAGGTGTGTTACGCAGACACCGCTGCTCGTGCCAAATCTGCAGGGAGGTCCTCGAGGTGATGACTGCTGACGTAGCTGCTGTTGGCATGCAGGATGTTGGCCAGACGGCTACAGACTGTTTGTCTGCTGTTGTGCCTGGCTTCTTCAGCGTCAGCTCAAATTGCTCCAGAAGCTGCACCTGAGGTTGCCCCAAGCACCGTGTCCACTCCCTGTGTGGACACTGCTCCAGACTGTGAAGTAGTCTGCAATCAGACACCAGGCAACGTTGAGGACGCCTGCTCTTTGCAAACACCCATAGGAGACTACCTCAGGTAATCTCTCTGTGTTTCATATTATCGCATTGTATTCAACAAGCTGGCCTTGTACTTTGGTCCGTTACACAGCTGTTCTGCTACAGGGCTGGCTGCAAGCGCTACTGTGGACTGTGTCCAGCATCACCAGCAACATCAGCAGCTGCTACTGCACCCACCTCCACCACCCCCTTAGGTCAAGGCTCTCCTGTATCCTCCCCTTCACCTCCACCTTTAGTCCCAGCATCTCCTGGTCATGCAGCACCCACTCAAGTCCCACAAATTTCAGGCCCCCAAGCCAGTCCTCCATTTGTGCCGGTCCCTCCTTCTACATCAGGCAGTCCTGTCAGCCCTGCACCTCCCGCTTCACCCATTCTATACAGGCCAATCGCCCCTGTAACACCCGGCACGCCTCCACCCTTCCCTGGTTCTGTTGCCACACCATCTTCCACTGTTCTCTCCCCTACTACAGGGAGCCCTCTGTCCAGCCCTACTCCTCAAGGGGCTTCACCTCAGACACCTGTCACACCTCCCTCAGCTACTCCTGGTGGCACAACTTCTTCGTCAACACCGCCTGGTAGCTCACCCGGAGGCATTGACGTTGCACCACCGGGTAGCCCATACAACTGTGCTCAACAGGTACCTTGTTTTTGAGTATGCTGCAGGTTCAATGCAAAGCTGACAGCGGCTACTGCTCAGCATGTCGTATCTGACTGCATGAATGTTCATGCAAATGCAGATCTGTTTTGGGCTGTCAATCACTACAACTGTCTTTGGCATTGCAGAAACTTCTTGGGAATTGCAGCAGTCCTTTATTCAGCAACCCAGCACCCGGTCTACCTGAAGGGTACTGCCAGATTACTTGTGGCAGATGCCCTGGGCTGAGCAGTCCAGGCACCGGCAATCCTACCACCATTGCAGGCACCACCCCACCTCTCAACCCACCAGCCCCTCCATCAGTCAGCCCACCAGCCACCCCACCAGCCACCCCACCAGCCACCCCACCAGTCACCCCACCAGCTACCCCACCAGGTACCCCACCAGGTACCCCAGCTTCCCCACCAGCTGCTCCATCAGCTACCCCACCAGCTACCCCAGCCATCACTCCACCCTCCCTACCTGCTTCTCAATTTCCCAGTTCACCTGCCTCTCCTCTAACCATGCCAAGCTTGTTGCCTCAGTCAACTGTAGTACCAGTCAGTCCCCCTGTTGGCACTACAGTAACCAGCAACTCTCCTATGTCAGCAAGCCCGGTCATTTCACCTCCAGTCAGCAGCGCACCAGCAGCTGTTGCCAGTCCCTCACCCACCGCAAGCCAATCGCCACAAGCACCACCTGATAGCGCCATTGTACCCACAGTCAGTTCTTCTGGCTCACCAATTTCAGTCAGCTCGCCCACGCCAGCATCACTGACCCCAGCAACTGGCAGCTCCCCAGCTGATTCTAGTGCTTCTCCACGTTCAGGCACTGCACCCACCACCCCAACCTCTTCAACTACTGCCTCACCTGCAACACCCACAAGCAGTCCTGGTGGCAGCTTACCTCAGACCCCACCTACTTCTGCCAATTCACCAGTGGTCACCTCACCCAGCATACCCACCTCACCTGTTGCTGCAAGCTCGCCCCCAAACAACCTTCCTGTGTCAACACCCACCACACCACTTGCACCAGGAAGCCCAAGCACTCCCCAGACGCTTCTACCAGCAATGCAAAACAGTCCCACAGCCCCGCCTGGCAGCCCATCACCAGGCTCTCCATTTAACAGCAATCAAGCAGAGAGCGTTTCAAGCTCCCCATTGCCGCTTCCACCCATACCCAATGCTGAGGCATCCCCTGAGCAGTCTCCGGAATCATCTGTAGAGTCACCTTCAGGGTCATCCCCAACAACCACCCCATCTGCACCCCCAGGCTTAACCCCAGAGTCATCGTCAGGGCTATCCCCAGGGAGTTCACCTGAGACGTTGCCACCAGCAACACCTGCTGTGCCTTTGGTTCCTGGTACAGGTGGCATCGCGTCCCCTGTCAGCCCATTTGCCTCACCAGCATCACCTGCAGCGGAACCAAATATGCCAATGTCAACCCCTGAGCAATCAGCAGCTGCATCAGGGCCTGCCACGAGCCAGGTTGCAGGAGCATGTGTGGATGCAGCGGATGACTGCGGGACCGTTTGCAAGAGTCCTGAGAATGACTGCTTGCTTCCTGGAGGGGTAGGAGACTACCTGAGGTACTGCTGCAACATGTGTGAGCTGTACTGCGGCTGCCTAAGCTATGCTCGAAGAATCATTGCTGGCTGGCTGTACTATGGCATTCAGGAGCATGCGCTTGGGGCAAATCGCTTGATAGCGCATTTCTGCTATACCTTGAGCATGTCTTGTTGCAGAGACAATGCCGACAACATTGTATATGTAGACAGTGTTTGATGCAATGTAACATTCAACTTTAATGCAATGAAAGCATTTGTGTGCTCACACATCACAGCATCTATGAGGTCAACATTGTGTTTCATGCCCCACAGGGCCAATTGTCAGAGAACCTGTGGCCTATGCCCCTCGCCACCTCCTCCACCACCCCCGTCTCCACCTTCACCACCCCCACCAAGTCCTTCTCCACCTCCACCACCCCCACCTTCCCTGCCCCCACCTTCCCCATCTCCACCCCCTCCAAGCTCACCGCCTTCTCCGCCCCCATCACCCCCCAGCCCACCCCCTTCTTCACCCCCACCAAGCCCTCCATCTCCTCCTCCACCAAGCCCTCCATCTCCTCCTCCACCAAGCCCTCCATCTCCTCCTCCACCTTCCCCACCCCACCCT
>JAABUP010006525.1_pt1 | contig 16494 bp, 12 predicted proteins | sample 5559201 | NCBI WGS metagenome assembly JAABUP01 (sample SAMN10711887, study PRJNA513373) | rock metagenome | isolation source: Antarctica rocks | place: Antarctica
GAGGACGGGTCCATGCGCCGGGCTCCTGACGTCCGTGGGAGCCAGCCACGGACCCCTTCAGCCTGCCACATGCGGCCCGTCACCGCCATCACCGCCCGTTGCACGGTTCACTGTAGCTGTACCCGCGCAGAGGGGTACCAAGAGAAGGGCAGGATTGGAGCGTCAAAGTTGGTCTTTTGAGCGTGACATAGAGAACTGCGCAGGCTGGCGGGAGGATGGCTCAATTAATTCGACGTTTTGGCTCACCTAATGTGACGTTCGGCTCAATTAACTTGACGCCTTACATCGGGAACGCGGCGCGAGCGATGCGGATGGTTTCCGCGGGGATCGGACCCATAGGGGCGGACGGTAGGGACATCGCAGCCTCCCTGTGCTTGCATGGCACGAACACTTCTCTCATCGAAGGACCATAGTATGCCACAGCACAGGGGTCGCGTGGCCGTGCCACGCGACGAACGTCGACGAGAGGCCAAGGCGTGCTGCTCACTAGACACGGGTCTCCCCACGACAGCCAATTCCGGTCCTTTAGTGCCCTCCCACTTTTGTCACGCAAGTTTTTAGCAAAACTTGCGTGACAAATGCCCCACATGGCATCTCCGCTTTTACCAACAGTATCCTGTCATGAGGACAAGTCCACTCCTTTGTGTGGTAACAAAGACAGCATGCCGTATGGTCCCGTTCCTGTCATCTCATCCCTAACCACAATTCCGTGGGGTTGTACCTGTCATGTGGCTAAGTCCACCCCCTGTCGGTGCCATACATTACGACGATTGGGACGACCCGATCCGCGCCGATGTCAAGATCAACTCGCCCTGCCACTGGAATAACGCGCGTTGTACAGGCTGCACGCGAAAGGTCGTGCCCTGGGGGCCGGGGCACGCCAGTCCTTGATCCCGGCACACAAACCAGATGCGCGCGCGCTGGGCGACGAGTTGGCGATACACCCCCTGCTCCGTCGGCCCCCCTCCCCCTGACAGCCACGCCGCCGCCCGTGCCTCCACCCCTTGCCGGGTGAACACATGAGCAAGGAAAGCCGCGGGGGTGGTAGGCAGGGGGTGTAGGGGCGAGAGGATCAAGGAGGGGCAGGGCCGCGTCATGGTGTAATAGGCCAGCGGCGCCAGGGCATAGTCGGGCTCGGCGTAGACAACATCGCCGGGCCGGGCATTGGCGCACAGCACGGCGGCTAATCCCCGCCAGGGTTCCTTCGCCGGCGTCGGTGCTAGCGCGCCCAGACCCGCGATCAGGATGAGGGCGGCGAGGCCAGCGGGGCGTGGGAGACGTGCGAGTCCGCGCGCCACAAGCACGGCCATGCCGCCTGCGGCGAACAAGACGGCGCGCGGAGCCCACAGGTGCAGGTGTGTGGAGAGGGCGAAGAGGAGGACCGCCGGGCCCATGAAGAGCAACGCCTCCCGCCAGCCCACGCGCAGGGACGCGACCGCGACCACGAGCAGGAGGCCCGCGACGATTTGGTGTAAGAGATCCGGTTGCACTTGGCCCAGGCCCGTGTCTAGGCCGGTGAGCGCGCGCAGGAACGTCCACGCATCCCCGCCGGTCGCATACGGGATCCAGTTTGTCTGCCCCCGCCCCATCTGCGCGAGCGTCGTCGGGACCCAGGGCAGCCACAGCGCAAGGGCGCCTACGAAGGGCCACAGGAGTCGGATAGATCGGGTCATCCGCGTCGAAGAGAGGGGGCGCGGGCCCGTCGTGACGACGACGTAGCCTACCTGCGCCGCCACGAATAACACCGTCGTGCTCTGTGTGTAGAGCAGGAGCGCGTTCGCCAGCGCGAGCAGGACTCCCCACAGGGGCCGCGCAGAACCTACCCAACGTAGCAGCAGCCACGCTGCGCCAAGGGCCAGGGTCGCCATCAAGGCATAGCCACGCGTTTCCTGGCTATACCAGATGTGGAAGGGGTTGGCGATGAGAAGCAGCGCGGCCAGCACCGCGACCCAACGATCAGCCAACGTCCGACCCACGGCATACAGGAGGGGTGGGGCCAGCGCTCCCGTCATAGCAGAGAGGAACCGCACGTCCACCGCCGATCGCCCGAAGGCCACTATCCATCCATGGAGCGCAATGTAATACAAGGGGGGCTGTGTATCGCTTTGCGCCAACCGAGCGAGGATGGTGCGAACGGGAAGGGAGGAGGACCAGACTTGCGTCGCCTCATCGAGCCACAGAGACTGACGTCCCAGGTCGTGGACGCGCACGAGAAGAGCGAGCGCGAACACGATCAGCATAAAGGCGCCGTCCACCACACCCGTCCTCCGCCGCATCTCCCGATGGAGGGCCTGGAGAATGGAAAGGAGGGGACCAGCAACAGCCCCTTGTTCGCGATCCGCGACGCGCGACGCGTCACCGCTTATGTAGCCAAACATGTGCTATTCCTTATTCGTTTACGCCAGTTGTTCCGAGCCGGGAGTCCCAGGTGCCAGAGAGCAACATGGCGTGCGGTGTAGGCGTCCATGTGCGACATCGCACACCGTGGGCGACGCGCTACGCGACGTGCCCGCGTCGACGGACGGTCCGCGCCAGCCACGCGCCCGTTGACTGTTAGTGCATGCGACTGGCCCCGCTCCTCCGGCACCACGACGACGATTATGCCCGCGGCGACCCCATTGTGGAAGGGGGTCGTGTCGAGGGAGCTTTCACGATGAGCGGGTGGCACCGTGGAGGCGTTAGATAGCACATGGTCCCAACTGACGCCATGGAGCGTGAAACGCCTGTTCTTCACCCCTTCCGCACGCCCCGTGACATCGACGACCACTACGGAGGCGGCGCGGACCGTGATGCTGAAGCAACAGGCCTGGGTAATGGTACGCTTCCCATATCGCAAACCTGGCGCGCGCCAGGTTCGTCTGGCACCGGATAGTCCGGTCGCGCCGCACCGTCGGCGGTCCGGCGATCCGTACGGCCGCCACCCGAACCAGGCGTGCCATGCACCGTCGCTCGGGGAAACGGTGATGTCCCGCCGGAGGCTCGTCGTCCCGTAGACGGCGTTGCCCACCTCACCGCTGCCGTCGGCGCGGAGCAGAGAACCGGCGACGACTACATTGTCGCGTGTACTGGGGGGCTCAGGGGACGCGAGGACGCCGATGCCGTCGTCGGTCAGCATACCGCCTCCAGTCCCGCCTTCAGCCGCCGTCCCGCGCCCCTGCATGGCGACGATCCTCCCACCCACGGCCGGTCGTCATGCATCTCCATGCGTGAGGATTGTACAACGCAGCGCTGGACAGGTAGGCCATCCTGTCCCATGGCAAGGACGGCAATGGCTCCCCTCAGCATCATCGTGGAGGAGACGCGGGATATGACCATGTGCTCCGTCGTTTCCCACGTCCCGCTCCGTGGGTCGTACAACGCGGCGCTGTCGAGGACCAGTGGCACGCATGTATATTGGCCGGTACGGCGGCATCGGGAGCCACCGGCGACGAGGACGTGGCCCGTCGGGAGCAATGTCGCCGTATGGAACGCGCGTGCGGTGCACAGGGCCCCGGTCGTCGTCCATGTCCCGCTCCGTGGCTCGTACAACGCGGCGCTCGCTACATAGCCCGCCACACCGTAGCCGCCGGCGACGAGAACTTTACCGGCGGGAAGGAGTGTCGCCGTGTGAAACGCGCGTGCCTCATGCAAGCTTCCGGTCGCCGCCCACACCCCTGTACGCGGATCGTAGAACTGGGCGCGGGCGGTGGGTCGGTGTACGGCATCGAGGCCACCGGCCGTGAGGATTCCGCCGCCCGGAAGAGTCATTACCGTGTTCCCCGCTCGCGCCATGGCTAGGTGTGCGTTCATCATCCCTGTGACCGCGCCGTTCGCTGTGCCGGCCCACGCGCCCCCTGGACATATGAACGCGATGAAGATCAAGAGGACGAGACACGAGGACCTCAACGCTCCACCACGACGAACACCCAGACCAAGACGTTCCGCCGGTTGGCGGGAGCGTATGCCGTGCGTTGTGCGGACCAGGATCCGCTCATGGCTCTCACTATCGAGAAGACGCATGGTCCAATCCTTTGCTACATGGAGCCAGGGTGTATGGAGCGTGTCCCGAAGCTCCGCGACCTCCACCGGCTGTAGGTCCATGCGCATGCCGCTGCCCACGTCAACGATCACCGCGATGTCCCGTGACGCCCGCTGCGTTGATGTATCCTCCAACACGACATCACTCGTGTTCTCTAACACGAGCAGGAAAACGAGCCGACCACCCGGCGCGAGGTGCGCCGACTCCGGTCGCACGGCGAGGTGGATTGATTCCGACATGGGCATGACGTCCTCCCGCGTCCCGTCCCCTAATACCCGCTCTTGTTGCGCCCGACCGCGCGCGCGACCTGCGCCCGCGTGGGAAGCGGCCGCGCCACGCCGCCACCGGGGAGTCCCTCACCTGTGAGGAAAGGCCGCAAGGCCGCCACGGCGTCGCCGACGCAGGCGAACGAGGAGACCTCGACCGTGACGTTGTTCGCCGGCTCGTCCCCCGCGATCACACGACAGAGCGCCCGGTGCTCGCTCTCGACCCCCACGATGCGCATGGCGAGAAGCGCCAGGTCGTCCCGCCCGAGCACGTCGAAGCGCGCGACCGCCGCGAGGTAGGCGCCGATGAACGCCGTTTCGAGATGATCGAGCACCCAGAGGAACGTGCCGGGGTGCGTCGTATAACCCAGCTTCTCGAAGGTCGCGGTGGGGAAATAGAACCGCGTGTACGGAGCCGTCGCACCCAGCCCTTGCAGGAGGTGGGCATGCGTGTCCTCCTGATCGAGCGCGGCCTGGAGATACGCGACGTTCCCTGGATCACCGTCACGCGCGACGGCATTGGGGTTGGCCGACGAGCCAGCTACACGCTTGTCGCGCAGGATTGGGCGCTCCGATAGTCCCGCATGGTAGAAGGTTACGGCCAGACGCTCGGCGATGAGGGCCGTATCCAGGATATCCCGCACAGTCTCGCTACAGGCCGCCGCGGGAGGTGTCGCCGCGGCAGCGCGTCCCGTGCCAGCACCCGCCAACAAAAACCCCGCCCCCGCGACGGCCGTGGCCTGCAGGAACCGCTTGCGCGCTGGCCTCGCCGCGCGACAGAGCAGCGCACGATTATCCTCCGCGCTATCAGCGCTATTTTCGCTCATTTTCCTCTCCTTGTGGATGGTCGGTTTTAACATAATACATAACCCGTCCAACGCTACGCATTGCCCTGTTCACGCTCCCGATTTGACGATAACTGTAGTTCGCCTCCGTCGAAGGCACGCTTACCGCGGCATGGAGTGGCCACATCGACGATGGGATGCCGCGCGACGACCCTTTTGGTCATGTGAAACGCGCCGCTGAGCCCGTTCGATACGCCGGACACCCCCTTACGGGGCAGAATATTATGTTAAAGCCGATCCTCTTTGTGCTATCCTTAGCTGCTGCCGACGGGCCGGCGGGCGACGTAGGCTTGCCCCACCGCCCGCGCCACCCGTGGCTACACACCGACACGGAAGTGAGCCACGAAGTGCGTATGATTCCGCCCGATCACGCGGTTGGCCTGCGCCGCCGTCGGCACGGCGACGGCCGTCGTCGTCCCCGCGGCGAAGCCCCTACCAGTCACGAAGGGGCGGACTACCTCGTCCGCACCGCCGACGGAGGCGTAGGGCGCCCGCTCCAGCGTGAGGTTGTTGGCGGGCCAGGCCGCGCCGATCGCGCGGCCCAGCATGCGATGCTCGGCCTCGACCCCCATGATCTGGATGGCCACGCGCCCGAGGTCGGGGCGCCCGACCCGCAAAAACTGCCGCGCCGCCGCGATGTAGACGCCAACGCACATCGTTTCCAGCGTGTCGAGCACGCTCAGGAAACTGCCTGCCTCCGTCGGACTGCCCAGGCGTGCGAAGGCGGTCGCGGGGAAATAAAACTCTGGGCGACCACCCGTCGCGGCCGCGCTCCCGGCGGCGGCCGCGTGCTTGACCTCGGCGTCCAGCGCGGCCTGCAGGAAACGCACGTTCCGGGGAATGCCGCCCGGCGGGAGCCCCGGATTGTTGGGGTCGGCCGACGGGCCGCCCAGCCGGTGATCGTGCATCACCGGCGGGCTCGTGAGCGCCGTGTAGTAGAAGGTCATCATGAGTTGCTCGGCGACTAGCAGCGTGTCGACGACCTCCTGGACGGTGTCGGGGGCCGCCCCGCTGATCGCCCCCTGCACGCGCGCCATTCGACTACTTTCCGCGGGCGCGTCCATCCCGCTCAGCGGCGCGCTCACGCCCGCGCCGTGCAGCATCCGGTGCCCGCGCGCCTGCTTATCCTGATCCATGACCATGCCTCCTATCTTTCTTATGTTCTATTCTTAGGCATGGTTCAAACGGACTTGACAGTGTTGCGCCTGGTAGAGGTTCAAACTGTCAAGCTGCGCCAAGCGTTCGCTGAACCATGTCGTATGTTCTATTCCTCCCGCACGCTTGGCCGCCGTGCGGGAGGCTATGGGCACGCCGTCACACAGGTGTGGAACCAATAGCTGCCCCGCGGCCGGTGGTAGCCGGTCGCGTCGATGGCGTAGAGACGCCAGTGGTACCCTCCCGGAAACTCCGCGATGAGATGAGCCCAGGGCTCACCCTTGCTCCACAGCTGAGGATACCGCTGATTCACGGCGTCGAGCGCCCCGACCGTGGTCGGACGAGGCACAAGAAATGCAGTGGCCCGCCCGAAGGGATAGTTTAAGATGCTCTTGAAGTCGATGTCCGAGGTGATGATGAACTGCTTGGGCTGCTGCCCCTGGATGATGATGGGGAAACTGGAAAACGAATCGGTCAGCACCTGGAGAGCGGGATGGGCGTTGAGATAGGCCACGATTCCTCCATCTTCGTGCTGGGCCTGCAATGGCTCATAGCGCAGATCGTTGTGTAACGATGACGTGGGCGCCATCATGGCATAGGTGGCGCCGTTGCCCCCCGCGAGCACGAGCAGGCAGGCGGCCCAGGCCAGCCACCGCGGCCACCGCCCCGCCAGGAGGCCGGCCCCATAGGCCACCAGCACGAAGCCGAAGGGGACGAAGGCAAGGAAGAAGCGCAGCCAGCCGGCGCTGATGCCGCGATAGAGCAACAGCACCTGCAGGAGCGGCACACCGAGCGTCGCGGCCACCAGGATGAGCGCCCGCGTGTGCCGCTCGTAGCGCCCGCGCAAGCCGAAGACGAGGAGCCCCACGAGCCCGATGGCCACGGGCGGAAAGAGCAGGGCCTGGCGCAGCACATAGGCCAGCGTCTCCCCCACGCTGTTGTGGGCCAGGGTCAGGGGTCCGTACACGTAGGCTCCCGATCCGATGCTCGAGGCGTTGCCGTACGACGACTGCACGAAATAGAGGGGATTGCCCATGATCATCCAGTTGATGAACAGCCAGGTGGTCACGGCGCACATCAGCGGCGTCAGCCAGAACAGCAGGAGGCCGGCGATCCAGGTCCCGCGGCGCTGGGTCGACACCCGCCGTAGGGGGTGGCGCGCCAGGCCGAACACAAGGGCCACCGCGACCGCGACGGCCCAGAAGGCCACCTCGTAGCGCGTGAGGAAGCCGACGGCGACCCAGACCCCTGACGCCAGGAGGCTGGGGAAGTTCCCCTCCTCCAGGTAGCCCCACAGGCCGTCCACCGCGCCCAGCATCGTCGCCTCCATCATCAGGTCGCTCATACCGTTGGTGGCGTAGAAGGCCACGGCCGGGTTCAACGCGAACAGGGCGGCGATGGCCCAGCGCAGCCCCTGGGGGAGGCCGAGACGGCGCAGGATGCGCAGGACATAGTAGACCGCGATGCCGCCGAAGGCGGCGCTGATGATATTGGCCGCGATCGCTTCCTGCGCGAGGGGCGCCCAGAGCCCTTTCAAGGCGACGAGAGGTAACATCAGGATGCTCGGCAGCGGGGTCCAGACGAAGCCGATGGCTTCGGGGTGCGGCCCACGGCCGAAGAGCACGTAGTAGGCGTCGGCGACGCGCGCGAGGGCGTCGGTCATCACGCCGTACCGCGGCACGATGAAGACGCCGACGAGACAATAGATGAGGGCGGCGAGGAGGCCGCCGATGAGCGGCTCCCGCCCGAAGAGACTCCGCGTCCGCTGCTCGGGTAAGAGAACGACGTCGTCTTCGGGAAACCGCGCCCAGGTGGCGAGGGGCGTCGCGCTGTCAAGGGTCGTTGCACGGGCGCTCATGAGGCCACGCTCCGTCCGTGCAGGTCGGCCGCCGTCGGCGCGGTCGCGAGGCCGTGATCGGTCTTCTCCCAATACGAGGGCCGCGTGATCAGCTGGATCAACGCCTTCCAGGCCGCGATGGACATCAGGCTCCAGTAGGCCGGCGACAGGGCCGCCCACAACATGAGGTCCCAGATATTGCGGCGCGCCACGGCGACCATGTTGGCGTAGGTGAAGGCGAACGTCCCGATCAGCAGGTTGCTGGCGGCGATCCAGTACACCCAGCTCGGGAAGGGCGACTCTAACAGCTCCAGATGGGTCAGATACCACAGCGTGGTGAGCAGCGCGTAGATGGGGTTGAGCAGCAGCGTGAGCGGCGTCCCGCCGATCAGGGCGTGGAAGCCGATGAAACCCGGTGTTCCCAGGGCGCGCCACAGCCGGAGGGGGTGGCGCATGTGGACGAGGTACGTCTGCATGTACCCCTTGATCCATCGCGAGCGCTGGCGGATCCAATTGCCCGTGCGCGCGGTCGCCTCTTCATACGTCGTCGCGTCCATGACGGCCGTCCGATAGCCAGCCTTGTGCAACCGGATGCCGAGGTCGGCGTCTTCCGCCACGTTGTAGGGGTCCCATGCCCCGAGTTCGCGCAGCACGGAAGTGCGGAAATGGTTCGAGGTCCCGCCCAGCGGGATCGGGACAGGGGAGGCGTGGAGCGCCGGCAAGAGCAGGTCGAACCACATGACGTACTCGGCGGTGAACCAGCGCGTGAGGATACTCTGAGCACGGTTGAAGTAGGCGAGCTTGGCCTGGATGCAGCCGATCCGGGAGCCCGCGCGGCGGAAGGCGACCACCGCCTTAAGAAGTTGATCGGGCTCGGGGATGTCTTCGGCGTCGAAAATCACCGTGTACTGGCCGCGCGCGAGGCACAAACCGTAGTTGCAGGCCTTCGGCTTCGTCCGCGGCTCCGACGGCGGCACGACGACGATCTCGATGAAGCTGGGCAGGCGCAGCGCGCGCGCGGCCGCGACCATCTCCACATCGTCGGCCTCCAGCAGGAGCTTGACGTCGAGGCGATCATGCGGGTAGTCCAACTCAGAGAGCGCCTTGGCCAAGATCGGCAGGACCCCCGTCTCACGGTACGCGGGGACGAGGACCGTGTAGGTCGGTAGGGTCCCGCGATCGAGCGCCGCGAGGTCGTCCCCTGAGATAGCCAGGCCGTGCCCGATGCGACCCAGCCGCGCCATGAGCCCGAGCTTGAGGACAGCCAGGCCGAGATAGAACACCTGCGCCACGGCGTTCACGGCGACGAGCGCGACGAGCGGCCGGATGACGAAGGCGGCGAGCGTCAACGCCCCGAGCACGAGGCCCCAGGCTTTCTGCGCGGCGCTCAGGACGTAGGATGCGGAGTCATCCGGCTGCCGGCGTTGCAACCCATGCCGGCTCTCCGCGGTGAATTCGGGGCCGTAGATATGCTGTAGCGCGGCCGAAATGTCCCGCTGGCCGGTCACCACGGGCCGGATGTCCCAGCCGGTGCTCTCGCGTAGGCGCTCCGGCGCCGTGCGGTCCGCGGGGTCGGCCAGCGCGACCGTCAGGGTCTCGCCGTCGAGCCCGAGGGGGACCAGGAGGCCATCGCGCCAGAAGCCCTCGGGCATCGCGCGAAAGAGAGATGGGTCGAGCGCGCCGAGACCCTCCCCGTCGTCGGCCTGCAGGTCAACGACGGGGAGGGCGTGCTGCTCCGCGACGGCGCGGGCGACATCCAGGGAGGTCGCGCTGTTCGCGCTAACCAGGATGGCGCCTAGGCGGCCACCGGTCTCCACCTGACGACGCACAGCCTCGTCCAGGACAGGGGCCTCGACGACGCCCGCGTCCACGAGCAACTCGCCCAACCGCCGCGACGCGGGATGACGTCGCCGTAACGGCAAAGGGCCCACGGTATCGCGATCCTCTCGAACGTCGCGCGCGGGCATCCACACGCGCTGTTGAGCGGCATTGAGCTGGCTGTGCGACGTCCGAAAGAACCGCACGGGGAGATCCAAGTGCTCCAGGGCACGCAACCCGTCGCCCTCGACGGTGTCGCTGACGGCCACGAGCACGGCGTCCGGCGTGGTGGCGAAGGGGAGCAGGCCGTACCGCCGAGCGCTGCTCTGTGTGATTAGTCTGGCCGCCTCCGGATCGACCGGATCGGCCGGGGGGCGCTGTTCCTGGTGGGAAACCGGGCGCAGATCGACCTGCGGAAGGGTCTCGGCATCGACAAATTCTAGTTGCATGACGGTGGTCGTTCCTTACTGGGCTGTGCGAACGGGAAAACGTTGAGGGGACGGTTGTGCATGTGGGACCTACGGTCTAGTCGCTAGGTGCTAGATCGGGACGATGACCATGCCCCCCCATCCCGATGCGTCCCTGCGAGAGCTCATTCACAGTCCAGAGCAACGCGGGCACCGCGACGAGGATCAGCGCCGGATACGCGTAGAGCAACCAGAAGAGGACCGCGACGGCGAGGATGGCCAGGACGACGCCCCCCATCTTGCGCGCCAAAAGATACACCGGGTCCAGGCGCAGCTGGAGCACCATGAGCGCGGCCTCCACGGCAATGCGCCCCGACATCTTGGAGGCGCCGCGCGTGCGGTCGGGAAACACGATGGGCACCTCGGCGATGCGCAGGCCGGCGCGATGGCACAGGTAATTCAACTCGACCTGGAAGCCGAAGCCGGTCGATCGGACACCATCGAGGTCGAGGGCTGTCAGCGCCTCTCGCCGAAAACACTTGAAGCCGCCCGTGCAATCCTTGAGCGGCAGGCCCAGGACGATCCTGGCGTACAGACTGCCGCCCTTGCTGATCGCGTTGCGCACCGGTGACCAGTTCTCAACACGGCCACCGGGGACGTTGCGTGAGCCGATGACAACCTCGGCGGTCTCAGCGGCGTGCAACAGGCTCGGCAGGTCCTCAGGGCGGTGCGAAAAGTCGGCGTCCATCTCGACGACGCGCGCATAGTCGCGGTCGAGGGCGTCGCGGAATCCAGCCAGGTAGGCGGTACCGAGTCCCCCCTTGCCGGGGCGGTGCAACACACGCACGCGACCGGTTTCCCAGGCCAGCGCATCGGCGAGCGCACCCGTGCCGTCGGGTGAGTTGTCGTCGACCACGAGCACGTCGAGCGTGGAATCGACGGCCAGGACGGCTCGGACCAGCGGCCCGATGTTGTCGCGCTCGTTATAGGTTGGAATGATCACGAGGGTCTGCATGGTCATGGTAGCTTCTCCAAGGTCTCGCGGCCACTTGTCCATGAAGATGAAGCGACGCACGACAGTAGGGTGGAACGGGATACCGACGTGGCGCCTTGCTCGTGCGGTGGCGTGCTGTCTCGTCGGCCGGTATCCTTCAGCGTGACGATGCCCGTCACGCGGCGATACCACGCGGCTTCGGCTTCGACCACCTCCGCCACGGGGCCGTCGGCGCGGTGCGCGACCCAGGTGAAACGCGCGTTGACCGTGTAGTTCCACAGAGTCGCGACGCCAATGGCCATGAGGTTGGCGACGAGATAGTGTAGGTGGAACGTCGCGGTCAGCAGCGCCAGCGCCACGAGCGAAACGACCAGCCCGCCCAGGGCGACGACATTGTAGCGGGCCACGCGGCGCGTCCAGGGTGACCGCCCGCGCGCGTCGTGAAAGGTCCAGTGATCGTTGAGCACGAAATTGCTCAGGATCGTTGCCTCGGTCGCCACGGCCGCAGCGGGCACGTAGGACCAGCGGCCGAAATGGACGAGGAGATAGAGCAGCGCCGTGTTGAGCACCGCCCCCACCCCGCCGACTAAACCGAAGCGCACAAAGCGACGCCTATTCTGATAAACTGCGGCCGCGACGCGCGCATACAAACCGTGCGTTATGTTGGTCATCCGTCTATTATTCTTGCATCTGTGCGATGACGACGACGCGGTGCGTGTCGACGTTGTAGGGGGTGCAGGAGATGAGCGCGAGAGTTGGCCGTGCGTAGGGTGCGTTGAGCATAGCCACATTGTCGGGCGTCACCACGCGCACGGACTGAACGACGTAGCGGTATAGGTGGCCCCCCTGTGTCACGACGATGGCGTCGCCGGACCGCATCTGGTCGAGGTTCTTGAAAATGCTGCCATAGATGTCGTCGTGGCCGCTGAGCATACTCAAGCCGAACTGGCCGAAGCGCGCCGAGGGGCTAAAACGCGTCACGCCGTACTGGGGCACGATGTCGTAGGTGAACGCGTTCCAGCCCGTCTGGATGAAGTCGCGCGCCCACACGGGAGCCCAGGCGATGCCCAGACGGGCGATGCCGATGCGCGCCTCGACGGGTGGGGCGACGCCGCGCCAGGTCTGGCGCGGGCCGCCGAAGCGCCCCGTGACGGGCTGGCGCACGATGCGCAACGCCCGAACCTCCTGGACCTTGGTGACGTGGTGGACGACAGTGACGACGCGGTAGGTCACCTTCGTCACCGGCTTGACCACCGTCTTATAGACGACAACCGTCTTATGGTTGACGATGTTTCGCACTTTCACTTTCGTGACGGTGCGGGTGAGGGTGATATACCTGTATCGCGTGATCGTTTTGTACACGACGACCGTCCTGGTCTTGGTGATGACCTTCGTCACATATTTGACCTTGGTGTACGTCTTGGCCTGCGACCGGGTTACCGCCGCTTTAAGTGACGTCGGCGTCGGCGTGGGGGCGTGGATGACGCCGGCGGTGACACCACCCCCAGTTGGTGTGTTAGCAACGGTAGCCAGGCCGGTGGTGGTCGGGGTAGCCGTGGCGGCGGTGTTACGGGTGAGCATGGTTGCAGGCCTGGACGTGGCCGTCCCCGTGGAGACAACGGCCGGCACGACCGTCATGGTAGCTCCAGGTGTGCCGCTGGGCACAGTGGTGGTTGGTGATCCTACGGTTGGGAGCGGGAGGCAGCCGTTGAAGGGCGGTTGGTTCACCTGGCCTGAGTTTAGCTGGCCGGAGTTGGGCTGCCTCAACCCGCTCAACGAACCGGCGATCAGCGTCCCTTCCAGTGCCGCATTGGTGAAGTCCACGACAGCGCGCGGCGCCAGGACGCTGGCCGCCACATAGTTGCCGGAGATAGTCACTGACGTCGTCGCCTGGAAGTTAAAGAGGATATGGCTCGGATTGATCCCCGTCACCGCAAAGCCTAGATTCAGCAACTGGTTGCTGGCGCCGCTCACGTTGATCAGGAACGTTTGATCACCCTGACCATCGTCGTTTCCGGTGATCCGGAAGATACCCGGCGTTGGTATGGTACCTGTGATGGCAAAAACCGTTAGCCCTTTCGCAGCGGACGCGAGGTTGTAGTTCCCGTCACCGGGATTGTAGACCGCGATTCCGTTGGCTTTCAGGGTGCTGTAATAGTCCGCCAGGACGAGCAAGGATTTGTTGGCGGCTGCAAAGTCGAGCGATGAACTCTGGCGGACTGTCCCGCTGACGGACGACTGTGACACCGTGGATGTCGTCCCATACGCCGCGTCGCCAAGGAGGGCTCCCCGCGTGAAGGTCAAAGAACCGCCGACGGTCAAGACGGTCGTATACGGGACCGTCGTGGAGAACGCCGCTCCGACGGCATAGTCGGTGAGGGCGGCGTTCCCGCCGACGGCCACGAGGCCCTCGGCGTCGGAGCCGGATTGAGTCGCGTTGCCGAGGATAAATGCGTTGTAGGAGCTCGCTGGGCCGAGAGGCGCGGGCGCGCACGCTGTAGCCCTAACCGGCGGCGTGGCGCTTCTCGTCGCGGCGTCGGCGTGTGTGAGAAAGCGCGATGCGGGACTAAGTTGAGCGACAGCCAGGACGCATGCAAGTACCTGCGGCAATGCCCGTCGTGCGGATGAATACCAAAACATGACCACGTTCCTCTTTAAATTAGCGGGACGCTACGTTGCGCGGGCTGGACTGTTTAACGGGCAAAACGGGCTGGACTGTTTAACGGGCAAAACGGGCTGGACTGTTTAACGGGCAAAACGGGCTGGACTGTTTAACGGGCAAAAATCGAGTGTTCGTCTTTGAGCGATGAAAGGCCTTCTCGCGATCACCTCCTTATACATACGGTTGTTGCCAACCGGGGAACGATAGGGCTAGAGATCGTACGGTGTTGTCCCGCGGAGCGCCATCGCATGATGCTGGGGGAAGGCGCCACCCCACCTCGAGTATTGACGAATGAACGAAGCACTCGCGTCGCGTGTGGTTATTTAAGGACTGTCCGCGCGATCGTCCGCCGCGCCGGCCGCGACGACATCCGGGTTACACCGGTGAAGGGCGCGGCTTACGCCGGCGCGAAGACGCCGACAAGCAGGGCGGGGTGCGAGGCGTAACGGATGATCAATAGGCAAGCTCCTTTCTCCTGACGGGGGTGCGGCCACCAAATATCATATTGTCTATATCGGACAATCGGCCCCCCCTATTTAGGCCCAATACGATTTAGATAGGATATGGATTGAACCTGTTCACATGACAGACGTACTGGGTGGGAGGAAACGCCTCCACGCTCTTGCGTGAAAAGATTCGAGATGTTGTGAATATTCCGTTGCAATTACGAGCTAGATCGCTTATAAATGTCAATCTCATTCCTGTTATTTCGTTAGGCGGTATCACTCTAAAAACTCGGGGCCAGGTATACTGAGTCCACTGAGTAGGCGTGCTGTAGAGTAGGGCAAGGATGCTGGATGACCTGGATCTGAGCGGGGTCACGGACCCGGAGGCCCGGCGCATCCTGGGCGTGCTGCTCAATGTGATCGAGACGCAGGCGGCCGAGATCGCGACGTTACGGGCAGAGAACCAGCGCCTGCGCGACGAGAATAACCGCCTCAAAGGGGAGCAAGGAACGCCCACGATTCTGCCGTCCAAGCGCGCGGCCAAGGATCATGCGAGCGAGCGCGAGCGGCGCGCAGAGCGTCCGGCGCGTCCCCGCGTGGACAAGCGCTCCCTGCTCCGCCTTGACCGGATCGACACACGGGAGGTGGACCCGACGCTGCTGCCCTCCGACGCGGAGCGCAAAGGGTATGCGGAGTTTGTCGTGCAGGACGTGGCGCTGCACACGGACACGGTCCTCTTTCGCTGCGCGCGCTGGTACGCGGCGAGCACGGGACGGAGCTACCAAGCGCCGCTGCCGGAGGGCTATCACGATCAGGGGCATTATGGGCCAGGGCTCAAAGCCCTGGCGCTGCAACTCTACTATCAAGGGCAGATGAGCGAGCCGAAGATCCTGGGGGTGCTGCACAGCGTGGGCATCGTCATCTCGGCGGCCCACCTCTCCACCCTGCTGATCGAGCAACCGATCTTCGCGGCGGAGTATGCAGCGATCGCACAGGCCGGCCTGGCGAGCAGCCCCATGTAAGTTTTCAGGATACATGGGCGGGGCGCACCCCTGGAGGGGGGCGTTTCGTCACGCTCTGTGAGCCACTGTCGTCAGGATACGTGGGCCGACCCGCGTTTTTCGTCACGGAAGGTGGGCCAATCCGTGCGCCGCGTGGGCGCTGTTCTCTCGCCACGACGGCTGCGCGTCGGTGTTTTCACCGCGAAGCGATGCAGCACGCAGCCCTGAGAGGTGTCGCCTGTGAGATGACCCACCGAGCGTGACAATTGTGGCCCAGCTATCCTGACGAACGGCCCACCGAACGTGACGGCTTACACCATGGCGGTGTGAGTGGTGCAGGTGAGCGATGGCGACAGCGGCTTGGTAGAGCGCGGTAGCGACGAGGCTCGTCAGGACGCCGGGTATGAATGTTTTAATCATGTCGATTATTGGTGTGTGCCTCCTCATAAACAACTTCTTAGGGTGACATGCATCGTTCGTGTGCATGGCAGACGCGACGCTATGATCGGACGACGCGACGCGACGGGCAAGGGGCCGGGCAGAAGGGGCCGGGCGAGAGGAGTAATAGGGGTGCGAACCGCGGTTCCATGGGGCGCGGCAGGCTGCGCCAGCGATCGGGAGAAGCGGCGGCCCCGTGCCGGCGCTGTCTGGCAGATGAAGGGACACCCAATGCCGACAGGTAATGGGGCATGAGGGGACACCCAATGCCGCCGTGAGGGGACAGTAGTTGCCGACAATCAAGACACAGGGTCAAGACTCAGCTCACGCCCTACGCACATTTCTCTCAGCAGACGGGCGGAGCTGCGGGCCTCGCCGTGGTGGGGAGCGGAGGCGACGTCGACGGCGAGGGCACGGTGGGGCCGCGCGCGCCCTAGCGCCGGCTCCGAGTGGGGGGAGTCCGCCGGCGTCAGGGGCGTCGCGGTGCATAACCATGCACATTGGCTGCATAAACGCGGCCCCTTGACAGCCCCTCCAGCGGCGTGCGAGGCTGCGGGCAGGTCGCAACGCGAAGCGTAAGGGTGAGGTGCGAGAATGCGAAGCGTGC
>JAABUP010006526.1_pt1 | contig 16490 bp, 23 predicted proteins | sample 5559201 | NCBI WGS metagenome assembly JAABUP01 (sample SAMN10711887, study PRJNA513373) | rock metagenome | isolation source: Antarctica rocks | place: Antarctica
AGCTGCTGTGGAGCACCACGCCGCACCGTGAGCACTGCCCCACGGCGCAGGTGCGCACGGTGGCAGAGTCCAGCTGCGCAGGGCAGGCGCCGCTCGCGTTCTGGGGCGCGCTGGGCTTCGGCATGCGGTATGGCCTCGCGCGCGAGGGGCACCGCTACCTGCTGGAGCACGCCGGGCAGCCGCTGCAGGTATGCCGGAGGCAGCGCAGGGCTGCTGTTGTTTCCGTAGGGCGCGGCTTGCCGCTGCAGCAGCAACGGGTGCCGCGCAAAGCCTGCGCTGCGCGGCAAGGGAGGTCAAGTGCAGCACCTCGTCTCGATGTGCCATGTCGCTTGCTCGGCGGCAGTCTGTCGCTGCCGTAGTTTTGTCTCCAGTTCAGGCTGCAGTATGCTCGTTCGCGCTGCGTGCCCTGCACGCGCATTGTTCTCCCCTGGCACCCTGTATGCCCGGCAAGTCCATCGGCGGAGCAGGACTGCTCAGACAGCTGGTTTGGATGGACCAGTGTGGCGCTGCGGGGCGGCCAGTGCGCCGCATGCGACTGCATGCCCTCGCCCCCGCGGCGGCCGGTCTGGCGGCGCGCTCGGTGGCGGCGCGCGCACGCAGGTGATACTGGCGCGCATGCGGTGCTGGTACCTCCAATCTCGAACCCCATTTGCAGGTGACGCTGGCGCGGGTGCGGCGATGCGGTGCAGCCGGGCCGCCCGGGGAGGAGGTGTCCCCCGGGCACTGGCTGCTGGAGGTGGTCGCGCGCGCAGCCGAGGGCAGCCACCCCGCTGCTGCGCTGGCGATTGGTGCGCGGCCCGCGCCCGGGCGCCAGCCGGAGCCCCGCGTTGGCTGGACCGTGTCTGGTCCGTGGCTGGGCCACAGCAGCGAGTGCGCCTGTTGCCTTGAGTCGGGGGGGGAGCCGACGCGCAGTGCCGGGCGCTGCAGGCTCCTTTGGGGCGCAGCTGGAGCCGCCGGTGGAACTGGACAAGGCCTGACGCGCATGCAGATGCCGCGCTCCGTTGGAGAGGATGGTCTGCCAGTATGCTGTGTCTGTGCCCATTACATCACCTATGGCTGCCAGGCGTCTTGCAAACGCCCGTCGTGGCACAGGCTGTCAAGCTTGCTGAACACTCTCAAAGAGCACCACAACCCCTGCGCACACTCAAGCACGGCTGCCGCCCGGCGCTCCCCCTGCACGCGCTCATCTCAAGCGCGGCGGTGCCCTGAGACGCGCTTTCAGCGTGTCTGCCGCTGCAGCCTCGATGCCGTCCAGCTTCCACTTGTGCTCGGTCTGCATGCGGCGCCGCAGCCCACGGAACAGCTCAGGAGGCGACCGGTGCACGCGGCAACTCCGCAGCCGCGGGCAGCATCTCCACAGCGCTGCTTTTTGCCAAAGCAGATACACGGAGCGACAGTGACGGGAAGGGCAGAGCAAGGCGTCTGTGGGAGCAGACGGCCCAGGAGCAAACACGGGAGCAGTGAGGGACTGTGGACCTGAACTCCTGGCAGGTGAGGAGGCCGGGCCAGAGGACCCCGGGGGCAGCTGCGGGGACCGGGGCCGGGCCGGCGCGCGGGCGCACCAGCTCCAGCGCGGCGCGCTCGGCCTCGAATGCCTTGTTGGGGTCGGGGTTGGCCATGGCGCCCATGGGGCCGCCGGCGCCGCCGCCCATGCCCATCTGCTGGCGGTACATCTGCGTCTCGTCAATCGTGGCGTCGCGGAAGATGAGCGTCAGCACGCCGCGCAGCCCGAACAGCAGCAGGATGTAGTACGACAGGCTGGTGAAGTACGTCACGTCCAGCGCCGGCAGGTCCACGCCGCGCTGGCGCGCGGGCGCATGGCGCGTCAGGACTGTTGTTCACCAGCGGACTCTGCCGTGGCGCTGCGAGTGCACCGCCGCGCGGGCGCAGGGGCTTTGCATGGATCCTTTGTCTCGTCGGCGCAAAGATGCAGCGCTCACAGGCCTACCAGGGTCCCGAAGGTACGAGCGCGCATGTACAGCAGTGCCCACGGGCCTCGTTTGTTTGGGCTGTGATAGCCGACACAGCAGCTCAGGCAGCCTGGGCCGTCCTGCTGCCTGGGCCGCCCTGCTGAAAGGAGCTCTCCCGCGCAGGCCCACCGGTGTATCAGACACGGCGGGCGGCGCAGCACCTGGAGCATGAGGCGGAACGAGGGGCTCAGCGGGAACGGGATCTTGCCCAGGATGAAGCCCGAGAAGAAGTAGCTCACAAACGCGCCCATCGCGATCTGCGCGGCCCCGCCTCAGCGCGCCGCGCAGCCGCGCAGCGGGCACTCGCACGGTCGAGCAAAATGCAGTTGGGGGGAGCACCTGCGGCACGATGCCGCTCAGGTTCTGCTTCATCATGTTGCTCATCATGTCGGGGTTGGTGATCATTTGCTCCTGCGCCGACTTCTGCTCCGACTTCTGGCTGAACACGCCGGTGTCCTGCGCAGCGGCCGGGGCAGTCAGAGGCACTTGCCGCAGAACTAAGCTGCACTGTGCCGGGCGGACAGGGGACGCGTGCGCCCTGCGCAGGGCAGGCAGAGGTCTGAGCGTCCCGTCAGAGGCCAGCCGCTCGGTCTCACACGCGAGAAGGTCTCTCACTGACCAGCGCGGTGTGAGTCCGCCGCAGCTGCGGCGGGCAGCGCGCGGCAGGGCCGGGCCCGCCGCCGCGCGCCTTGGCCGCGAGGTAGGCGCGCCGCTGGCGGAAGCCCGACTCCGGGATGAAGCCGCAGGCGGCACGCAGCAGCTGCGAGCGCACCAGCGCCTGCTTCTCGCGCACCTCCTTCAGCTCCGCCTTGGCGGTCGGCGCGCCCCCCATGAGCGCCTGCGCGCGCTCCCCACAGCACAGGTGTTGGCAGCGTCACGTTGCGCGCGCCGCACGCCATGGGCGTCGGCCGCCTCGCAAAGGCTGCACAGCCGCAGACACGCCTGCCACAAGCGCCTGCCAAAGCGCAAGCGCAGTGCCGCACACCACGGCCGCTCAGCAACGACGACTGCCAACGCGCCGCAGGGCCGGCAGCGCGCCTGCGTTGCGTACTGGCGGATGAGCATCATCAGGAAGATGGACGCCGTGAGCGGAACCAGCACCCAGTCGCGCACGTCGCGGTCCAGCACGATGTCGTGCGACATGCTGGGCCAAAGGACGTGCGGCGCTGCGCTTTCAGCTGCAGTAATGCAGGTGAAACTCCTGGCAAGTCTTGACGCGGACCTCGTATATGTCGGGTATGTGCACTGCGCTATTTTGAGCAGTTGCAAGCGCTTGCCTCTGCTCCACCTTTTTTCAGCTTCTCAGCTTAGCCCGCTAGGTCCAGGGTGGTTTTTTTTTGCGCGGGCATAAGCTGACACTTTTCTACTGACGTGCGCTTGTTGAGCGAACAGAGCGCTGCCTTGATTACATCGCAGATGCTTGCTCCACAGGTGATGGCTCCGCCGTGGCCGTCGGGCCCCTGCCTGCACACGCGGCTGCCCTGTCGCTGCACGCCAGGGCGCTCCGCCTCTGGCGCTGCCCGCCGTGACGCTGCCAGGGCGTTCACACGTTTGGCGGGCAATGTTACGGCGCCGCCGTATAAGCCTGCCGGACGTGGGTTATTCAGCCCTGCCGCCGCGAGCGCCGCACCTCAGAGGGGCACCCAGCGCGGCGCACATGCGGCAGCGGAAGGTCAGGGGCTGCTGCTGGGCGAGCTCGCGCGCCGCTGGCAGGCCATCTCTCGCGCGTCCGTGCACGCGTCCACCGGCCTGTGGGCGGCGCTCGGCCTGCCGCCGCTGGTGCACAATATTGCAAGCCTGGCGGCCGGCCAGACCGGCGCGCTCGTCGACCAGGGCTGGCTGGTCCGCGCCGCACCTCTAGGCACTGCACAAACCTTGTTATTGCAACAGTACAACCGAACAGTAAATAAACAGTAAGTAAACATGTGTGTTAGTGCCTGCTGTGCACGCTGCAGCACAAGTGCTATGTGTGTTGTGGAGCCGCAAGAGGCTCGACCGCACCTCCCGTGCCACGCCTGCTACCTGTTCGAGCAGGGCTTGCAGGCTTGGCCCCCTGCCAGCCCCAGTGTCTTTCAAAGACCACAAAGCAACAACACGCTATTGTTGGGCGCCCGCAGAGCCTGCTGACGTACGCGTACTGCTGCGCGACGCTGACCGGCGTGTTCATGGACCTGGGCGAGCCCGAGTGCGCCGCGCTCAACGCCGTGTGCGCCTGCCTGTATGCTGGCAGCTTGCTCACGGCGCGCCCCAAACCCTGCCCGCGCATCATGCGCCGCCGCGCACCCTAGCCCTGGCCTGCCCTGCCCGACGCACACAGAGCTAGACGCCTGTGACAGACGGGTATGGTCGCGTGCACAGTTGCCTGCATCGGGCCCAGTATTTTCACGTGCGCGAGATGCAAGGAGTTGTGAGCAAGGAGCGCGGGCGCAGCTGGCCCTCGCGGGCGTCGTGCCGCGGCCGGCGGCGGCGGTGGCGGCGCTGGGCGCGGCGGCGGCGGCGGCGCTCGTGCCGGCGCGCGCGTGCGGTGCGCTCGCGGCGGCCGGCTGCGCCGGGCGGCGAGCGTGGGCCGCATGGAACAGCGCGCTCGCCCTGGTGGGCGCGGGGCTGCTGGGCCAGGCGCGCCGCCTGCCCCAGCTGCCAGCACGCAGGCGCCTGGTGAATTTCAGTGAGGTGCGCGCATGCGTCGTGTTCAACAAGCGAGGCGGGCGCTCGTCCTGACGCTGTGCAACTGGTCGCAACCGCACTCCGGCCTTTATTAAGCGCAGCGCTGCTGCGGAGGCGGCGGGCGCGGCGGCGGGCGCGACGGCGGCCGCGGCGCCCGTGGCCGCGTTGGTGGGCGCGGCGCTGGCGGCCGGCTACGGCGGCGCCTTCCTGCCGCGTACGGCGGCGGCGCGGCGGGCGCGCGGGCGGCGGCGTTGGGCGGCCGCGCTCGCGCGCGCGCTGCCCTGGACCGACGTGCCCGCGTGGGCAGCCACCGCGCTGCTCGTGGCGCAGCCGCTGCTGCAGCTGGTGCGCCGCCTGGGCGCGCGAACAGTGTGCTTGCGTTGCCTCCCTGGTAAATCAGGGTTTGTTCACATGACACGTTATCAGGGGCTGGTGTGAAGGACACACATCAGCTCGTCGGGCCGGGTCTGACCCAGACCCTGCAGCTCCGCACCGCAGCCGCGTCCATGCGCCGCAGGCGGGCGGCAGCCTGGGCCAGCCGAGCGCGGCTGCGCTGTGCGCGGCCGCCAATGCGGCGCTCGTGCCGCGCGCGCTGGCCACGCGCGACCACATCTTCCTCACCGGCACCGCCTCGTGCGCCGCGCTGTACTGGGCGCAGCTCGCCACGCTGGCGCTGTCCGGGTGCGCGGCTCCTGCGCTACAGGCCGGCGGTCATACACCGCCCCCCCCCCCAGCACAGCGCCTGCCTTGTCTAAAGCTCTGGCGGCCCTGCATTCTGTCATGTGCACAGCGCCCAAGTGCAGCGCGACGCGGGCTGCCGCGGGGCGCGGTGCGCCATTCCCGTGCATGCAGAGCAGGCGCGCCCGGCACGCGCCCAGCCAAGCCTGCAAGCATCCCGCGCGCACCGGCTCAGCAGCCGCGGTCGCGCGCGCAGCACGCACGGTGGGCAGCTCGCGGCGCTGTGCGTCGTCACCGCGCTGGCGCTGGGCGCCTGGGCGGCCGCGGCAGCGAGCGTGGACGCGCGCAGCCGGGGCCTGCCGCGCGCGCTGGATAGCGTGCTGCACACCCTGCATGTCGCGGGTTAGCACCTGCCTGAACAGCCCGCCAGGGTGGTTGTAGGCACGGAGCATGTTGTGCACACCGTGGCGTCAGTCATGACACGGGCAACATGTCATGTTGCTGGACGTTGTCTTTAGGAAGAAGAGCTGTGTTACCACAGCCGTGTCATGTTGCAAGCAGAAACGTGCTGCGCATGGACGTGAGGCAATAGCAAACGAGGCAAGGCGACACACATTGTCTATCCCTCTCGCTTTCTCAAGCACCATCAGCCAGACTCGTGCAAATTGTTTAGCGTCCCCTTCCAGCCTCCCCTGCGCGCACATTACTGCTGAAACCATCTACTGCCGACTTCACATACAGCACAAATCCTGCGCTATCTATATGGCTGGCCCATGTCTCGCATCTAAAATGGTGCAGCGCAGGCGACATGGACCAGCACAGCATGGAAAAGTAATTCCTGGGCAGCCGCAGGAAGGAAAACGTATAAGCAATGCTACCTTCAGGGAAGACATGGGTGCCACAAATATCCGTGCAGCTCAGGCTGATCCAGCCAGCCAAGGGGATACAGCACACGACCTACCGCGCCATGCACCGCCAACCTAGCTAGCAAAGAAGGCGGGCCACTGCATAGGAAGTGCATGGATGCAGTACCTGTATACAGAGACCTGCATTCCTACATTCATGAGTCCAGCATCCCAGATTATGGCTCAGGCGAGGCTCGCCGCACCACATCGGGGCCTGACAAGGAGGTCTGCTCTAGCACATGATGAAGCGCTCGACAAGCCACATCGCTGGGGCGCGAATGCAGGCAAGTGCTGCCTCCTCCGTGCCCATATTCCTAATCCAATGGAAAATGTGCAAATGCAGCAACTGGCGAAAGCACCAGGATTGCTGAAGCGCCCACAATCATGGCTCACCGCGGCCCGCCCAGCCCAGCAGCATGGGTTCGCCTGCCTAGCGGAGGGGCGGCGAGCCCGCCTGCAGCCAGGCGCCGGGAGTAGGGTTTTCTACTCTACCCTATGCTTCAGAACAGGTCGGCGAACACGTTGTAGTTGGCCAGGTCCGCGCCGATCGCCTGGATGGACCCAACGGCGCCTGCGCGGCGCGCGCTCCGTCACCGACCGGCCGCGCCCGGAGCCGGCAGGCGCGTACGGAACCAGCCCTCGCCAGAGCCAGAGACAGAGCGCTGGCTGGCCTTCATGGAGCAGACATGGGGCGCTCGCCGCTGCCGGGCCTGTGCAGCAAGCGACATGCGGAAGCGCCGCGTGCCCGCGCGCGCCCTGGGCCGGCCCTCGCAGGGGAGTAGGGCGGGCCGCAGTGAAACAGCAAACATGTACTTGGGCGACGCACTTCAGGCAAGAGTATCACAGCGCATGTCGCAGCGCACCTGCGACAGCAATCAGGCTGTAGCCCACAACGATGGCCCAGTTCAGGACGCGCCACGGCAGCGAGCGGCCGCTCACCCCCAGCCACAGCAACGGCGGCAGCACAAAGTTCATCGGCGTGAACCTGGCGCGGCGTTGCACACACCGCTGGATATGCATGTTGCCCATCAGCGCAGCAAACATGCTGGGTGTTTGTATCTAACCTGCTCGCATGGCTAATGAATGTAAAAGCTTGAAACAACATCATTGCACGGCCACTGCGAAGTCATGCGACCTGCACACACTGCCCCAGCGGCGTAGAAAATTTCTGAAACTCCCCTGACACACAGAATGTTGCAGAGCCGCGCACCCGATGGCGCCAATGAAGGCCACGAAGTCCCTGCAAGCCGTCAAGCCTCATTCAGCATGAGGAGCTGGGTGGGGCACTGGAGCATCAGCCTGCAGCACTGCTGCAGCAAACACTCCGTTAGCCAGCTTGCCAAGGAAACTTGTCCGTGGCACTTGTCGCTGCCCAAACCTAGAACAAGTAGAGCGGGTGCGCACACCAGGGCTGGCTCCCGCAAGCAGGCAGCTGACCTGCCGCCGCTCTGCAGGCGCGCGGCCGCACCCGAAGAAGGGGATGAGGCAGGCGATGGCCGTGATGGCGGCCGTGTAGACGGTGGTGACGGTCATGCGCACGAGCACATTCCGGACGCTGAACGCTGGCCCGCTCGTGCGCAGCAGGTAGTGGTAGAAGAAACCTGCGAGGAACGTCCATGAGCTATGCGGCTCCGCGCGTGCCGCGTCACCAGAATAGTGTAACACCATTCAACAGAAGTGCGCGCAGGCGCGGCATCACACGGGCGCGAGGGAGGGCTGCGCAGGGCGCGCCGAAGGTTGGCCGCGCATAAATCTGGTAGTTGCCCACGATCTGCATGATGGCCAGCACGTAGACGGCCGCGATGAGGCCCGTCGGGAAACTGAAGCTGGACACCAGGAAGGGCGTGACCGCCCAGCCGAACGCCCAGTACCCTGCGCGCGGGGGCCGCGCTCGGGCCGCGCGTGCATGCATGGCAAAACCTGCATGCACTGGGTGTGGGGGCCGGGGGGAGCTGCAGCCTGCCCGCGCGCCTCAGCGCAGGGCGCGGCCGGCGGGGGCGAGCGCACCGGCTACCGCCACCACAAGGTACGAGCTGAGGGTGATGGAGTAGCCCATGGCGACGCCCTTGTACCTGCACACATGCGGCGCAGAATGAGCGCGCCATGTGCAGCATGATGTGCGCGAGCTGTGGCACAGCTCCCAATTTGTCCTTCCTGCAGTCACAAGAAGCAGAGAGGTGGAGACGTGCATCCACGAGTAGCTGAACGCCCAGTGGTGACATGGAGCTGCACACAGCGCCGCCCAGCATCCCGGCAGGCATCGAGCGGGAGCGCAGCCGGGGGCAGCGGGAGGGCAGCGGGGGGCGCACATGGTCTTCTTCACGTCGCCGCCCACGGTCGCCTGCACCTCCGGCAGGACGGTATTGCCGAAGGCAAAGGCGATCGTGCCTGGGGCCGCCGGCGCACAGGGTCGGTGGCCGACCACAGGCGCAGTGCATGCACACTGCTGCACGATCAGCGCTCTGCTCCGCGCGCGCGCACCCAGAGCGAACATCACGTCAAAGGCCTTTTCTTTACTGTCCTCGTTGATGGCGAACGAGACCGTAGTGCGGTCCTGCGCCTGGCCTGCGGCGCGCGCAGGTTGGTCAGCGCGCATGTCTGTCAGCGCGCAGGCTCGCAGCCCATGGCCGCTTCAGCACTGGACTGAGCGCCGCAGCAAACCGTGCGCGCCCGCACATGGGCAGGGGTGAGGTGAGCGCGGGGCAGGGCCCACACGCCGCGCTCCCGCGCTGGCGCCAGCGGCACGCGGCAGCCTGAGCGCGCCGGGCTGGGCGGACCGCACCGTTGATGATGGACAGGGTCAGGCAGCCCAGCGCGAAGAGCGACGTGCACAGCGTGCAGAACAGGTTGAGCTCCTGCACAGGCGGGCCGGTCAGTTCCAGAGTTAGGGCTGGTGTAGGGTTACTCCGACTCAGGTGGAGCCGCGAGCCACGTGCAGTGCGTCGGAGGGGCTCCCCGCCTCTGTCAGGTCGGGCGTGCCACGGCAGGGTGGGCCAAGCCGCCGCGCGGCGAGGCGAGGCAAACCTTCAGCGCGGAGAGGTCCGGCAGCTGCGAGATGATGAGCTGCAGCGCGCCGAAAACCGCGATCCAGGCCTGCAGGCAGGCGCAACCATGAGGCCAGTGGCCGACACACCATGGCGGCTAGCAGGCGCAGACATGAAACTGCGGCGGGCCTGCAGCGTGAGGTCACAGGGTCCCGGCGCGGGGCCGCAGGCGGGGTGGTACAGGCGGTACAGCGCCTGCCCCCGCGGCGCCCCACGTCAGGTTTTTAGACCACCGCCACTGTCGTTGGAGCACTCACAGTCACATGGCACGTGCGGGCGCACGGCCAATCTGGAACGCTCATGCTGCTGCCAACTGCCGCACACTCACAGCTGCAAGCCTGCATGGCAGCAAGTGCTACAGCCCCACAGTCGAGTTTCCAACAAACAGGCGCCAGCACCCATCAAGGCTGCCAGGTGCGCACAGCAGCCAAGGACCCAGTACACCGCGTTCAGACCTCGCCCTTGGCGCCGATGTAGGGCCACGCACCTTCATGCACTGCCCGGCGACAATCTGGACCGTCAGGTTGTTGCCCACGGATGCGAGCTGCTGGAAGAATATGGCCGCCCAGTAGCCTGGCATCCCTTCGCACTCGCGCATGCAAATTAGCCACGCAGAACACTCATTACAAGGCAAGAGCTCGGACCCTGGCATCAGCTGTGCGTGCCGTATATAGATCGTGCCAGGTCGCAGTAGCGCATATGCCTGCGCACAGGCAGCAGGCGTGAGTTCACCGCACACTTGTTCTCAGGAGGCCTCGCAGAGCGGCCGCCTGCGCACCTGACGCCGTCGTGGCGGTCGAGGCTGGCCAGCAGCAGCGACGTGTACCAGGTCACCACGCCGGCGAGGCAGAGCATGCACACGCCCGGCCCCCAGCCCAGGTGCGCCAGCGCAAACGGCAGCGGCGCATAGGCTAGGCGCCACGCACAGAGGGACGCAAGTCAGCTGTGGCCGCGGGCAAGCGGCCTGCAGCATCTTGTGGTGTGTACCGCCACAGCCAAAGAGTGCCAGCCAGAGGCAGTGCGTGCCATAGAACGCTGCACGTACACTAGTCTTTTGAAACCAGCCCAATCGGGCAGTTGAAGTGCGGGCTGTATGCATTAGGCGCTTGTGGCTGCAGAGCAGGAGCCAGGCACGCTGCAGGCGCAGGAGCTTTGTCCACGCACCAGCGGGCGTCGCAATCACGGTTGCAAGATGGCCGCCAGCGTGCCACCACTTATCTGCAATGCGCCCGCGTAAGGTGTGGGCGCGCCTGTCCCACATTACTTCATAGCATGCCTGCAGGGGCTGGTGGAACACTCGTCGCTCTTGACTATACTGCAAAGGCTGCTGGGCCTTTCTCGCCACCGGGCATGCTCTCATTCAGCCGCGCCGACGAGCCTGGCAGCCCATCCACAGCCATACGGCCAACAACCGGCTGGTGGCTGCCCACCTCCGCTGCATTCACGCCCTTTGCAAAGTTACCTCCGACTTTGTGGGTGCTATACGCGCCGTCACCGCTTTTGCCGATTTCCATTGATAGCGGCAGAAGTCGCGGCGTCATCCTGCTCGCCTCGTCTGCAAGCACGCTCCCTCTGTCACTTTGCAGGCCGGCGGAGAACTCGGTCCCCTGCGACGGAGCGATTTCCTGGTGGCAGGGGCTTCGGTGCGCGGCGCTCTACCTTGCTCAGTCAGGTAGTGCTTAGGTGCACCAGGGCGGGAAACCTGGCCCTCCCAAGCTGTAACACCTGCAAGCTGTAACACCTGCACGAGACCGAGCAGCAGGCCTCCCGCCGCTTGTGATTTGGACCGCGCTCACAGTCAGGTAGGCGCACTTCTTGTTTGTGCACGACCCGGGCGTGCCGTCTACTTGCACAGTGTCCGGGCCTGCGCGCGCCTTGGCGGGCGGCTGGCGGGGAGCGGAGGCCCGCATCAGGTGGGGCCCATGGCCTGCTGGTGCTCCGTCGCAACGGCAGCCCGCTTCTCAGCGGTTCAGTACTCGACGCGCTGCCGCTGCGCACCGAGCTGGCTGCTGCGCGGGCGGCTGATGCTGCGCAGCAGCAGCGCGCCGAATACCACACCGCTGAGAAGCGGCCGTGGCGGCCCACCTGATGCGGGCCTCCGATGCCCATCAGTCGCCCGCCTTTGCGCGCGGCGCCAGCAGGCCCGAGCATTGCTGGAACGGAACGGGACGGCATGCCCCGGTCATGCACCAACGCGAAGTGTGCCTTCTTGACCACAAGCGGGGCATCAAGTCACCAGGCTGGTGCTCTAGCCTAGGCCCCATCCGCTTTTGCTTGCTGCTGGGAAGAAATGCAATACACACAGACACGCATGAGAGCCCTGCAGCCATGGCTGCAAAATTGGCACCACCTTAAGATGACGTTGATCCTTACACCCTCGTGCGCACTGCCAGGATGCTGACATGAGCTCTGACGTTTGGCTTTACAGAAAGCGCACGGCCATTGCCGTGCAAGCATGGTGCAAGCATGGCACAGTTGCAAGTAGGCAATTCACAGGAATACGCACAAGCGAACTTGTCTCATGCTGCACACAGGTCTGACGCAAGCGACACAAGTCGTTGCTATCTCCTTTCGCCCCTGGACAGTACAACACTGCAACATGTAAGCAACAGGCAATGCTTGGTCCTGAACATCCCAGCAACTCCTGCGTCGACGTGCCGGGAAAACCTGTCATTTGCACACACTGACTCCCGCCTGACCCCTGAGCGTGCAAACAGCCACTACAGTCGGCCAGCCACGGTCAAGTCAACGGTCTGCCAGGCCAGCGGGCACCCGCGCGGTCAGTGATAAGGTCACAGCTGCGCAGCCGCAGGCCATTATACACGCCCACACCCCAGAGGATGGTCGGCAGAAAAAGGTCCAGGGTGGGCTGACGGGCATAGACGCAGCACCGAGCCTGACGCACGCTATCGCACTGCTCGGCGCTTTGACAGAGGCATGGGGTCAATGCACGGCAAAGAGTGCCGTGCACGCCGAACCATCGGTGGCAGCGCAGAGCCCTGCAGGGTTTCCAGCAAGCCAGGCAGAGAGTGACCACCGGGCAGCGCCGCCAGGGTGCGCACTGCGCCCAAAAAGAAGAAATTCCAACGGCAATGCCTTCTGAAACAGGCCTGCGACGCAGCAGGGGGCACAGGCACCAGGCCATGCGGAGTGGGCAGCACCGTACAAGCGCGCATCGCGCCCCGCCCAGCCCAGCCAGCGACTCGACGCCTGCCCGGCAGGCAGCGGCCGGCGTGCTGACCGGCCCTGAGGTCGGCCTAGAACAAGTCGGCAAAGACGCTGTAGTTGGCCAGGTCGGCGTTGATCGCCTGGATGGACCCGATAGCGCCTGCGCAGCACGGCCCCGCCGCCCTTGCTCAGCCGCCCCGGCGCACGCCCGCCAGGAAACAGCACTTGCCAGAGCGGAAAGAAAACACGTGACACAGCATCTCTGATGTGGGGCATGCGCGGTCCTCTGCGCCCACAGCACTGCGTGCACGGTCTCGGAAACCACATGTGCCGCCGGGCGAGGACCGCCCACCGCGAGCCGAGCGGGAGGCAGCAGCAGGGCTGCCGAGCGTGAGCGGCGGGCCAGCGGCGACGCAGGCGGCGCGGCAGGTGGGGCGCGCACCCGCGATTGCGATCCCGCTGTAGCCCACCACGATGGCCCAGTTCAGGATGCGGAACGGCAGCGAGCGCTTGCCCACCCCCAGCCACAGCAGCGGCGGCAGCACAAAGTCCATGGGCGTGAACCTGGCGCGGTGCAGCATGCGTGAGGCCAGGCAAGCAGGCATGCTGGGTGCTCAAGTTGTGCAGCACGGCGCCAGGAAGTCAACCGGGTCCCTCGCATCGACAGCCTCAAGCAGTACAAGCACGCTGAGAGGCTACACCATCGCTGATGCCTAAACCGTCACGCCTGCTGGACAACACTCGCACTGCACCAGCGCAACAAAAGGCCAGAAGCCTTCTAGGCAAACACACAGCCATGCAGGGCACCAGCTTGGCGAGGAGGATACCCGATGGCGCCGACAAAGGCCACAAAGTCCCTGCGCGCCGTGAGCACCGCATCAGCACAATGCGCCAGGCCAGCGTTCCACTAACACCTCACACGGTGCACTGACTTGCTCAGGTCCGCGGACATCTTTTGCTTTCCTGTAACCAGAATGGGTGATACAGTAGCGCATGCTCTGGCCATCCGTCAGTGCGTCAGAGGCGGCTTGAGAAGCCTGCACCATACTGCCAGCGCAAAGTACATGCTGCGGCCCTTGCCGGGGCTGCCAGGGCCGCTTGCTGCATGAGCTTGGCAATTGCATACTCCCAACCGCACACGCATGCCCAGCAGCGCCTGGTCTGCCATCACTACCTGCCTGCAGCGCACAGTGTGGCACAAGCGCGGCCCAGCGGCGGGACTGCCGAGGCCGCCACGCGGCGCGGCCGCCCCGGCCTGCGCCCGGCGGGCGGGGCCGGGGGGCCCTGCTGCGCGCGCGCGGGCGCGCGCGGCCGCACCCGAAGAAGGGGATGAGGCAGGCGATGAGCGTGATGATGGCCATGTAGACGGTCGTGACGCCCATGCGCGCGAGCACATTCCGCGCGCAGAACACCGTCCCGTTCCGGTCCAGCAGGTAGTTGTAGAAGAAGCCTGCGCGCGGGTTCCCCTTGTTAGGGCCCAACCCTACCCTGAACCCGTGCGCCGCCCGCCTCCGACGCAAGACGGCTGCAGGGCGCGCTTTAAGCACAGTGACCGCGCGCGCGGGGGCGCCGCCGGCGCCGCGGCCCGTGGTCAGGGAGCGCGCGGGGGCGCGCCGAAGGTCGGCCGCGCGTAGATCTGGTAGCAGCCCACAATCTGGATGATGGCGAGCACGTAGACGGCCGCGATGAGCCCCGTCGGGAAACTGAAGCTGGACACCAGGAAGGGCTGGACCGCCCAGCCGAACGCCCAGTACCCTGCGCAAGCAGCCGCGCGGAGGCGTCTGCTGCTGCCGGCGCATGCGCTGCGGGCGGCCGTCGCAAGACTGAGGCGTGCTCAGGCATGTCCCAGCGTCAACGCGTGCGCAAGCAGCCGAGCCAAGGCGTGTGTTGCTGCCGGCGCATGCGCTGCGGGCGACCGTCACAAGACCAAGGGCGCGCTCAGGCATGGCCAGGCGCCGGTCAGCACAGGGCCGCAAGCGGCGCGCCGCACCCGCCACGGCCACGATGATGTACGAGCTGAGGATGATGGAGTAGCCCATGGTCACGCCCTTGTACCTGCCCCGCGCGCGCCCGACAGCTCAAGCCTCTGCCCGTCTGGGCATGCGCAATCCCCGGCCCTTCCAGCCTCCCATCCCTGCAGCTGTGATGCATGCGGCAGCTTGGCCTGATGGGCCTTGTAAATTCCCGGCTCATCACTGAGCATTTCCACGGACAGCGCCATAGCGGCCTGTCTGCATGACTGGAGCCGGGCGCGGCGCTCGCAGCCGGGCGGCAGGGGGCGCACATGGTCTTCTTGGCGTCGCCGCCGACAGTCGCCTGTACCTCCGGCAGGATGGTGTCGCCGAAGGCAAAGGCGATTATGCCTGCGCGCGCGCGCGGCGGCTGAAGCCAGGCGCAGCGCATGCGCGCGCGGCTGGCCGCAGTGCCTGCACGGCCGGTCGCAGCGCGCCGCGGCATGCGCGCACGAGCGCTGCGCAGCACTCGCATGCCAGACCGGTGCTGCCGCGAGCGCTGCAAGGCACTCGCATGCCAGACCGGCGCTGCCGTGCGCACCCAGGGCGAACATCACGTCAAAGGCCTTGGCCCTGTCGTCCTCGTTGATGGTGTACGAGATCGTGGTGCGGTCCTGCGCCTGGCCTGCGGCGCGCGCATTGCCGTCAGCACAACTGCAGCGCAACTCCTCCGCAGCGCTGAACACCTCAGCGCTGAATACTTGCAAAGACATTGTCAGGCCAAAGCTCGTCCAGGACGCGCGCCGGCGCTGTCACAGCGGCTCCTAGGAAGCTGCTGGCTGCGGGAGGGCGCACCGTTGATGACCGACAGCACCAGGCAGCCCAGCGCGAAGAGCGACGTGCACAGCGTGCAGAACAGGTTGAGCTCCTGCGCACGCAGGCCGTTTGTCACACGCAGCGCGTCAGCAATAGGGTTTGGATAGGGATAGGAACAGGTTGAGCTCCTGCGCACCCGGGCCGCTACACTGCATACTTATCGCCTAACTTTAGTGTCGCGGATCACAGACTGGCTGACTGCAAGGTCAGGCTGGTCAGGTAAGTAAGAGCGCGGAGCACTGCCTCGGCGCGGCAGCTACGTGAGGCGACGCGCACCTTCAGCGCGGAGATGTCTGGCAGCTGCGAGATGATGAGCTGCGACGCGCCAAAGACAGCAATCCAGGCCTGCGAGCGCAGCCGGAGGAGTAAGTGTTGGCTGGGTGGAGCTATATCTGCCAGGCATAGGAGACCTGAGCACCCGCCTCGAGCAGGCCACAAGACGCCTGCCAAATACAGGAAGCCGCGGCAGCGCGCACGTGCAGAGCGCGCGCGCAGAACCACGTGCAAGCGCAGCAGTGAGAGTGCCAGCCCAAGGGACAGATGGGGACGCTTTTGAGCCCAGGAGCTAGCTGCGCGGCGCGCCTGCAGTGTGATGCCGCAGGGTCCAGGCGCGGGGCCGCACTCAGGATGGTACAGGCGGTACAGGGCCTGCCCGCAGCAGCGCGGCCATGTCAGGCTCAGTTAGGGCCGCCGGCACAACATCCCATAGCACACACCGTTGCAAAACCTGCACCTGGAGGTGCCAGCGACTTGCCCGACACATGCAGTTGCCGACTACATGCTGCTATGGGGCACATCCATGACCGCACTGCTTCGGCCCAGCCAGTGTCTCGGCCGCACGCTGGAGCTGTATGCATTGCTAGTAAGACGACGGGGTTGCCAGAGCGCGCAGCGACCACACGAGCTCACAAGGCTCAGGCACTGGCTCCGCAGCTGCGTGCCGAAGGAGGTTCGGCACCTTCATGCACTGCCCGGCGACAATCTGGATGGTCAAGTTGTTGCCGATGGATGCCAGCTGCTGGAAGAATATCACGGCCCAGTAGCCAGGCCTCCCTGCAGGTGGTGGCGCGTGAGCAAGCCTTGCACCACGCACGCGAGCTGGAGCTAAGACACTGCGGCCTAGTGGGCTATCCGCACCATAAATCGACCCCGCCAGGTCGCAGTAGCGCATATGCCTGCGCACCAGCCGGCAGGCGTGAGGGCGCCGCACGTTTGCTCTCCGGATATACACAA
>JAABUP010006527.1_pt1 | contig 16487 bp, 16 predicted proteins | sample 5559201 | NCBI WGS metagenome assembly JAABUP01 (sample SAMN10711887, study PRJNA513373) | rock metagenome | isolation source: Antarctica rocks | place: Antarctica
CCGCAGCACCGACAAACAACACCATATCGTCGAGTTCTTCCTCTTCCTCGCGGCCGCGATCACCGTCATCCGCCAACTGATCAACACCGCCCGGACCCGGTACCGCTGGGATCAACGCCCCACTACCCGACAGCTCCGTTGAACCAATTGCCGGTCGGTCTTACTTGCCAGGGCACTCCCATTACACAGCAAGGTCGAGCGGTAGGTCGGCAATGTCTTTCAACCGTCGTCCGTCGATCATCATCTCGAGCAGCTCGGTTGTTTCTTCGGTGCCGACCTGGTGTGCGGCGTCGAGGAGCTCGGGTAGGGCGAAGTGGTAGACGCAGTCGAGGTCGCCGGTGCCCAGGGCCAGGGAGGAGATCCGCACGGGGGTGGGTTCGCCGGTGACTACGACGACGTGGGGTAGGCGGCCCTTGCGGTTGCGGATGAGGTTGAGGGCTTCGCTGCGGGCGTTCTGGGCGCGGTCGCTGCGCAGGGTCCACTTGCAGGAGATGACGGCGTGCAGGATCGGGTGCGGCTGCACGGCGGCGCGGAGAGTGGCGTGGGTGGCCACGGTGTCGTCGACGAGGAACTGGTGGGCGTTGATCTCGGCGTCGGTGACCGGGGCCCGTGAGACGACGACATCCGGGGCGATGGCGTAGGCGTTGCCGAGGACGGCCTGCAGCGACGGGTTGGCCGTGACGGCGGCGTCGAGCTCGACGAGGTGGGTGTACTGCTCGAACTGGGCCACCCCGGCGGCCTTGCCTCGGGTGCTCAGCTTCGCCACCGACCACTGCCCAGGTCGCAAGTGCCCGAGTCGGGGGAAGGTGGCCTGCAGGAAGTCGGCGCAGGCCTGTTCGAACCCACCACCGGAGGTCTGCCCGGCGAGGCGCACGCCTTCGGCCTCGACCTTCAGGGCGGTGGCGACGTGCCCGGCCAGGGCCACACTCCGCTTGCTGTCCTTGTCGGCGTTGCTGGCCACTCCCCCGGTGACCGACAGGATGCCGTCGGCCAGCAGGGCGGCGTGGAACGCCGAACGCTGCTCGCGAGGAACGCCTCGGCCAGGTAGTCGTCCATGCTCAGGCGACGTCCGGGACCGCGACCAGATGCCGGGAGCCCCTGGCGGCCAGGTGGGGCTTGAGGTGGTCGGCGATGGCGCGGGCGAGTCCGACGGGGACGGCGTTGCCGATCTGCTTGGCGATGCCGATCTTGGTGCCGCACCACCGGAAGTTGTCGCCAAAGCCCTGGATGCGGGCGGCCTCGAGGTGGGTGATGGGCCGGTTGATGCGGGCGGTGGTGTCCTGCGGGTCCCACTGGGGGTGCAGGTACTGGCCCTTCTCGGGCTTGAAGAACTCGGTGCGGATGGTGAGGGAGGGCTGGTCCCAGCGCATGCGGCCCATGACGTCGGTGGTGCCGGTGGGCTTGTTGCGCCAGCAGTCGGGCAGCAGCTCGTCGGGCAGGTCGAAGCGCCCACCGCCGGGGGGGATGCAGTCGTAGCGGCGCAGGGACTTCTCGGTGGGAGTGCGCCCGAGGTGCAGGTCGAGGCCGGTGTACGTGCCGGGCATGTCGGTGCCGTCGAAGCGCCACGTGCGCGCAGGCAGGGTGAGGTCTCGGGTGGTCATGGGTACGCCCTGGAGGGCGTCGCGGACGGTGTTCCACGGCAGCAGTCCACCGGCACCGCCGCGGGCGTGGGTGGGGGTGGGCAGCGGGATGGCACCGATGCGGGAGCCGATGACGATGGTGCGGTTGCGGCGCTGGGAGACCCCGAAGTCGGCGGCGTTGAGCACCCCGTAGTTCAGGCTGTAGCCGGTGAGGTCGCCGTCGGCGACGCTGCCCTGCAGGGCAGCGAACTCGGTGCTGGAGAGGAACCGGTCGACGTTCTCGATGACGAAGACCTTGGGCTGGGCGTGGGTCACGACCCGCAGGTACTGCTGCCACAACTTGTTGCGGGGGTCGTTGACGTTGCGGCTGCCGAGGTTGGAGAACCCCTGACAGGGCGGGCCGCCGATGACGAGGTCGGCGGTGGGGATGTCGGCGTTGTCCAGGGCGGTGATGTCCCCGGCGAAGGTGTGGTCGGCGCCGTAGTTCGCGGCGTAGGTGGCGGCGGCCTGCTGGTCCCACTCCACCGACAGCACCGGCTCGTACCCGGCGTCGACGAACCCTGCGGTCATGCCTCCGCACCCGGCGAACAGATCGATGATCTTCATCCGCGCTCCCAGCCCCACCTACACCACGCCACCGAATGACAGTGGTGTGACTCTAACGGTGCACCGCCCGCACACCAGCACGAGGACGCCCCCGGGTTCGCCGAGCTCTCGTCCGGGGGTGTGGGGGTGCGTGCTCCGCGATCGGCGGTCATCCTCGGAGAGACCATGACCACCACCCCCAACGCCAACGCCGACGCCGACGCCGACGGTGAGCTGCCGGTCGGTCGCAGCGTCTCGGGCGGGGCCCGGCCGGCGCCGTCGTCGGCCGCGGCCCGGGCCCGGTTCCGTGCGCAGCGCCGCCGGGACACCGCCCCGGAGCTCGCGGTGCGGCGTCTGCTGCACGTCCGGGGGTTGCGCTACCGGGTCGACACCGCTCCCCTGCCCGGGGTGCGGCGGCGCGCCGACGTGGTGTTCACCCGGGTGAAGGTGGCGGTGTTCGTCGACGGCTGCTTCTGGCACAGCTGCCCGGTCCACGCGACACGGCCGAAGGCCAACGCCGCGTGGTGGCGGGCCAAGCTCGAGGCCACCGTGCGGCGGGACCGGGACACCGACACCACCCTGGCCGCCGCCGGGTGGATGGTGGTGCGGGTGTGGGAACACGAACCCGCCCTCGAGGCCGCCGACCGGGTCGCCCAGGTTTACGCGTCCCGCGCCACCGGCCGGTGACCGGCGGGTCGGCCGGGCTACCGGCCGGTCCGGCCGGCCTGTTGACACGGCCGGGCTCAGCACCTCCCGCATCAGGCGCAGCAGGGTCTCGGTGCTGGTGGAGTCCTCGTCCTCGGCGAACCGCTCGGGCCCGTCGTCACCGGCGCTGCCGGGGCGGTAGAGCCCGACGCCCCAGCCGAGCTGCTCCTCCCGGTTCCAGGACAACGAGTCCCCGGCGTCGGTGATGAGCAGGTACCGCCCCGTCTCCAGCCCCACCTCCAGGGCGGCGTTCATGCCCCCGATTTGGGTGAAGGTCGTCGGCAGGCCCTGGGCGTTGAGGGCGTCGATGACGTCGCGGTACCGCTCGGTCCCGAGGTCCAGCGCGGCCTGGATGTCTCGCATGGTGTTCTCCCTACACTGGTGTGCCGACGATCCGGCGCTGACGGTTCCCACCCGGGGTACTCAGACGACCCAGGGACCAACCACCGCGGCCCGCAGGGACGCGGAACAGCGCCGGGCGCAGCCCGGCTCCGATCCCGGCCCGGCCGCGGCCGGGCCTCCCTACGCCTGGGTCCACCGCAGGTGGGCAGCCAGACGTCAATCGACAGGGTCGACGAAATCGCCGAAGTTGGGCCGGGACGAAACGGCCAGTTGCCTTGGGCGCGCCACGCACGACCGAGCGGGCCAGGGGGAGCAACAATGAGTACATGCGGGTGTTTGTGTCGTCAGTCAGGATCAGCCTTGAGCAGGAGCGGGACTCCCTCAGGGGTTTGATCATGGCACTGGGGCATGACCCGGTCATGTTCGAGGACTTCACAGCGCAGCCAGTGCCGTCGCGAGAGGCATGCCTGGAGGGTGTGCTCTCCTGTGATGCATACGTGCTCCTGCTGGGCGAGCGCTATGGCCACCCGTTCCCGGAGACGGGCCTGAGTCCGACCGCAGAGGAGCACGTCGCCGCTCGTACGGCAGGCATCCCGCGTCTCGTCATGCGTAAGACCGGGGTCACGCCGGAGCCAAAGCAGCAGGAGCTCATCGAGGAAATTCGTTCCTACCGTGACGGTGTGTTCTACAACGAGTTCTCTGACGTGGCGGACCTTCAGGCCAAGGTCGTAGCAGCTGTACGGCAGGTTGAGCGGACCCCCGACGCCCTGGTCTACGCACCGCTACCTGGGGACCTCACCGTCGACTGGCGTCGGGATTGGTCCCAGCCCCAGAAGGACCCGACGAATCGCCCAGTCCTAGAGTTACACGTCGCCCCAGCCACGCCCCAGCCCGTGCCGTCCCGCGTGCTACGAGCACTACCGAACCGCCTCGCGGCTGAACTCCGCGCGGCCGCTGAAGTTGGGCCGTCGGCCGCCATCACCACTGGTCACGACGCCGCTGCTGCCTGGGCCCAGCTGGTTGCACCGCCAAGCAACCTGCGGTATAACGAGCCGCGCGAAGGCACGATCATCGGGTGCCGGGTCGCGGCCACGGGGCAAACCAGTGCATGGAGCACATTGCCCGGCGACACGATGGGCAGCATCCTCGACCCCGACGACCTCACCGAGCGCATCGGCCGGCTTCTTCGGACTGCCGGTGCGGTCATGGATGGTGACCCCCAACTCCTAGCGTTGGCAGTGGGGATCGACCCTCTAAGCGGCGTTTCGGAGGGCACGGTCACGGGCGTGGCTCGCAGCAGGGTGACGATGGCCGGGACCGGCCGCGACCGGCTCGCGGTGTACCCGGACGAGGCCGTCACACGTCCGGCTGTCGGTTCCGGTTCTCGTGACGCTGCACGCGGCCTCACCGATGCTCTCCTCACCGCCCTCCGAAGCACCGGAGGCGGAGGCTGGTTCTAGATCTCGACGAGTCCCGGTGAAAGTGCTTATGGCCTGCTTGGAAGCCGCCCCGGTCTTGAATGCAGCATGTTTCACAAACGAAGGGTTTTGAACCAGCTGACCGGGGCGCGAGTAGATGCATCTGGCGGCGATCGGGTCCAACTTCCGGCCGTCCGCACGGTGATCACGATCTAGTTGCACGACGAGACGCGCTTCGTTGCGCTACGACGGCGTGCCCCCACTCGCACCAGTTCACGAGTGTCGTTGCGAGACAGCCGGCGCACGGGCAGTGCTCTGACCAGCACCAGAGACGTTCTCAGCAACATCGCTGCGACCGTCATGACCTTGGTGAGACGTTGCCATGAGGACGCCATGGAAGTCCAGCGTCGGGATCGACAAACCGATCCACGAGAAGCGGAACGGTCCGCTCGCAGCGTGAGGCATCACTGATGCCTACCGCTGGGAGTTCCGATGACCGTCGACCCGCTGCACAGCCTTACCACCGCCTGGGACAAGATCTCGGCCTCAGATGAGGCCATCACCGCCTTGCACTACTGGCAGAAATCAGAATCAGGGCTCAGCGCGTTCGGAACGCCGGACGAGCTGGTCGCCGAGCTGACGAAAGCGTCAGGCTGCGCCGACTACGCGGCGACGGACGCGATGTTGCACCTCCTGCTCAGGGTGGCCGGCGGGGATGGTGCGGGCTCGACCGCGGCAGCCACGCTCGTAGCCGCGCGGATGGTGCCCGCCGCCGGCTCGATCATCGGCCAGCTCCTCTCCGCCACCCGGCGCAGTGGCCGACGGCTCAGCGTCCTGGATGCCCGGGTCACCGTCGCCGGCTGCCTGTGGGAGCAGGTCCGCACGTACCCCCTCGGGCGCAGCTCACGGGTAGCGGCAAACCTCCGGGCCGAGGTGCTCAAGCACAGCCTGATGGCCGAGGGCGTTCACCCACGGTGCCCCCGAGCCGGCATCCCCACCGACCCCGCCACCCTCGCCGAGCTGATCTCCGACGCCCCCACCGGACCGCGGGCGTCCGAGGAGCTGGTCCACCTGCTCGCCTGGGCCGTCACCGAGCACGTGCTCAGCCGCACCCAGTCCGACCTCCTGCTGCTCCGCTGGACCGACGGCACCATCCCGGTTCCGACGCGGGAGCTCGCCCTCCGAATGGGAGTACCCCAGCGCACCGTGGCCCACCGCTGCGCGCGAGCCGAGCAGCTGCTCGCCGCCGCGGTCCGTACCCGCTGATCAGGTGGCCAACCTGACGCCGCCGCGGACGTAGAGCCGTGTCCGCACCGAAGGAGGAACCCATGGCCGAGCACCACCCCGTCCAGCTCACCGACACCGAGGACGTCATCGCCCGGGCCCGCATCCATGTCCAGAGGCTGGCTGACTCCCTGGCGGCTGACCCGATCAACCGGGACACCTACGCCGAGCTGGCCGCCTACCTCGAGGGCCCGGGCTGGCGAGCATGCGACGCGCTCGACACGCTGCGGGCCCTCAGCGCCGAGGCCGCACAGACCCGGGCCGTCGAAGTGCTCGCTTGCACCGCCTACGCGCTCCCGCCGCCCGTGCATCTCCACAGGCGGTCTGCGCTGTGAGCGTGGCCGGCATACCGGTTCTCGCCGAGCGACCGGCGTCGTACCTGCAGCAGCTGCTCAGCAACCGGTCGACCGACCTGCAGGCCCGACCGCCCGTTGTCGACGGTGTGGCGACGGACGTCGCCGATTCAGGGAAACCCAGGAGCTGGGTCGGGTTGGGGACCGTCATCCCCGTGCTCGCCGGTAGCCCCGGAGCCGGGGCCTCCGTGCTGGCCGCGGTGGTCGCTGACGCCCTCGCTGCCCAGGGACTTCGGGTGCTGCTCGTCGACGCATCCGAGCCGCTTCGCTCAGGCCTGCTGCTCGCGGCAGCTGTGGACGGACCGACGACGAACGGCCCTCACCCCGGGGTGCGCATCAGACACGCACGCCGCGGGCCGATCCGGGTCGCGCGACTCGAGACGTTCGGTCCATCCCGGCGATGCGAGCCGATGCACCCGCCAGCATCCTACTGGTTGCCGCCCGACGAGGACGACCCCGGCGTCGACGTGACCGTCGTCGACCTCGGGTGGCACTCCTGGCAAGGGGATGAGGTGTCGCACGACGGACCCGGGACCTGGCTGCGCGCCGGTCCACAGTCACCACGACCCATCCTGGCCGTCCGCCACACCGTCCCGGGCGCACGAGCTGCCGAGGTCGTCCTAGAAGGCCTGGCTCGGCGCCGCAGGAGCACGAACCTCGCGGCGGTGGCCGCCGTAGTTCTCATCGGCACGAAGAAGCCGGGTACCGCGGTCGTAGCCGCCGCCGGACACCACCTCGAGTCGCTGCTGGACAGCGCCGTAAGTCTCCCCGCCGATCCCGGCCTGTCCGAACGCGGCGTCACCGACACCGAGACCCCGGCTCGTCTGCAGCGGGCGCTCACCCCCCTGCTGGACACCCTCGAGGTCCTCCGCTCTTCCATCAACGCTGCCTGCCGACCTGTTGGTGGGCGCCTGCAGCCCCGCCCGTCTCCCCACCACGAAGGAGCCCAGTCATGAGCCGAACCAACCCGCTCGCAACCGCCAGCTCGCGGGCCGTCACGCGTGGAATCGCCGGCTCAGCCACGGTGCTGCTCATAGCGGTGCTGAGCTTGCCGGTATTGGCGGCCGCTTCGCATGCGGCGAACGTGCCCGACTTCCAGCCGGTGCAGCCCGCCGGCGGCGACGCGTTGCTGGCCCTGGGCGGCAACATCAAGTGGGTCGCCCTGCTCGGGATCCCCGCGGTGTTCTTCGCCGGCCTCGTCTGCCTGGGCTTCGGCAAGATCGTCGACCACCGCGGCGCCCACCGCATCGGCATGGGCATGACACTCTCCGCCGTCGGGGTCGCGATCGCCGTCGGCGCTGGCATCCCCTTCCTCAACAGCTTCACCGGCTGACGGAACACGTGATGAGAAGTAAGGCAGCACCGTCACGGACCCCCGCGGTGCGCAAGCTCGCCGCAGTCGCCTCGGCGCTGTTCGTCGCGGTGTTTGTGGCGGCCGCCGTCGCCGCAGTCGCAATCAACGGTGACGCCGCCCCGACGTATGGGCCCGTCGCCCCCGGCGGAGGCGCGGCACAGCCCACCCCAGGCAAAGCAGCGAGCGTCGACGACGAGATCGCCAGCCGGCCGATGCCGCAATTTCCCGTCGCAGCCGCCCAGCCCCACCAGCTGAGCACCACCGCCAACGGCGACCCGCTGCTCATCCCCACCGCCACCGCGACCACCGGAGCGGTCCCCACTGGCTTCCCGCGTTCGGCGGAGGGCGCGCTCGCCCAGCTCAAGGCCCTCAATGAAACCGGAATGACCGGCATGGACCCCACCACCTACGCGGCGGCGTACACCGCCATCGCCGCCCCCGGAGCCCCCGACCCGGCCACCACCACCCTGTCCAAGATCGCAACCGGTTCCCGCCTTAAGGGCGGGCTGCCCGCCACTGGGCCTGTCCCCTCGCTCAACGCCAGCTACCAGGTCAGCGCCGGCCTCACCAAGGGCAGCAGCGAAGACGGCAGCTTCGTGGTGCCTTGCACTTTGGGGATCCTCAGCGTCGTCACGACCACCTCCTCGGTGCGAGTCGGCATCGGCGACTGCCAGGCCATGCGTTGGAGCGACGGCCGTTGGCAGATCAGCGCCAGCGCTCAGCCCGTCCTCGCCCCCGCTACCTGGCCGGGCACCGTCGAGGCCCAGCGGGCCGGCTACGTCGCGGTCATCCCCTATGCCTGAGCTGAACCCTGCCGTCGATATCCCCGGCCCCGGCGACCTGATCGGCGAGATCACCGGCATTGTCGGCGTCGCCATAGGTGAAGCAACCTCGGGGGCTGTCAACGCCTTCTCCGCGTTCTTGTGGGCGGCGGGTCTGGAGATCCTGCAGACCGGTATCGGTCTCGCAGACCATGTCGGCAGCGTCAACCTGGACCTCACCTCCGGCCCGCTGGCCTCGGTGTGGCCGGTGACCCTCGGCATCGGATGCTCCCTGGCCGCGATCCTGTTCTACGTCCAGCTCGTCACCGTCTCCGCCCGCGGCGGCCGCGGCCTGCTGCGAGCTGTGCAGGGGTGCGCCCAGTTCGGCATTGCCCTCGCCGCATCCGCTGCGGTGTTTGCTCTGCTGGTGCTCGTCGCTGATGGCATCACCAGCTACATCCTCGACCGCGGGCTGGCCTCAGTGAGCTTCGTCGCCGCGTTCGACAAGACGGGGTTCTCCGACACGACGGCCAACGCCGTGAAGGGTCCATCGCTCGCCCTGCTGTCGGTGTTCGGGGTGATCCCCATCGGACTCGGCTTCGCGTTCGAAAACGTCATGCGCGCCGCCACCATCTATTTGCTCGTCGCCGTCATCCCCATCACCGCAGCCGGACTGCTCTCGGGCAACACCCGCTCCTGGTTCTGGAAGACGGCCAACTGGGCCATGGCGGCGATCGCGGTCAAGCCCGTCATGGCCCTCGCCCTATGGATCGGGGTGGCGATCGCAGGCTCCGGGTCCGGACTCGCCCAGCTCATCACCGGCCTCGCACTGATGTTCGTGTCCCTCTGGGCGCCGCTCGCCTTGTTCAAGCTGTTCGCATTCACTTCGACGACCGCGACCGACGCGTTCAAAGGCGGGTGGAGCGAAGCCGAGCTCCCGACCACACAGCGCATCGGCTCACAGGGCAGCTCATCGCCGGACTCGGCGAACAGCAGCATGGAGTCCAGCACGGACGCCCGATACAGCTCCGCATCTGACGACGACTCGAGCTACAGCACCGCCCCGTCGAGTAGCTCCACCTTCGGAGATGACGACGATGGCGACGGGCGCGGCGGACCGAACCTCACCAAGGATGACGTCGGCGAGGCATCGTCGAACGCGAACAATGCAGTCATCGAGCCGACGGCAGCAGGCCCCCACGATGAGGACGGCCCCGATGACCAGAGTTCCGGCGGAAGCAGCCCGTCCGGACCGAGCGGCCGGCGGCCCCGCCTATCACCAGAGAATGGTGGCGGCGTCGGCGGAAGTGAGGTTGCCGGTGAAGCGAGTGCGGGGGAAGCGGCTGCAGTCTTGTAGACAGATTGCTCACATTGGAATCAATAAGCGGATCCGCGGCTTGAACGCGTCGGTAGCTGCTCGGTCGTGCTAAACGTTTTTTTTGCTCAATGAGGTTTTCTCACCGGGTGCCTTTCTGCATGGTGAGTAGGACGAGGGCGGCCGCGGTGACGGCGCCTATGCGCCAGGGGTCGAGGGTGACGCGGCGTAGCGCTTTCCAGGTGCTCTTGAGCAGGGCGTTGGCGCGTTCGGCGGGGGCGCGCAGTGCGCTGATCAGCTGGTTGCGGGTGCGGTTGTCGGCACACAGCTGGTGGCCTTTGGTCGGCACCAGGATGCCGATGCCGGCGCCGGCGTAGCCCTTGTCCGCGGCCGGGTACAGCGCGGGCAGGACGTGAGTGCGGCGGCGGTGATGTCGTGGGTCGAGCCGGGTTCGACGTCACTGACCCACACCGGGTATCCGGTTGGGTCGGTGAGCACCTGGATGTTGCCGCCGTGCTGCTTGTGCTTGCCGGAGTACCAGATATCGTGGCCGCTCGGCGACGGGGCAGCAGATCTGGAGGTCGCGATCAGGGTGCCGTCCAGGCACACGAACGCCCACCCCTCCCGCCGCGCTTGGGCGAGGATGTCGCACAAGTCGGGTGCGTGCGCGGCGATTACGTCGATGGCCTCGTGCAGATACCGGTAGCCGGTCGCGATGCTCACGCCGGCATCACGCGCGAGCAGTCGGATGTCGGTGTTGTCTTTGAACCAGCGCAGCGTCATGACGGCCTGCACGAACGGGGTCGCCGCACGCTGCAGGGCGCGCGGTCGTGGGCCTTGCGGTGAGCCGACAGCCAGCCAGCGACCTCTCGGACGGTTTCTGCGGGCACGTCGAGAGTGGCACGATAGGTGATCACGTGGGGTCCTGCCTCCGGGAAGAGTTTTCTTGGCGAGAACCGACCCTGACGGGTCAGGACCCCACGCCAAGCCACCGACACGCCAACACCCCACAAGTCACACGCGTCACTCTGGTGAGAAAACCTCAATGCGCTCCTCACTTAGTCTGAAAAGTCAGGTTCCCGGTGTAGGAGATGGCGGTGATAGCTGCGCAATTCGAAGCCCTTGTCGCGTCCGAAGGTATGAGCGCCCCGGAGACGTTCAGCAAGATGGCAGCCCTGCCGTCGCCGCCGAATGTCACCGTATAAACGTTTTGGTCAGCATAGGCTCCGCTGATTGCATTCACGCAATCTCCGACACTCGACTGCGTACCACGCCAAGTTTGATTAAATACGTAAAATAAGGTGAAACTTGGCCCACCCTTGTTATCAACAACTTGAAGGTCGCATGTCCGATAGGCACTGCAGTTCCGACTCGACAGCGTCCACGTCCTCGACGTGTACGACGCACTCGAGTCGGAATAGTTTGAACTAGATCCTTCCAGCGCGGCCATAGAGGTAATAGACCATGTGCCCACGAGGTCGCCGGCACTGAGCGGCACCGGGAGCACTATCCCCGCGGTTATTAGCCCGACGCCCAGCGCAGCAGCACTTGTGCTGCCTACGACCTGAGATCCCTTCGACGAACTCGTTGTCAAACGCCCTGTGTACGCTACCCACCCTAATTGTCCCGCCGCCACGCTCGCAGAAATGTCCGCTAGGGCTCTATCTCGAAGACCCCTACGAAGTGCTACCCCGCCTAGGATGATGACGAGGGCCACGCCAACCATTGACAGGACTAAGGACAATCCAGTGTCTTGAACTGTCCAAAAGCGGAAACTCGTGTAACTGCGGCAGCAACCGAAACGGTCACGATCGCCAAAAGCACCCTCCTGAAGTCATTATCGTTTCCCTCAGGCAAGTCAAATTTTTCACGCCTGAGAGTCGAACTGACTGCCAAACCCACCAAAACGATAACAGCAGCCAAGGTGACGAGCAATGCGACGGTTCTTGGCTTACCGTTAGCTCCGAGGATGAAGACTACCGAAGAGCCAAACAGTCCCAGTTCACCCACCACCAATAACAGGTTGCTTTTCCCACCCAAGCGCGCACTTACCGATGCTGGTGTCACTACGTCTTGCCTATCGACGACACTCGGTGAGGCAACCGAGGGAAAGTAGAGAGAGGCGCCCGCTAAGTATCTCTCAACGAGCAGATGCTCTGTCGTTGGCAGCACTTTCGCTGCAACCAGGGCCGCAAAGCCCGCAACGAGATCACGCCAATTGACACCAATTCCGACGAGATCACGGCCCGCGTCCCTGGCTTTCTCGACAAAATCTGCAGAGAGCAACGCCAGCCGCCATTCCGCACCTGTCTCACCTCGACCAAGAACAGAAACAGCACCGACGGACAAGTTTAACTGCTCGCCATCGATTCGGTCGAAGACCACCAAAGTATGATCGGCCTGTGCCAATTCCTCTTCATTTATCGCAGTCACGCGCAAGGGGACCGCCGCTAACGCATTGCCGGTTATCCCCGGCACTTCCCCGACGAGGTTAACCATCGCGCGCCAACATGCCGGACTCACCTCGAGGAGGTTACTTAGGCCGCCAAGCATTCCCCTACTATTCTCGCCAACCATTGCTAAAGCATACTGAACAGTCAACAGTATGTTCGTTAGCCTAAACAATGGTCCCGATCACTGCATTGAGAATTGGTTCGGTCATAGATCACGAGCTGCTCGAAGTACGAAAGACGTCTTTGGGGTCGTGACGGGCTGTTCGCCGCGTGTGGCCAAGCCGCCCGGTCTCGGTACGTAGAACTGGACCCACAGAGTCAGCTTGGTCGAGGCCGGTCGAATATTGGAGCCTAATTATGACTGCAGGGTCCAGTCTGCGCCGCGAACGGCTGGGGTGGGCCTTCGGCCTGAACGCCCCGCAGCTCGGCGTCGTGGCCCTGGCCGTCGCGCCGGTGCTCGCGCTGATGGCGGCCCAGAACTACGCGGCGGCTCTGGGCTGGGTTCCGGTCGCGGTGGTCATGGTTAGCCTCGCCGTCGTCCCGATCAAGGGCCGGGTCGCGGTGACCTGGCTGCTGCACTGGGTCGGGCACACCACCGGCACCGCCACGGGCTGGTCGAGCTGGCAGTCCCAGGCCGCCGCCGGCCGCACCGTCGTCCCGGAGAACCCGGACCTGCCTGGCGTGCTCACCCGCTTCCAGCTGCCGGACGGTCCACCGATGGGGGAGCACGGGAGGGTGTGTCTGACCCACGACACCGTCGAGGACCGCTGGGGTGCGACGGCCCGGCTGAAGTTCGCGGGCATCGGGATGATCGGCGACGAGCAGTGCGCCGCGCTCGGCCGCAGCATGGGCGCGCTCGCCCTGAGCCTGCGCGCTTCGCGGCGGGTCGACCGCTTCTCGTTCTACGTGCGGACCGTCCCCGACGACGGAGCCACCTACCAGGCATGGCGCGACGCCCACCAAGTCGTCGACGTACCACCGCTGGTGCGCACGTCTGCCGAGCAGATGGCCCGCCGCTGGGCCGGGGGCTCGGTGGTCACCGAGGCGTTCTTGCACGTCTCTGCGCCCGAGACGGTGCTGGCCGCCCGAGCCAAGGACGCCGGCGGCGGGGTCACCGGTCGCGGCTACGCCCTGCACCCCGCGCTCGTCGGGCTGACCGACCCCTTGGCCGCGATGGGCGTGGAGCCCCCGCAGTGGCTGACAGGGCAGGGGCTCGCCGAGGCGATCCGGACGGGGTTCAACCCCGCCGCCGGTGGAGGCGTCACCCGCGCGCACCTCGCCGGCCGCGGGGGCCTGCCCCTGGCCGTCGCCGGGCCGGTCACCGCATCGAGCTCGGACGCCCGCGTCTATGCCCACGACGGCTATGCCACCGTGTCGTTCACGCTGATGATGACCGGCCTCGACCTGCCGTTCGGCGCTCTTCTCGCCGTGCGCACCGCCGGTGAGCGGCGCTGCGTCGCGGTGCACTACGAGGTCATCGGGATCCGAGCTGCGCAGCGCATCGCCCAGCGGGAGCGTCAGCACACCACCGGGTTGCGATCACTGAAGACATCCAAGGGGTTCGGCACCAAGTCCGAGGACTCCCGCGCCGAGGCGTCAGCCCGCAAGCAGGAGGACGCCGTCGCCGCCGGGCACGCCCTGCTGCGCACCTCTGTCGTCGTCTCCACCACCGTTCCCGCGCACTGGACGGTCAGCGAGCACGCCGACGCGCTCGAGAACGACATCGTCTCCGCCTTCGTCCCCGTCCGCCTGGACCTGGTGCAGGACAGCGCCTTCGTCGCCGCCTGTATCCCTGTCGGCCTCGGCCTGCACCGCGTTCGGGGCGAGCTGTGAGCACCCCGGTCGGTCCCTTCGAGGGAATGCCCGCCCGACCCCGCCACGTCCTGCGCGCCCAGAACGCTCCCGTCATGGTGAACCCCCAATGCCCGGTCTGGGCGCTGCTACTCGCCGCCACCGTGGGTGCCGTCGCCGCTCTCGTCTCCGTCCCACCCGTGCGTTACCCGGCCGTCGCGCCTGTCCCTCCAGCGGTCACGTGCGCGTGGTCCGCCGTCGGCGGTGCCGCATGAAGCCCGACCGGGGCGTTCCCAGCCGGGGGGCGGCCGAGCTGCTGAGCACCTTCGGGCATCCCGTTCCCGAGCGGGCCATCACCGCACAGGTCAAGCGGGAGCGGGTCAACGGGCGCACCGCCCCCCGCCGGGGGGTGACCCGCCGCGGTCGTGGCTGGTCAGCGGCCGAGGCGCCCCTGGCCACCTACCGGGTCCCGAGCTTCGACCTCGGCGCCTTCTACCCGCTGCTCGCCAGCTCGGGCCTGCCCGTGGTGGGGGCGTTCATGGGCTACGACGCCCTGTCCGGCGGCGCGTTCTACGTGCACCCCGTCGAGTGGGTGCTCAACCCGCGGCAGGAGATCGTCACCAACCCCAACATGATTTTCTTCGGGGAACCCGGGCGGGGAAAGTCCACGACCATCGTCGCGTTCCTGCTGCGGATGATGGAGTTCGGCGTCAAGACCCTCATCGCCGGCGACACCAAAGGCGAGTACTCCCCGGTCGTGCGGGGCCTGGGCTACACCCCCATCGAGATCGGGCACGGCCTCGGCAACATCCTGAACCCCCTGGACCTGGGGCCGCTACGCGCGGTGTGGCACACCATGCGCACCACCGACGCGGTGATGGCCCTGAACTCGCTGATCGGGAAGTGGACGTCGCTGATCAAGGCACTCGTCGCCGCTCAGGGCCACCAGCTGACCGTCACCGACACCATGGTCGTCACCAAGGCGCTGCGTGAGCTCATCGGCGTTGCCGACGGCACCACTGCGCCGAAGACCGTCACCATCCCCCAGCTGCACGCCGCACTGGCCGACCCCACCGAGGTGTTCTGGCGGGAGTGCCGCTTCGCCTCGCGGCAGGACTTCCTGGACATGCTCCGGGGTGCGACCGACGGTCTGTCCGCGCTGGTCACCGGTCCCCTGGCCGGATTGTTCGACGACGAGACCAACTTCGCCGTCGACTGGGACGCCCCCATCCAGTCGATGGACCTGTCCCGCCTCGACGGCCTCGGCAACTCCGCGGTCGCGGTCGCGATGACGTGCCTGGGGTCGTGGTCGTCCTCGGCGGCGGACCTGCGCCGCTGCGGGGAGATCCGCATCGTCGTCCGCGACGAGGTGTGGCGGCAGATGCGACTTGGGTCGGCGATGATCGAGACCCTCGACTCGGACCTGCGGCTGTCCCGCTCGCAGCAGAAGATCGAGCTGCTGGCCATGCACAAGCCCGGGGACCTCGCCGCGGTCGGTGACGCCGGCTCCAAGGACGTCGCCATCGCGAAGGAGTTCCTCGGTCTGATCGGTACCCGGGTGCTGCTCGGGCAGACCACCCGCGTCGGGGAGGAGCTGGCGAAAGAGCTGCGGTTGCGCCCGGAGGAGCAGGCCGAGGTGATGGGTTGGGCCAACGGCCGCAAGGGCCGGGCACTGTGGAAGATCCAGGACCGCTCCTTCAAGGTGCAAACCCTGCGACCCGCGGTGGAGAAGGCCCTGTTCGACACCAACGCCCAGCTCCGCACCGACGACCCCGAGGCGGCGGCCTCACCCCCGCACACTGCCCCCGGTGCCGCGAGCGTCGGCGGCGGGGTCTGAGCCGTGGACGAGCAGACCACCCGCGGCAGCAGCGGCCTCATCGCCGCGCTGCTCGTCGTGCTCGTGGTGGCGCCGCTGGCGGTGGTGCTGCTCGGAGTGGGTCTGTTCGTGGCGGTGAGCGGCGCCCAGGCGCAGTCGTGCACCGGCGGTGGCGCGGGATCGACCCTGCTCGGCAACGCCACCACCACCGGGGTGCAGGTCGCTGACCTCAACCCCGCCCAGATGGACGCCGCCGCGATCATCGTGGCGGTCGGTGAGCAGCTACAGGTCCCGCCACGGGGGATCGTCGTGGCCCTGGCCGTGGCCAGCCAGGAGTCCCGGTTCCAGAACTACGCCAACGACGGCACCGACCCCCGGCTGCGCCCCGAGCAGCGCCAGGTCGTGCAGTCCCTGGGCTACCCGCACGACGCCGTCGGCCGCGACCACGGCAGCGTCAACGCCTTCCAGCAGCAATTTCCCGGCTGGGGAACGATCGCCGAGCTGATGAACCCGCCGACCGCGGCCCGCAAGTTCTACCAGGCACTGCTGCGAGTCCCGGGCTGGGAGACGATGGCTGTCACCGTCGCCGCGCAGACCGTGCAGCGCTCCCAGTTCCCCGGCGCCTACGCCGCCGCCGAGCCCCTCGCTCGGCAGCTCTACACCCGCCTGGCCGGGGCCGGGGCGAACGCCGGAAACCTCCTGGCCGCCGCCCCCTGCACCAGCGGGGCGC
>JAABUP010006529.1_pt1 | contig 16480 bp, 25 predicted proteins | sample 5559201 | NCBI WGS metagenome assembly JAABUP01 (sample SAMN10711887, study PRJNA513373) | rock metagenome | isolation source: Antarctica rocks | place: Antarctica
GTGAGTGAGTGAGTGAGTGAGTGAGTGAGTGAGTGAGTGAGGGAGGGAGGGAGTGAGTGAGGGAGGGAGTGAGTGTGGGAGAGAGCAAGTGAGTGAGGGAGTGATTAAGGGAGCGAGTGAGAGAGTGATCAAGGGACTGACGAGGTGAGCAAGCGAGCAAGTGAGTGAGGAAGTGATCAAGCTCACTCCCAATCCATGCATGGTCAAACTCAAAAGTCATGTCGTGAGCTCATATCCAAATCCTCGCTTTATTTGCCACAGAACAATGCTGCACCCATTGTCTCCACCACCGCTGCGCCTTGCATGCCAGGCTGTGACTCACCAAACAATGCGCAGCGGCTGTTGGACCTGCCGGCTTATGTGGTGAGACCCAAAGGCAGCCATCCAGATTCCCAGGCATAGCACAGCCAGCACACCGGACACCCCCAGAATCTCATTTGCCACAATGAAACAGCCCAGAGCAGCCACGATGGTCATGGTCACCTCCACCACGTCCTGGTTGTAGATGAATCTGAGCCAGATGACAATGACTGACCCAAAGGCAACTCCCACTGCTGGCCCACCAAGTGACAGCTGGCAGAGTTGACTAATGGTCGACTTGACTGTCAGCTCTTGGCCTTTCAGCGCATTCTGCACCACAGAGACTGTCGGTGTTATCGTGACAAGACATATGCAGGGTACAAGGCAAGGCCAGGGACTGCTTTGCATGCCAAGCTGACTTTTGCTGCATACTAGACTGTGTAATAAAACTAATAGTAAGAATACTATTAATGATGTTTATCCTTTCCGGGTCATAATGAGCTAGGTACATGCATGTTGAACCTGAGTGATCACGCTGTGAGGCAGCTGTGGTAGTGGCCGGTGTTGAGTTGTTGCCGCCATCAGCAAGAACAGCAGCAGCAGCATAACATGAGAGAGACTTGACGCTGTGCTGCTTGACTGGACCAGTGCACCATTGTGAGTCCCAGGAGGCAAGACCTGGGAAAGAAAGCATGTAGTGCACAGCCAGCAGCAGAAAGCACATGTGAGGCAAGGCTGCCTGGGAGTCCAGCCTATACAGTCAAGTTGCTCACATGGAAGAGGAGGAAAAGGACGTAGGCGGAGCCGTCATTGAACAGGCTCTCCCCCTCAATGACTGTGCGGAGCTCCTTCTCAGCTCCGACCTGTGGGCCAGAACTGGTCAAGGAAGGCACTACAACATGAACAGCCAACTTTGCAAAAGTTGACCTGCATGTGCACCATCCAACAAGTACAGAGCCCACTACAACAACGGTCTTTGCATGTCAAGTGTATTGGATGTCAAAGAGCCAAAGGCCAGCAGCAAAGTATGTCCAGGCCAGCATGTAAGTGCAGCTGTCAAAATAGGCTTGTGTTACATGTGCAAAGCATGTGCCAGCACAGCGCAGCAAATGGCAATGTCGCGCTGTCATTGAACAGTTAGAGCAGCTCTTGTAGCATTGAAGTTCAATGACTTTTGAGAGTGAGCTCGCAAAGCAAGACAGCCTTTGGCAGGTGCTTGCTCCTGCAGCAATCACAGCCTGTAGCATGCTTGTCACAGATGCGAGCAGTCAAGTACAGCCATGGTCAAGGTTGAATTGGCTGAGGGATGCATAGAGTTGAGGCTTGCATCTATCAGCAATTGTCATCACCAGCATGACAAATAGCATCCATGGATGCAAACACAGGAGGATGTTTCACATACCTCCTGCAGCAGGGCAATGACCGCAACTGGGTCTGTGGCACTCAGCATGGCACCAAACAGGAGGGACTCAAGCCAGGTCCAATTGTAGGGGAACACATACTTGACAAAGACTGCAGTCAGTGCTGTACCTATGACCACTCCTGGCCCTGCCAGCAGTAAAACCTGCATTGCGCGTGCTGTGCTTTGCAATTCTTTTTTGAGGCTTGTCCTAGTGGCGAATCTCACTATGTATGCTTTAAGAGTGACACTACGCTTTTCTGTGGCACTGTTGCTCATGCTGCCAAGCTATAGTCAGAGACTGTTGAAGTATGAGATAAAATGTCATGACAGGTGCTTACTCACGATCTGGTGTTTTGGGTGCTTGGGCAAGTCCTGGTGAGGAGAACACATTAGTCTGAGCTGTGGCAGACAGACTCACCTGGCACTTCACATGCATGAGCAGCACTGTGATCATTGCTCAAGCATGAGCCACATCACTTGTGGCAGTCAGTGATGAGGCATGCAGCAGATGATCATGTGCATATTGACTGAAACACTTGAGAGTAAGGCTTACCTGCAACAAACAGCGGCGTAATGTGTGCCAGTGCATGCTGATAGCTGCTGAGTAAATGATGAGGGGCAGCAGCAAAGACAGGAAGAAATTTGGCTCAATGTCCTGCAGGAATACCAGCATGGTTGGTTCACCTATCTCTGAGGCTGTGGTCCACAGCACATCAGGTCGGTGTTTGATGACTTGAGGGCGAAGCAAGGTCAGACTATGTTGCCGTGCAGCAGATGTCAAACTACAGAGGCTATGTCCCGGCTACACAGCCGCAAACTGAGACACAAGGAATGAAAAATTGAAGCACGCACAGCCGAAGTTGACACTGCAATGTAGCTCGGTCTGCTGACCTCCCATACTGTTACTCCAGGTCCCACATAGTGCCAGTTCTTAATGTATGTTTCATTGCCTATTCCCAGCAGCACTCCCCAAACCTGTCATAGCATACATTTCTTTGCTGCAGTAGGACATGAAGCGGGGATGGAAATTACTGACAGCCATCAAGGTCACTGCAGTCACCAGCAAAAGAGCTGTGAAGGGGATCTTGATCCATGCCAATGCTTGCTTTGTGAATGTGCCTGCAGATGCATTGAGCTCACTTAATTACACTTCTGTGTAGTGTTTAGCCTGGGACATGAGTTATGCTGCATACCAAGAAACAAAGCTATAACTACAAAGAACAATGCTTGCAGTGCGCTATCGTTGCCGCCTTCGACGTGCCCCAGCAAAGACCCGCCGATTTCGCTCATGCTTTGTCGTGCGACAGCTGAACGGTGACACCTGATTGGGTCAAGATGTGCGGACGTCCTGACCACAAGCAAACAATAGATCACTGCCTGTGATGTGAGCGTTTCGCTCTACTTGAGCCTCCTAGGTGAGATGGCAATACTTGAAGAAGACCGCATGTGCCTCAGGTGTTGACCACAGAGCTCGTCGTGACATACCATTGGCCAGTATGCCGCTTCGTTTGCCATGATTAGCGCTCAAACCAACCTGCTGGCCTAAGAATGCAGATCGTTGTGAGCCTTGAAACTGTTATTGGCCACTCAGCACTTCATCCAGTTAAAGTTACAGACTACCAAGGAGAAAGACTGCCAGAAAGCAGATGCTGATGTCATTGACACCTGAATTTCAATGTTATTCACGAGCTCAGACGCGCAATTCTGTAAATGGCATACGGCATACACAGCGCCATCATTTCCTGAGCAAATCAACAATGCAAGACATACATTGGGCCTCTAGCTAGGAAAGGCTTTCATGCAGTATCTTTTGCGTTCTCTTTCCTGCCCAGCATGCAACATTGGCATGTGGATGTGACGCATATATGATACAGCTTTCGCATAGAAAGCAAGGCCCTATGACCAACGGATCTGTTTTGGAAGCATCCAAAGCATTGCTTGCAACATACTGATGTGAGTCTATGGTGTTGCGAGCCCGCAAATGATGAAATAATCTTGGTGACAAGGCTTCAGCACACTGCTCATACCCTCCTTCTTCTGCCCAGAAGTGAATTTAGGAACGCAACGATAAGTACCGCTGCAAAGCCCACAATGACCTTAGCTAAGGTTGACGCATGGTTTGTCGCGTGGTCTGCATAGTTGCCTAAGGAAGACCTGTTAGCAGTGACCAAGTCCAGGATGGTGGCCTGCATCAGCAAGAGATGCGAAACATCACATTGTTGCTGTGCATTCTGCACATTGTAAGGAAGCAAGCAGGTGCAATCTGGTGTTGAAGCTTAAGCAAATCTGTGCAAAAACATATACTATGAGATGTCTCAACACTGCGCAGAGTCTTTGCACAGATTCAACATAAAAGCATGAGGTCTGCAAAGAAGAGCAAAGCAACATGACATCAAACACGCAGTGTACATGCTGTCCTCCTTGCGTCTGGGTGCCTCACATGGATCAGTCAACCTTGCACTAATGCTGAAGCACTGCAAGACGCAGCATGCAATGCAGATTGCCTTGAGATAGCCCTGAGGTCCCGGCAATGTGGCCCTGACTGTCAGTTTGCTAGAAACTGACAAGTCTCACCAAAGCACAAAGAGACGCCTTGCAGATGCACGGGTTCTTACCTCCAATTTTGCTGTCAAGTAACCAATGTACTTGATGGCTGTGAAGACATGTAGGCGGGCTTGTGAAAAATAAGGTGCAAATCTCCATCTGAAAGATGTCCAGCTGCTGTATACATTTGTGTAGTGTGACCCTGCAGGCCACTTCATGTGTCCAGATGCTGCTCTTGAGCATCACAATGTGGTAAACATAAATCAGCAATACTGCCATCTATCAGGTGTGTGGGCACAGCCAGGCAGCTCAAGGGGCAACCAACAGTGCAGTCCAAAATCAACACATCATGATTACGCTATTTTCTGGCATTTCAGGTCAATTGCAGCTGACACTTGAGTTGGTTAAGCAACACAAATGTTGTCAGTGCAGTCTCACCCAGGACTTTGCGTGCAGCGTACTCTATAAGACTGCCGAGCTCATCAGCAAGCGCCTGTGCACGCAGCTTTTGTCTTTCCAATGTCACCTCCCATCCAGTTGCCTGTGCCTGGAAAACAATAGGAAAGGCTTGAGGCACTGCAGCAAGGTAGAAATAACCATGCTTTTTTGCTGTAGTGCAGGTGCAGCCTAGTGTCTCACGGTCACTATACCGGGTCAGGCAGCACGCTTACCTTCGCCTGTGCCTTCAAATTGGCGGTACTTGAAGCTGCTGATGCACAGAACAACAGGGACAGGCAGACCACCAGAAATAGCCCCAAGAAAGCAGTTTTCCGACTCACGGAAACCATGCTGATCGGCAGTCGCTGTTTGCCAAAGTTGGACGTACGTATAAACGCAGTTATGTACCCGTTGACTTCCCTTCGAGGCCAATTTACTTTTACAAAACAGATGGGGGCTTGTGCTTGCTCTGTGTTGCTTCAAATTCGTTGTGACAGCGCTGCCTGGGTTCATATTTAATGCCTCTGATCTTTGCACTACTAGCTTCGCAGTACAGGTCGTTGCCTCGGCACACATTAAAAAACCCACTTTCCTCCGGCCGCTGTTTTCTCATACCACCATCAGCTACACTTGATCTATCTTTATAGCTGCGCATACTATGTTGGGCTTCACGTTGCCTCTGCTCGTGTTCGGAGGGCTCGAAGGGCTCATCGCGATCTTGCTACTGTTGCCACTACCTTTCTGCCGGCCCGCCATCTTCATATGCAAACTGACCAAGACTCACGCCGGAAGGACTGTTGTTATTACGATATCGATTGTGCTGTTGGCGTTGTTGTTGGCCCCACTTTATGACCTGATCCACATGCACGATAGACCAGAGGAGACAGCCGGCGCTAGCTCTGAGAGAAGGTACTGCCCATGTGCTCGCTAATTGCGTATTGTTACAGCGTGTCCTTTGCTGAAGTGATCTAAACCTAAATGCTGGCCGTGCAGAGAATCAGAAGCAACAGCCAATCTAGGAGCAGTTTTGACAGGAAGTACCCTGGTCACAATGTTTGTTGTAAGGAAACTAGGGCTTACTTTGGCTGAGCTTGACGATGTCACCAGTGGCGTCACCACAACTGCTGAAGCCAAGGCTCATGTTAGTGCCTTTGGAGGTGCACCAACAAGTGATACAGCTGGCGCTGGAGGCATTGCAGTAGAAAACCCCAAAGATTTGTGAGACTTATATGACATTCACTTTTTCGCATCTGATTTTCAGAAGTCAGTACAAGGATGCGCACAACCAGCACAAAAACGATATGACAAATGCTGGGTCCTGCGTCCATTGTTTGGTTGGCATATAGCCTAAGTTATTGTCGTGTTTGCAGCGACATGTGTTTCATTTGGCCAATGCAACAATTATGGCTCACATGCTTCAAGTGCAGCGACATGTCCTTGTTCATTGGTAACACTGCTGTATTCTATGAGCTCACAATACACAAAACAGCTTATCTTTTTAGGAACATGGTAGCTGCATCACTAGCTTATGTTCAAAACCTTAATCAATCTGCCTGCAATGGCAAACAGAGTCCCCTTGCGTTTGTGAATGCACGCTACATGTTAACTCAACGGGTGTGGCTTGTGATGCGACATGAACATGAGCTGCCCTGCACATGCCCTGTACATGCCCTGTACACTCAACTGGATGCAGCCTTGCACGACAACCAACCCTATGTGGTCTCGGCAGGATCAATCACATGCGGCTTACAAGTCCGGTTTGGCGTGTCTTGACTCAATATGCACATGTGATCACACTTGCTGACTGGACAACCATTGATGCAATATTGTAAACCTCTCTCTCTCTCTCTTTGCATGCATGAATCCATACGGATGCACATCTCAGGCGGCTTTCAAAGGTGTTGCTGTCTTCTCATTGCCTGATCACCGCAGCGATCACTGGGTCAGCGGTCCCTGCCATCTCACACGCTGCATAGCCATCGCATCTGGTGTGCCTGTGGACTGCATTGGCCAGGAGGTATTACCTCATGCTGTCACATGATAGTAGCTCTGATGGGAAGGCAAGTTCGACTATTTCTCGTTGGCTTTGCACAAAAAACGCCACGGAATCCCTTTACACGACCATTTTCGACATAGTGATGTCAGATAGGAGTTGCACGGTTGATACCGCCTCCAAACTGAGCAGGCTCATTTCGTTCAAACCTGCAACCTTGCCACCTTAGACGAACAGCGACAACGACCAGAGGACGAGCGCTCTGTGTTGTGTAGCAGAGATGCTGCAGCTCAGTCAAAGCAACTTGCACACCGCAAAATGCGCACAGCTGGCAGCTTGGACTCACACACGCGCACCCTTTTCTGGAGGCAGTCCGTTGATCACGTTTAGACAAAGCTTCAGACCAAAATCTAGCTCCAGGAACCATGGCACGACGTCAGCCACCTACACAGTAGACAAGGTACTCTCCTTGTTCACAGTGCCATAGACCATGGGCGCCGGCCCTTTGGCTCAGCCTTGCACAACAAGCATCATGGTTGCACCAATAAGGGCATATACTCACCAAGCACTTCTTGCATCCAAAGGATGCACTTCAGCCTACATGACATCATGCCAATCTGCAAAGGCCTGCTGGAAGTGAAGCCCCATACTTCCCTGCGCACTGCAAATTTGACCCCTGTCTCTACAGGAACAGGCCACGCAGACCACACCACCTGAGACAATGCCAAAAGTCACGCCAGAGGTACTGGATTGGAACAAGCAGTGGTATCCTGTGCATGCTGTGAGGGACCTGGACCCCACTAAGCCACATCCTGTCACTCTTCTAGGTCTGCCTCCCAACCATACCTGCCTTGCCTGCACTCTGCTGCAGAGCACATTGCTTGCCCAAGCCACCTGCATTCTGCTGCAGAGCACATTGCTTGCCGAAGCCACCTGTCTCTTGTTTGTGGCACAAATGTTCCATTGATGTGATGTGCATTTGCAGTGTGTTACAGCCTTTGTGCTGCTGTGCTGTGTAGTCACCCGTGTTCTAAACCTGCATAGGTGCAGATCAGCCTGTGTTGTTCAGCCTGCATGCATGCGCTGTGAGCAGAACTGTCCTGCTGGGTGGCATTCAGCAACATGCAAAGTGGCATTCAGGCACATTCCAGCAACCCCTGAGACCTGCAATGTCATGCAGGCAAAGACCTAGTGTTGTGGAGCAGTAAAGGAGAGTGGAAGGCTTTTGTGGACTTGTGTCCGCACAGGTTTTTCACTCAAAAGCTGCAGCTATCATAGTGCACTGCTGTGCTTGAAGCACACATGGTTGGCATGCTTTCAATTCACAAATGCATGCACCTCATGCAACATTTGCAGTTCAGTCTTTGACATGTTCTTGCATAGGTCTGTCTGTGCATTGAGAGGGCTATGTTCGTGCCCACAAATTGCATGAACTAGCAACTCAGCAGGCCATGTCCCATGAAGCACTTTTGCTTACCGACGAGGCATAGCGATTTGGAGCAACTGCAGAATTGAAAGACGTGCAGTATGCCTGCATGCAGCACATGTATGTTTTGGCGCTAATGACACTGCATGCAGGAAAGTTCCCCTTTCAGAAGGGCGAGTGCATGACGGCACCTTGGAGTGCGCGTACCATGGATGGGAGTTTGATGGCTCTGGCAAACTTGTTGTCATTCCTCAGGCATGGTCATCGTAGCTGTGGCTCTCAGTTCACCCAAATTGTCTTGCAAAACAAATGGCATGCTAGCAACAGCATGACTCAGTGCATGTGACTGAGCACTGCACAAGCATGAAGAAGTGCAGTATGCCGTCATTGTGGAGATGCAGCAGTCGTGCCAATTTGTACAGCATGTGGCTTGCATTACCCCTCATGACATGGGGTTTTATCAGTCTTACACGCAGAAATTGTTCTGCTGCCAAATGCACATGGCAGCGTTTGCATTACACAGATCATGCATGCTGCAGAACAGCTGGTTGCTGCAGGATTACACAGAATCAGCATGTCTACTGCATGACCAAAGAGCATAGCACAGACAAAAGGCTTTCAAGCATGCAAAGCTGGTTCAACAGCACACACTATGCTGCCCCCAATTGCTGCAGATCCAGCCTGAACCTGACTCCTCTGGGAAGACAAGACTTGCCCTGCGCATACCTGGCTCATCATGAGCCGGAAAGCGTAAACATTGCTGTTCCTTTAACTGTTCAGCTGTGCCCTCTGACTCCCTGTGCATTGTGTTTCCAGGTTGGTCATTCCGACAAGCAAGCTGAGCAGAAGGCCTGCAACAACAGCCGAGCCTGTGTGTCAGCCTTCCCCACACAGGTGCAGCAAGGCCTGGTGTGGGTGTGGGCAGACTGCAGTCCTCAGGCATACATTGAGAGCGCTATGCAAGGTCCTGCGCTAAGCCCCGAGTATGGGAGGTTTGAGGGCAAAGGTACCAACCCTATTTGTCTCACTTGCCCAACATCATGCCTGCATGCTACATGCACATTGATGTTTTGGGCTGGCTGTTGTCTCGTGATGTTTGTCTTGGTACTTGCTTTCTGCTTTCCTGTTCAAAAGTGGGCGCATGGCATAGCCCGGTGTCTTTGCCACACAAAGTTGCATTGCTGACAGCTATGGCATGAGAGCCCATTTTCCAACAAGATGGCTGAAGGCACATAGCAATGACTGTCTTGTGAGCTGTTAGTACAGCCAAATCTGTGTTGTGAGCCAATGACAGGCAGAGCAGCTACTCAACCACAGCAGGCACACAGAAATGAGTCTGACATCTGCACATGACAAGCTGACCAGCATCGGGGATACCTTTTTTGAGTGTGCTTGTCTAGATTGACTTGAACCCAGGACCTTTTGAGCTGGATTCAGCAGTCATCAGGCTTTGCGTCAGACAGGTGTTGCAAAGCATACTGCCTGGAGATCACTTTTGAATGTGCAAGTGTGGTATGGCATGCAGACTGGGCGTGGACTTATGAGCACTATGTCAGAGATGTGCCGGGCAGCTTTGAATTTTGGATGGAAAACATGATGGACCAGTCGCATGTTGCATACTCGCATTCGGGCGTGGCTGGAAACAGGTCAGCATTTTGGTGGGAGTTGCTGACTGCAGCATCCCCATCTCTGCAGTTGCTGACTGCAGCATCCCCACAATAGGTTTGGGGAAGTGACCAGCAGCTCGCTAGGAGACGTGTGCATTGCCCATCAGACACAGCATTCCCAAGACATATTCTCCTGCCTTTTGTCTTTATGTTGGTCTGCCCATTTGCGATGTGTTGGGCTTTGTGTGCAATTCTGCATGTGCTTGTATCCCCACATGGCACTGATTAGCATGTGCCTGCCTGGTCTCAAACCTTTGCATGGCACTTGGCACTCGGCAATTGGTGACTGGCGATTGTCAGTTGGGTGTTGGCAATTGGGTTTAGGCAATTGGGTGTTGGCAATTGGGTGTAGGCAATTGGGTGTAGGCAATGGTGGTTGGCAATTGGGTGTTGGCAATTGGGTGTTGGCAGTGGTCACTAACCAAGCAGGCTATCCGATCTCAGTCTTGGTTCACATTGCAAACGAAAACAGTCATTTGACAGATGCATGTGCACGTGGTGGTTGTCCACCCTGGTTCACTTCTTACTGGGCCTGCAAGTGGCTCACCATTTCAGGCGCTCTCTGACACTCTGGACCAAAGTTTGCAGGCATTTCAAGGATGACGCAGAGCTGTTCCAGTATATGGGTGTAGACAAGCGCAGCAAGCCTCAAGATGGCTTTGAGTTTAGCTACAAAGTCAATTTTGGCGCTGCGCTCAATGCACAAAAGGTGGAATTTCGGCCGCCAGCTTTGTGCCGGTAAGGGCTTTTGACCTACCTCTGTGTTATATTGCAGTGCTTGGTTGCATCTGGCAAAATCTTGTTGAGAGATGCAACATGTAGCGTGTGACTAGTAAAATAGTGTAAGTGCACATGCGCATATTGCTGTTCGCACAGTGAATGGCAGTTATTCATGCACTGCGTGTGGGATGTATACATGCACTTCCTGTAACTGCACCCTTTCGTGTCGCATGCTTGGCCTCAGAACAAATTATGGCTTACAACGTGAGCTAATCATTTTTTTAAATATACACCAGCAATCAAAGGTTTCTGCAAGGACTTGATGGCCTTGGACGTGGGTCGACATTGTGACCTGCACATGTCAATGCATTTGCAGACCAACATCCCTCCAACCATCCATCCATCCATCCATCCATCCATCCATCCATACAACCATCCATCCCTTCAGTCAGTTAGTCAGTCCGTTATTCATTCGTTCAGTCCGTCGTTCATTCAGTCAGTCAGTTGTTCATTCGTTCATGAAATATATGTCTCTCCCTAAGTCACTCATGTACAGTCATGCTTGTATCCCTGTATGAGGGCTTGTTTTGGAAGTTGGACCAAGACTGCACCTTCAACGCTTCAGGTTCAGCTCAGACTTCAGCAAGAAGAGCGGCTTCTCCCTGTGGATCTATGCCGTACCCACCGGCAGCAACAGCACCAGGCTCATCATCAATGCTGGTAGGTGCATGGCCACAGCTGCTTCAGCAAAAACAGCTTGTAAATGGCCATTTTGAGTGAACGCCCTTGCGCTGGGGCAGATTTGACATATGCACATCCCATAGTTGAACCTCTGGCGTAGATATACACGTAATATATACGGCAACATGGTGCTGATGACGATGATGTTCATCGTTCATGCAGGGCTCAGCCCCAAGGCATTTGGTGCCTCAGCGCCCTCACAGGCCAAAAGCCCTATTAGTGCTGCCAAGACTGCTGCTGTTCGAGCCTTCAGCAAAAGCAAACCTAGGTAAGAGCTTTTGGTCGGCATTCACCTGACTCTCATATCCAGTCGCTGAGCATACATGCTGTTTGAAATATCAGTGATGGGCCTTAGGTGTGGACGGCATTTTGCATCACGTGATGCTTTGTTTTGGCCAGAGACCGCAGCTGAAGCTATTTCTCAGATTGAGACAAGTTAGCTAGGTCTGCTGTGCATTCTGTAGCCTTGAGCTGCCCTCATACACACTTTGCTCTTGTACAAACTTCGCAGCATGAAATGCACATTGCATTGCCAGGTCCAGTCTACCCACTATGCTTGTAAAGGCCAGCACTACCAGACAATGTACCATCATCCCACTGAGTGTAATCTGCGTTAGTGCAGTAGGCGTTACACAGGGCCTCAGTCTGCTATACGGCAGGTGTGTCAGTCATGCATGTGTTAATTGGTAGAGCTTGCTCTCTGTGCGTAGGTTGCATATATAGCTGAGTGGCAGTCAAGTTAGTCATGCATGTTGAAAGCAACTCGTCTCCTGTGCGTAGGTGGCAAAGCCACATGCAGCTGAGTGGGGTGTCAGACGGAGACATTGTCTTCCTGCATCGCCAGAGCAGCTATGCCAAGCAGCACTCTGCTGGTCGACCAATGCAGAACTACTTTCTGCCCTCCTCAAGCGACAGGTGACATCCCCTTGCTAAGCTTTTCCTGTTGCGTTATTGCTGTGTTCTTCTTCCTGCTAGAGAGCTATGCTGCACAGGGACATGGTCAATGTCGAGCTTATGACCAACTGTTGTTGCTTTCACGATAGCTAATACATACATTCATGTCTGTACTTTGTCTGTGAATGACTGTCCCGTGTACATGCATGGCCCAGGAGGAACTCTCTGCTGCCTATCCTGACGTCAAAGTGCACAGGGTCACACCTCTGGCCTACATGGCTGCATGCCTGGCATCTTATCTTGAGCAAACTTGTTGTCAGAAGGAGGCAGCAACATGTTTGCCAGCGTATACATATTGTCACCTGCTGTTGGCCTGACGTGACTGCACGGCTGCGAGGCCTGTGCGTTGCATCAACTTGTGCTGTACTGTTTGGAGCCAAAATGCTGACTGTGCATAGTCCCATTCTACATGTGCACACTTTGGGGTCAGTGATGCTGACTCAGACAAGGTATGCAACTGCAGGGGGGTGTCTGCCTGGTACGAATGGTTGATCAACAGGGGAGACAAGGGCCCAAAATATGAGGGCGATACTGAACCTGCCCTGTTCCGGAATGGAATGGGTGTGCTTGACAGGAAGGCCATGTTGGACAGAACCAACCATGTTCGCAACTGCTCTTCCTGCACCAAGGTAGGCTTCATAAAGTTTGCTGGCCAAGTGTGCAAGCCCGCAACTCATGCTCCACACCATCTGTGTATGTCTGAAGCTCTTGCATCACAACTTCTACGTCCCCGATTGGTGCATGACACATACAATTTGCTGTTGGGTCTGCCAAGTTTGAAATGCAGATGCATCACTGCAAGTAGACGCTTCAAACTGTACTACTGCAGCTGAGCTTGGCAGCAGGAAGGGTCAAGGCTATCGTAATGGAGAGAACAGCGCTGTTACACCAAGCCTTCCCATTCACACTAACAAATACAAACTAACCTCAGTCTTTGACATTATCTGTGGATGAGGGGGTTCAATCTGTGTCACCCTGTCCCATGCCCAGCATTATTACAAATGTGTTCACCAATGCGTGCATTTTTTATTATTACTATTATTATTAATATTATTATTATTATTATTATTATTATTATCAATGTGTGCATTGCTGCAGGCATTGGAGCAAGTTCAGACTGGGCAAGAGATCACCCAGGTTGCAAGTGTGGCATCTGCACTTGGCACAGCATACTACCTTGGACAGGGCACAGACCTTGTATCACTTCCTGTGGCAGCTACTCTGCTTCTGGCTGCTGCTTTACTTGTAGCGAACAAGAAGCTTCAGGACCTTGAGAAAAGGTTTGGGTTCTTGGATTGGCAGCATTCAGAGCACTGAGGATTGACAGCAAGGATAAGTAAGTGTGATTGACATTGACGGTGACAAGATGTCCAAGTCTTTGTCTCTGAGCCAGCCTGGCTCTGCAATTTTTCCCTTGTTGATAATCCATCCCTGTGTGTGTACGAGTGTTTTTTTCAGTAGCAGCTGTTGGCGGCGAGCGGTAGCATACAGCATGCATGGTAGACATCAGATGTTTTCCAGCCAATTGAAATGCAACAGTGCAGATGGCCTGCGCCTGGCCTGCGCAACCACAGCATTTTGTGTGCAATTTTTTCCTATTTGCTGAACATAGGGCTGTGTATTCATGGCCACGTTAGCCATATTTTAGTGTTTTGAGATGTACATCAGGCCTGAAGTGCTGCTGTGCATGGCACACCTTAGTGGGTTCACCAACTTCAATGCGCTTGCAATGAGATGTGTAACTTAAGTCTTGGTATTGTGAGCATGAGTGATACTGCAGACTGTCACAGCTGGCGTATGAGCAGGTCTAACATCTAGCGAGGCACAGGCACGTGGAATGCATCCCATCAAATGACAGGCATGACAGCGCACAAGACGATCCTTGCATGGATGACCAGTGTTCTGACCATGAGATGTGCACTGTATACACATTTGAACTGGCAATTTTGCTTTGCAGCGCGGCATGACTTGTTGTCGGTGCCTTCTGCATATCAGGAATGTACTGGTCCCAGCTTCCTCAGCGGCATGCAGCAGCAGATTTCCATCGATTCCATGGATAGCACTTGCGAGATATGAGTCATCATTTCAAACGCATGCTGCAGCGTTCACGCGTCTGACAAACTTGTAGCGCGCTGCCTGCACTTGACAACTACATTCTGCCACTGATGCTTCTTTGTTCCGCGTCAAATGCACTGTTGCTACGACCACATCTTGGGCAGGCCCTGCGTTGGTGTGGGTCACTCTGACCTGACCGGGTGTAGAACTGACCGGGTGTACATACATGATATATCAGTCGTGCAGCTGCGCGTGCCTGCTGCTACTGTTAGCAAACGCACAATATGTGGTCAAGGCCAATGAGCTGCAGCGCATCGTGTCTGATCGCCTCTCCCTTCAGAATCTATATTCTTCCGTTGTGCAGCAGGATATTACGCAGGTCCGGCAGCAGAGAGGCATCGTTATTCCCTCTGGCGGAGGACAAATGCTAGCGAACGCATATGTAGCAGCCCGAGTAATTCGAAACTCTCTTGCTTGTGACTTACCAATTGAGATAGCGTACTTTGGTGAACATGAGGTCGATGCTTACCACAAGCATCTATTCAGGGTACGCTCTGCTATTTGATTGGCTCATGAACACATGCAGCAAGCTGATGGCAGGCCTCAAAGAACGTGCTTGTTGATTGCAGGGCATCAGCAATATATCCCTGATAGACTTGTCAGCTGTGCACTGCTTGGAATACAAGTCAGATGTGTCTATAGACGGCTACGCTATCAAGGCATTTGCCATCATTTACAGCTCTTTTGCTGAAGTGCTATGTCTAGACTCAGACAATCTGCCTGTGCATGACCCGTCAGCGCTGTTTGATACAGCTTCATACAAAGAGTATGGCAACATTTTTTGGTCTGACCCAAACATCAACGGTCTGGACGCACTTGTGTACCAGATGTTTGGATTGCAACCTCCTTGGGAGGCAAATGAAGCTTTCTTGGCGGCTGAGAGTGGCCAGATCCTTCTGAACAGGTAGCCATATGTTCTCTTTAGTCTTCAAATGACCGTGGCTGCATGCAGTCTCTGGCAACTGTTCTGCTTCACAAGCTGCGGTCTTGGTCTGCAGGCAGAAACATGCCGATGTTCTGCACTGGCTGTGGTTTGTCACAGCAAACTCCGCCTTCTTTTATCCCAGAATGCATGGCGACAAAGACACCTATCATTTGGCGTTTGCATTAGCCAACAAGACAAGCGAGTACCATCAAATCAAAGTTGGTCCACAGCTGGGTCTGACACCATGGAAAAGGCCCGAGGGCTTGTTCTACATCTCTGCCGGCTTTATACAACCTGGCTTGGCCAACTCCACGGCGTTCTACCACAGGGTTGAGCGCGGAGCCAAAATCAACCCTGCAAGCCCAATTATGCTCAGCCCATTTTTTATCACAACCACACTGTCACACACTTGGCGGCGTCCAGGGGGTACATCTTGGTTCGATGTGGAGTTTGGCGGCGGTGGGATAGCAACACACTACCCTGCGTCCAGCGTCAACACAACAGCTTACAGGGCATGCTGTTCTTCTGCACATCACACCCACTTGTACACTTCTTCATGCTCTTGCCGAGCAACATCTAGCTTGGAAGACCATGAGATGATTGCCATCCCAGTATCATACTTCCCTGGTTTGCGAAGAATCCTCTCCATCAGCCAAAAGATTTTCTTGAGCTACCAACATGACCTTTGGCTGCATGAGCAAATGATCCAGGCCTGATGGTCAAGTTTGGTTGCAGCCCATCTGTCACAGTGTGTGTTCAGCCCTTGGTGTGTAGTGCTGTAGAAGTTAGCTAGCTTACAGCATTTGGTGACCACAATATATATATATATATATAGATATAAATTGTGACCACGTATGAATACGTAGTGACCACATATGAATACGTGGTGACCACATATGCACACGACAAGCACAGCATGGAATGTACTTGATCATTGACTGTAAACATCTGTCACCCAAGGGAAAAGCTAAAGTATGGCATGGCTGAACACAAAGACTTAGGCTGCTGAGCAGCTGTCTGGCCCAGGCCTCCACCAGGAATAGCCCCTCGTTGAGTCAGCTGTTGTGCAAGGTAGCTGCGGCCTTGCGGACTGCCTGACTGTAGCAAGGACTGTACATTAGGGTGCTCCATGTTCAAGGTCCTGGCTATATACTCAACTGTTGGCATGTTCTGCAGCATCCTGGCGACTGCCTGAGTATCAAGAGGTTGGGGTCCAGTTGCCCCCTGGGTGGGCCTGGGCTGGGCCTGTTCATTA
>JAABUP010006530.1_pt1 | contig 16479 bp, 22 predicted proteins | sample 5559201 | NCBI WGS metagenome assembly JAABUP01 (sample SAMN10711887, study PRJNA513373) | rock metagenome | isolation source: Antarctica rocks | place: Antarctica
CAGGGCAACTGGAGTCTTGGCCAGTCAGTGGTGCAAAGGCCAGAAGCAGTTCCTGGTGCAGTGGGCACCTACACCATGTAGAGTGAGACACATTCCTTTAAAGGCAAATTTGCACATAGAACGAGGCTACAAGGTACACTGTACTGCACCCTATACTGGAAATCAACTAGACAGCACTGGAGAGGAGGTCTGCTTGGTTACACGGGAGCCTAAATGGGAAGCTGAAGACAGTTTTTGCCATGTGGACCACCCAGAACAGATAACACTTGCTGCAGAATTTGCTGATGAGTGTGATGGGCTTGACACAATCGAATTGGCAAGAGACAACCATAGAAGACAAGATGCACATAAATCAAAGTTGGACAAACAAGGAACATGGGTTGAAAGAGAGCGCAGAACTAAGAAACCTCTGGCTTACAGACCTCAACTAAGGCATTACATTCACATCAACCCAAACGACACTATCAACCCAGATCAAGACATTATCACAAATGGAACGTACACGCTAGGCCAAGTGACCAATGCAATGTCAAAGGAAGGTCCCCTTGTAAATATCTACAATGATGAGGGTAAGGTCATGGGCACAATCACAGAGAAGCGTCTTGCCATACTGCACTCAGCTTAGTGCCACACGAAACAAGTGGCCCCAGAAATTGCACTACGTATTTCATGCATGTAACACAATGTTTACGGTGTTTTACGGTCAAATTTTGGTCTGGTTCGGAATTACATCCCGCAGGGCACTCTTGAATTAATTTTGCGGGATGATTTCGAGCCAGTACGGTACAATGGTTCTGACATTATTGTACTTCTTACTGCAACTGGTGCAAGCACATTCACCTTGGCCACACTCTGTCCAGAAACTGCGTCACAGCTTCAGAGGTAAGCAGATTCTCCTTCTCCTGCTCAGCCAGGCTGCGTGCCTCATACTGAGTGGAGCCTGGTACTGCCTGCAGACAGGGCTCAGCATCATCGCCAACTCCATGGATCACCATGGTGGCTCTTGTGCATTCATTACAACTAGCTTCCCAATTCCACATTGCCGAGATGACAAACAAGAACTGATGTGAGCGTAAACCAGAGCTGCTTGCCTCCTTTGCTCTGTGCAGGAGCAGCATGAATGCATGCAGCTCTGCCAGCTGTTGTGTCTACACTTCACTACTGCCTACAAGAAGTAGTTCTGTGCAATAAACCTGATATGGATGGTGCGTAGCTCATGTTTGAAAACATGCCACTGTTGATGGGAATAGCACAAATGGAGTGTACTGAGCAGTGGGCCCAACCCGGGCAGGTGTGGCTTGAACAGCCAGGTCCTGGGTGACAGGCACAGCCTGCACTGCCATGTCTTGCTCCATGCGCCGTAGGTCATATGTGGGGTCCTTGAAGGGCCGGCACTCCATTTGAGAGCTGTTCCACAGCTCACTGGAGTCCTTGTCTGACAGATTGCACACTTGGTGGAAGGCGCGTCGAGGCTGGTGAGCCAGTAGGACGCAGGGAGGCCGGTGTGATGTGATGGCTGCCTCCTCAAGCTCTGCATCACTGCCCTGCAGCGCCAGGTTCAGTCAGACCTTCCTGTACAGCTCGTGCCTGGTATGGCAGGATGACCAGCCCATGCATTGAGTTCTGGGGTTCAATGATTGTCTTCTGGAAACGGTGCAGGTTGGCAGCTGTCAACAATGTGCTTGCAGATACAGCCTGTATTGAATGACTTGATGCTACTCAGGTCACAACTGGGTAACAGAAGATGGATCATGTGGCATGTAGAGCCCAGCAACAACCTGTTGAGTCACGATCACTGCCATGCTGATTGTGTGGATTGCTGCAAAGTGGCTCAGCCTTGCTATGACTGCCTCCACTGGGGTCATATGGTCATGCTGAGACTGCTTGTCAATGGCATGCCGGCTCTGAGTGCATGCTGAACTTGCTCCCGTGCTGATTGTACACTGAGTGCATGGTGCCTGGTGAAGCATTCACATCATGCCAGCTTCAGGCTGTCAATGCAGAGGGCACTGCTATGCCTTGTCTGTGCTGTGTGGGCTGACTCGTGTGCCTCAAATGAATGGATGCAAGGCCAGCCTGCTGTCTGTTTGTAAAACAATGTGTAGACATGGTCTTACTCACCAGACACTGCCAGGGGCGGGCAGCCCATGACTTCTTAGAGGGCGGCAAAGCCTTGGCAGCTTTCTGTTCTGTTGCGGCATACTCAGCCTGCTGCCGCCGTCGCTCTGTTTCAGCGTCAATGAACTCCCACACCTCAGCAGCTGAGCGGGATGTAGCAAGCTGCATTCAGCATTGTGGACTCAATAAACATTTGCGTTAGGCAGCAATGATGGGTGTCCTTGTGCATCAACATTCAAGGTGCACACAACATACAGTGTGTCATGGGATAGCCACAAGTATGTCCATATGATCTGCTGCTATTGGCCAAGGACCTGTGGCTGATCTAATGCAGGTAGCAAATACCTCAAAATTGTTGCCGTCCCCATACAGATCATCAACATTGCTACGCAACAGCAGTGGGTCATAATCTGCATTGAGAATGTGCTCCTTGATTGGGTGGAAGTCAGAAATTGCGCCTCTGAACTGCATGTCCTTCGTGAGCTTTTCTTTGCTGACATACGTCATAGGAATTGCAGGACCAGTCTGTGCTGCAAGAGCTTCTTCCACCTCCACCAAGCCAAGTGTGGTTCCTATATCAAGTCATGCACTCAAAGTCCATTCAAAAGGGCAGAGGTCTGATGTAATCACTAGCGTGCAAAGCATGCTCATTAGTCCACCTGTGAGAAAGACAGACTGTACGCCAGGCAAGGGATGCTTGGCAGAGTTGTCAACCACATATGGCAGCGGCAATGGTGTATCTGCTGCGTCAGGAGCTTTTGAGGCTGCTGTCTCGTGCACTGCCGCACCATCCACCTGTGCAGGCTGTTTAGCAACACGTCAGCAAGTGCGGTGATGCCATGCTGACAAGACCGGGCACGTCCACAGCTCACCTGCTGTGTTTCAGACATGACTCAAGCAGATGTCTCAGGCTCTACGTCGTTGTGTGATACTGCGCATCACAACCAACACCCAGCCTTTGCCGCTGTTGCCCACTGTTGTGTACGTTTGACTGCATTTGCATGCTTGTTATCACACAGTGACGGTTACGGTTTGTATTGTGTGACTACCGTCATCATAATTGAGCTGCATACTACGAGGCGGCTAGTATCAGTTCTTTTAGCATTGTCGCGTGCATCGGAAGCGCGTAACAGGAGGTGAGATCGTTGTGTTTCGTTGCAATAAACATACATGCAGATGATGTCTGCGTCGCAGTCTGGCCTGTATACGACACCCTTCCCTGTCAAGTACTAACGATTTGTTTGTCTGCCTCCTTCGACTACAGCCATGGTGTTGAAGTAAGTTGCACTCCAACTTCCTACTGTGTTTGCTTGCATGACTACTGCTCGTGCTAAGCAATAGACCGGGGGATGCTTTTTCTTGTGCTTGACTACTTCCCCTCTGCAGGACTTCCACTTGCCGTTTCAGTGGCCTGAGGATCTACCCTGGCAGGGGCATCATCTTCGTACGAGTAGATGGTCAGGTGAATACTGAGAGCAATGGACAACAGGCTCAGCTATGACAGCCCTGCGCTCACAACAATTTCAGAGCAGCGCAATTGTTCTCCAACTTGCTGTGCTTCTGCAGCAATTCCTTTTCATCAACAAGAAGGCTCGTCGATTGTATCATCAGAGGAAGAGGCCAGCAAAGATTGCGTGGACAACTGTATACAGAAAGCAGCACAGAAAGGTCAGCAATATCAGTTATCGCTCACAGCACAGCCAAAGTACACACAGCGACAGCTGCCTAGCTTGCTGTCAGTAGCTTGGACCAGCTGATTTGCAGGGCTTGATGCATCATCGACATTCCATGCCTGGCTTTGTATTGCATAGAACAGATTGGCAGCAGATGGTTGTCATTCTGCATTCATATGGCTGTCCCCAAGGGGAATCAGCTCTCATGGGTATGCTTGCTGTTCAGGATCTGGACACAGTTGTAGCACGTAAGAAGAGAAGGTCAGTCAACAAGACAAACGTGCGTCCCATTGGTAATGCCTCCATCGAGGTGCTGCAGAAGAGGCGGGCTGAGAAGCCAGAGCAGCGGAAGGCCTCTCGTGAGGCTGCCCTGCGGTATGTGAATCAGCACCAAACAATGTCCAAAACTCCAGTATGTAGGATACTTCATGCCATGTTGCCATTGCATGCACATGAATTAGCAGGTCTTCTCAGCAGCTCTCAGAGTCTGCTTATGGACAGAGCCTTCTCAGTTGCTTGCTTTCATACTTACATGTGGCCTTGTCTGCATGTGGCCTTGTCTCTATAAGTGGTGACTGTTATCACTTATTATTTCGTGGCCTGATCAAGCTCTGCATGATTGCAGTGAGGTGAAGGAGAGGATGAAGAAGAGCAAGGCAGACAAGCAGGCGCAGAAGTCAGCCCAGCCCAAGGGTGGAGCTAAGGCCACCAAGGTCATGCCCAAGGCTGGCCCCAAGGGTGCCAAGCGCTAGATGTCCCCCTGTAACATAAAACTGCTTCTTGTCTAAGCATTTAAGCTTGTATGTGCACGGGACATTAACTGCAGCAGCATTATAGAACACTTGAATCCAAGGTGGTCAGGATGCCAGAGACTTTGCCTGGCCGTGAGGTGCACGGCATTCAGGACAGCAAGACAATGTGCGAGCTTTGGTATCTGTCAAGCACAGCACTTACGCAGGCCAGGCAAGAAAATCTCTAAAATGACACCGGATGGGGTTTGCAGGGGCAGTGCTGATGATTGTTCACCTGCTGTGTGTCGTGCACAGTCCTGGGAGTAACCTTGCTGGCACAATGAAGATATCCCCTTGACTGCGGTCAACTGGCATAATGCAACCTCTTGCTGCTGATAGCTTTCCAGTTCACAGCCGGCAGCTTTCCAGTTCACAGCCGGCAGCTTTCCAGTTCACAGCTCATCCAGATGCACAGCCAGACACAGACATTTATGCTGATAATTTTTTACACTGCATCATGAGTATTGCTCATGCGTGGTTCACGAGCTCCTGCTCAAACACAACCCCTCAGGGTTGCGCTTCAGAGTTTACTTCAAACCACTTGCTGCTGCAGTTCAGCTGCATGGCAAGTTTTACACACCGCTTGTCTGGCAAAGTGCAAGTTGACAGGCAAGTCCAGCAGACTCTGCACAGCGGAAGCTTTACAGACAACAGCAAAACAAAGGTACACATGACAAGGAGCTTCACACCCAAAGTGCATGGCTCCCAGTCTGAAAGGCCTCATCAACCTGGCCAGTAAGACACACTGTCAGCCTAGGCTATGCCTACATGGCATGGCAAAACCCTCAGTCTGGCAATACTGACAATGAAGTGACTGCAAGTCTTAAGGTTACCCATGTCAGTGTCATCAGTCTGTGTGGCAAGCCTGACACTGGTGTCTTGTCAAGCCAGTTACAACCTGTCTGCTGAGAGCCAGAACTGACCCAGCTCTCAACTGTGCTCTTGAGTGTTGAGCAAGGAGCAAAGCTGGTGAGCCTAGGGCATGACTATCAAAGCTGACACTGCCTCAGCTGTCATGTCGAGCTCAAACATTGACAGTCTTCTTGCCAAAGTCCTCCTCAAACAACTTGGCAAGCCTGATTACAGTCTCGAGCGCAATTTTTGACCCTGGATCCTTGCTTGCTAAAATATCGGTAAGATCTCTGTCCCCAGCCCATAATCGCGTCACGCCCCCTCTAATGTCCCATCCTGCATGAAAGACAACATGTGAACCCAACTTGGATACACTTCACCGCACAAAATGCTACCGAAAGGTCTTGGACTCAGCAAGAAATTCCCATCACCACTGGCTTGCAGAGTCTGGTGCCTGTTGGCATCACAAGCAGCCACTGTACAAGGTCAAGCAAAGTGCAATACATAATTCCAGTCTTGACTTAAAACTACATTTCTGCTAGTGTCAGACTCACTGCACTGCACGCTCACAGCACTACAAGCAATTCAGTATTGCCCAGTCAACAGTACTGACAGCGTAGATGAGGCAGTGCATGACGCACCCATGCCCTCAACTTCATCCAGGACAGCAGTTTTGATGTAGGGCACGCGCTGCCCATCCTCAGCACCAGGGTCTATCCAGGGCACTGCTGCCAGAGCAGCTAACAGAGGCTCTAGCTTCTGTATCTGGGCCTACAGTAATAATGGTAATAATAATAAAAATAATTACATGCTTTCCAGCTCATGATGAGCTAGGTACGTGCAGGACAAGTCTTGTCTCTCCAGAGCAGCCTGGCTTGTGCATCCTGTAAGGCCTGCTAATACGACAGTTTTGACAATCACGTAATGCAACATCATTGAAACTAGACCTAGGGTATCAGCAGACATCACCCAAACTCTGAGATGCAGAGTGATCCAGGAGTCTGCTGCAGTGCTTCAAGATGCCTTATGCAGTCAATTCAGTCAAGCTTGAGACAGCATGGTAGGTGTCTGCTATAAGTTGCCTGCTGTGTCTGCTGTAAGTTGGCTGAAGTAGCATACTGGAGAGCATACTCAGCTGGCATGTCAGACATGATTGCATTTGGACATGCCATCTGACTACCTTTCCAGAACGGTACTTCAAGCATATATGCAGATCAGCAGACCGACCTGTTACTCTCACACAATGCATCATAAGCACTGCATTGCACCCTGTGATTCAGTGATTCACAAGCTTGCACATCAGAGTTTGTACACAGCTTATACACTATCATGTTCACCTTGATGGCTGCCAAGTCAGCATCCCCCTCTGCTTCATCTTCAGCAAGGCTTTTGCCACCAGCCTCAGGGCTTTCAGCAGGCAGTTCTTGCAGATCTTCAGATGCAGGCCTTGGGTCAGCGGCTGCCGCGTGAGTGCCGCTTGCAGCATCACCATCTGCTTGCCTCACAACATCAATATCACTTCTGGTGCTTGCTACATCTCTGAAAGCTGCATCTGTGAAGGGAGCAGCTTCGCTGAGGAAGTCATTGGGCATGCTGGGTAGACCATGTTGCTTCTTGACTGCCATTTTGGCTTGCACTGCTTCCAGCTCTTCCAATGTCATGGGCTCTGAAGAAGGCACACCTGCAGCTGCTGCCTTGGCCCTTGCGTCTTGCACCACAGCTTCGTCTGCACATGCAAGTGACTGGTGAGCAATTGTGATGCTGTTCATGTCAACAATGCAAGACCGTCAATGAGCTATGGCATTGCGATGGCACAGAGCCTACTGCTGCAATGACTTGCAACCTACATATTAGTGACACACAGGTTAGCACCTCTTCTGTCAGCATACAGGCAGATGCAGCAGCATGTGGCATGAACTCTTGCAAAGACATGGCTGCAGCATGTGAGTCACTTCCACTTGCCAACTCCAGATCAGACGATGAATCATAAAACACATGACATGCTAGACATGCTATGACAGATGCTGCTGTTGCAGCTTGATGAACATGCAGACAGCATGAAGAGCAATCAGAAATCTGTAAGATTGCACCTGCTGCTTTGTTTGAGAGCTGCCACATGCCGTGATCCCAATAAAACAGGGATGGACTTCCTGCACCAGCAAACAAGCTGGCCATGCTTTTGCCGACAGCCTGGCTGCAGTCTCCTCCTGTGGTGCGCAGCAGTGTGCGCACTGTGCGTGGCTTGCCTGTCTGTGGGTCTCTGCACAGGCAACAATTGCCTCATGTTACATATGGATAATGTATTGTGCATGCAAAAGCATACATACGATGTATTCGTTGGCGTGATCACATAACATGGGGAAGTAAGGTGCCCTGTGTAGCGTATACACTGTTGCCAGACACTGATTGACAACCAGTTAGATTCTCTGTAGATCAGTTGTACAGACGCTCAATATGCGGAAAACACAGGCAACCTTGCCAAAAGTTGCTTGTTCACAACAGGCAGCAGCTCCAACGATACCGAAACTTTGCGTACCGCAAGACAAAAACGATGTTTTCAGCCATAGCTGGAGGGTAAGTATTGCTTGCTTGCGCAAGTGTCTTCACAAACTGCAGGACTTTGCGTGTCGATTTATCATTGACTTCAGCCGCAGCTTTGTCTGGTTGCGCATTTGGAGCTGTTACCCTCTCCAGAAAAGCCTTCAGAGCTTTGCCAAAAGGAAGCAGCTGGGTCTGCAGACATGCTTGCAGCTTGCTTGATTGCGGCAGAAAGCAGACAGTCGAAAATTGTTCAGACGTGTTGTCAACATGCTCTTGGCACTAAGAGCTGAATGTAGTGACCGCGGAGGCGGCCTGCAGACAAGAGTCACCTGCTGTTCTCGCCTTCTCGCAGCTTTGGTGGCGAACCCGGAGCCACTGCCAGAGAAGCTGACGGCGATGTCTCTCACCGTCTGTGCCAGCATCCGAAGCTGCAATGTCAACGTCATGCTTGCCAACATGCCCGCAAGGTGGGTTGCAAACATGCATGCCCACTAGCGTTTCGAAACGCTCAAACCTAGTAGGTGTAGCAGGCGTAGCAGGCGTTTCAGAATCATTGAAAATTTCGGAGCTGTCCTTTCACAATAAACTCGCTTCAAGGTCAAGTCCACGTTGCCCAGGGCAAATCACAGCCGGGCCGTTTGGGGCAAGTCGCCAGGTATGGAGCAGACAGCATTGACAGAGCTAACTCTTCGGGGTGTTGATCACTGCTTTTGGGTCGTCGGAACTACGTGCCGCAACAATTGCACATCAGAGTACTTTCATCACACTTCTTTTGTCAGCTACACGCTTTTTTTGCCCGCAATGTACCTTTCAAGCTGATTAGCCTGTTCGAAAGAGTTTCTGCATGCATGCATGCAGGTTGGTTGTAGTACCAGCCTACAGTGGGACATGAGTGAGGACCCCAAGTTCTACAATCTTGAGGAGGTTGATGCACTAGCGCTGAAAGTGCTACCTGAAGCTGTAAGCATCGCCTGTCATGCTGAGCAGCTGCAAGGGGGTTCATGATGACTAATTTACCCAAACGTGCTTGTAGGTCCATGACTACTTTGCAGCCGGCGCAGACACAGAGACAACAGTGCGCGACAACCGGCAAGCATTCCAGAGGCTCAGGCTTGTGCCAAGGGTCATGGTCAATGTCGCAAACATTGACCTGACATATGAACTTCTGGGTAGGTTCCCTGAGTCTAGGAGTGTCCATGCATTTTGCATATTGTTGTTGCATATCAGCATGACACTGACATATGTGTAAATTGAGTCTGATACGGACTCAATGACAGCTCAGTGTCTGGGCTTAATGCCTGGGCCAGCTGGTATTCAATACCATACTAGCACAAGCTTATGCAAGTGTGTTACAAGGGCTCCATAATGGCTCATGAAGTTTACTGCTTTGCTGCATGGCATGCAGCTGCAGCTCTTGCATTATCCTCCGGGTCATGTCAAACAGCGTACTGCAAAGCAGACGGACATATGGCTGTGATTGCATTGTTGCCACATGGATCGACCAGCAACAGCATAGCTGCTTTGTTCCTGATGCTTCTTCACCTGATAGTCCGGTTTGATGATAGGCCGGAAGCTGTCCATGCCGGTGCTGGTGGCCCCCATGTCTGCCATGCTGATGGCCCACAAGGAGGGGGAGCCTGCTACAGCCAGAGCAGCAGTCAAGGCCAACACCTCCATGGTACTTGCAATGATTGCCGGGCAGGCCTGTGCTTTGTGCATGGATGCCTGTTTCTACTCTTCCATGTTTGCCTGTGTTGGAAGGCAGACCTTGCATGCATGTCACTCAGAGGTCATTGAAGCTCATGCCGAAATGTTACAACTTATGCAAGCAGCATGCAGTGTTTGTGCACCCCTATAAGCAGCAAAATATGCTTATACCACAGCTTGCTTCATGTTATTGGTTTTGCCTTGGGACGACCAGTACTGTCTTCTGGACATGTTCAGTGTCACAAGTCTGCAGCGCATCAGGTCAATCAAGCGACACACAGCTAGAAGATGAGCAATGGGGTGTAATATCGATCAGCCAGCCTGCAGCTGCTGCTGCTGTGTCTGTGTATGGCACAACAGCAGGCCTAGACTGCGCTTGCTATACAACCAGCGGTATCACATGCAGTGTGTTCTGCATACAGATTGTATCCACAATGGCCACAACAAGCTTAGAGGACGTGGCAAAGGCCAGTAAGGGCTCCCCGTTGCTCATCTTCCAGCTGTATGTGCAGCGAGACAGAGACTTTACAGCTTCCCTCATTCAAAGTAAGACCCACTTTGTAGTTGGCTAGTTGGTCTGTTTATGGATACAATGTGATTTCCTGCAGCAGTTGCTGATGCTTTGCTCAAATGCATCTAGACATAGCCAGGTAATTGTGGATTGCTTTTGTGTCCACTTTCGTCATGCAGATGTTGCAGATACCACATTCACCCAACTCAGCACTGTTGACAGCTGTGCCGCATTCTGACAGCCAGAACAAACATAGGACTCTTCTCCTGAAGGAGTGTTGAGCATCACCTATTCTAGGCATCACACCCACTTATGTTATAGCATTTGTTTGATGATTTGCAAGAGGCAGATGCAGTACCAAGACAGCATCACACTCATGCAAGCATAATTGTAAAAGAAGCGGACTGAATTAGGAGTGGCTCCTGCAGAAGCAGAGAGATCAGGGTACGGCGCAATCATGGTCACTGTAGATTCCCCTCGGGTGGGCAACAGAGAAGCAGATGAGCGGAATAAGTAAGCAACACGCTTTGCCTACCACAGAGACCCCCTGTTATGCTTCTTTTGATGAAGACAGGCTGTGTGCCACCTGCATCACTTAGTTGCTCCTGTTCTTGTGTTGCGTATGTTTGCCAGGGTGCGCATGGCAGCCTGCAGCCGTGCTTGTCCTGCATTTTGCAAAGCAAAACTTGCTGTCATGAGTGATTTTTGCATGCAGCTTGCAGCTTCCATGCAGGTACCGGATAAGAGAGGATCTTGCGTATCAGAATCTGAAAGACCTGTCTCTTAGAGTACAGCCACATGACAAGATCAGCGCAGCGGGCACTGTCAACATATTCAACTCCAACATGGATGACACCTTGACCTGGGACTTTGTCACATGGGTCAAGACAGTCACAAAAATCCCCTTGTTTGTCAAGGTGCATCTGCCTGCTTTGCTAATTATCGCAGCATCATGCTGTTTCTGATGCTTGCAATGTGGTTTTGCTGTGTACAAACATCAGCCTCCTGGCCAAGTGTCCTGAGCAATCATGCATGCAGCATGCACACTGCAATATATTCAATTGTGCAGCACAACATATCAGCAATTTTGAACCTCGTGTTTTTGTCTGTCTATTTGCTCGGCATCTTTAACCCTGTGCTGTTCACATGTGTGCATGCAGATTGGACTGTTGTGTCCACTGTGTCCACATCTGACCAAATACATCCTTCATGCTGTCAGCCAATGACGCGCAGCACATGAGGCTGTCCTTGGCCTACAGCTGCCATGCACTGACGGCCACTATCATGTCACGTTGGCGGCATCTGTGCAACTTGCAGGGAGTCTTGAACCCCAGAGACGCACGTAGCGCCGTAGATGCTGGCGTAGATGGTATAGTGCTTTCCAATCACGGAGGGCGGCAGCTAGACCACAGCCCAGCTCCACTGGATATGGTCGCATCTGTGCGCCGTGCAATAGGGACTCGGGTCCCCCTGCTCATGGATGGGGGTATCAGAAGGGGTACTGATGTGCTCAAGGTTGATCAATCTCATTTGCAAGCCATTTTTGCGTTGGTACATTCAACTTGCCACTGTGCACTTTGACATGAAGCGGAAGCTGCTGTGAGGTTTGCATGGTCTGACCACCTTGTGAGGCTTTGTGGTTAGCATGGTGGCATCATGACCATGAGTGAATGAGAGTGCAGACCATTGGTGCTAGGCTACCTGTTTGCAGAGCTACCCGTTGAAGTATAAGTCTTGATGTGCAGGCGTTAGCATTAGGAGCTGATGCTGTACTGCTTGGGCGGCCTGTGATGTTTGGGCTGGCCTTAGATGGGCAGAAGGGGGTTGAGAGGATACTGGAACTGCTGAAGAGGGAGCTGGAACTAGCTATGGTGCTGGCAGGCTGCAGTAGCCTTCAAGATATCAGCAAAGATCTAGTCATGGAGTATCCTACTTCCATGCTGTAGACCAGACACATATCAATCATTGTGCGCATCATCATGCGTTTGCAAAACGCTACGTTGGAATAGCACCAACCTCTTAACTGTGGTATTTACGAAGTGCGGGCTGAAGTTGCCATGCCCTATGCTAGGACCCCATCTTGACATATTCCTCACTGTTGTGGACCATTCAGACTGCATGGACTATCTACACATATATCGAGAGTTATGCGCCTGGGAGTAATATTTGGAGTCCTTGCGCAGTCCCATCATGATGTGGTCATGGGGCAAGCGTTGCATAGCTGTTCCTCGAGGTTTCGATTGGCTGGCCAGACATTGCACCTATCAAAACGAAATCATCAGCACGTTTTGATGATTGTTTGATGTGTTAATGACCTTACAATGCACAATCATGTCGTATTGTGAAATGGCTAGTGAGAAGGCCTCATACAAGCCAAAGTGTGCAGGGGAGGGGCCTAGGGTGCGTTTGCAAGGCCAGGGGAGGCAAGCATGCTAATGTGCATGTGCGCTGAATGCCTAGAACGGGCAGTGCATGGACCTCACCTGCGGTACACAACACTCTGATTATGCTGGTAGACAATTGTGGCATGTTTGATTACTTGAAGCTGTTAGCGCAATGCTGCTGAGCCGTGGAGAGGTTCCATGATGCACGTCAGACACTCCCAATGACAGAGCACCTATTATCGTTGGCAGCATGACCCTTTTGCATACAGATCACCAAGTGTCACAATACACCTGAAGCAGCAGAATACAGAACAGCCGACCTGCCTCCCGTGACAGGGACATGCATACGATACAAGTTATACTTACATGATTTGAAACGATGATGTCAGTCCACTGTTACCAAGATGAAACATTGATAGCCTTAAGATCTAGCAAAGCACTCCATCTGGACACGTACGCGACAATGCATTTACTTAAGGCATGCAGTGATTGTCGCCTCTAAGCATGATACAGCTCAGATTGTACTACTCTTTGCCAGACTAAGAATAAGTCAAGCAGATGTGCAGGTCATGCCGATTCCGGAGAGACATCAGATGTTTGACTTTTGTGCAAGTCACACAACCGCTGCAGCCTTCTCAGCGTCTCTGTGATGTACAACAGGTCTTGCTGTATGAGGACCAGTTGACCCCTTCGGGCTTCGCAGTTCTTGGAAATTAGGTGGAAGCGTTTGTCAGACGCACTGGTATGCCTGAACAGCTCTGATGAGGTCTGTTTGAGGCTTTGATGGGTGCGCTGCTGCACCGCAGCCATGCGCTCGCTTCGACCTGCAAAGCGATGCCAGTGGCACGGTATTGATGCACGCCAACAGTGGAACAGACTTGACATCCTCAGCGAACCCGCATGGGTCAACAAATTACTCATATGATGACTGGCTGACAGAAGTGAAAAAGTGCACTGACCTGAATATGGCGTACAAGTTCCGGTAAAAGCATGGTCTTTTCACGTTCAGCGAGTGTACAGCACGGTGAAAGAACGGTGACAGCACGGTGTTTGATCGGTCCTTGCACGGTCCTTGCACGGTCCAGTTCCTGCACGGTCCCAGTGCGGTGACGGTCATTGCACGGTCACAGTATGGTCTGGGTTCTGTGCGTGCATGGTTCGGTGACAGCACGGTGACAGCACAGTGATGGTCCGGTGAAACAGTCCTGGAACGGTCCTTGTCAGGTCCTTGTATGGTTGTTGTCCGCTTTTGGTGAGTGCATGGAGATGGTCCGGTGACGACACGGTCACCGTACGGTCGCTGCACGGTGCATGCATGGTGCGACACAAGCACTTTACGCTACTGCGGGCTGCACAGCAACGCCCTACGCGCCCAGTTATTGCTAGCGATCGCGCCAGGTTGTTGCATGCACCGCAAAGAGCAGCATGCCGCAAAGATCATCGGGTAGACCTCGTCTGGAAGTAGATGTTGAGCAGGTGCAGGAGTTGTGGAATCGGAGGTTCACGCTGCAGGAGGCAGCAGAACAACTCAAGGTACTCTTGAAAGGTCAACAATGTCTGGTGACAATGCACAAGGTAGCACTTATTTGCTGCAAGCTTAAAACGAGGTGAAGCTCTTGTCTGCAGTGTTCTGTTGACATAAGCAGATCAAAACTTCGAGATGTTGGAGACTCTTACCGTCACCACCTACCAATGGGGAAACTGCTCAGTAAATCAATGCAGAATGTAACACAGATACTAATGGCTGAGCATGGGGTCATAGACATGTGCAGAGTGCTCTGACATATGTTGCAGTGCGAGCTACACGCACAGAGGTGCTTGAGGCTTTGCGCCAGCAAGACCCCTCTGCTGTTATTGCCAGACAGGAGTGTATTCTGCACAGAAGGACCTGTGATGTAACAGATGCTATGGCCCTCTGGCACATCGACAGTAAGCTATGCTTTTCATGCTGCATGACAGCTCTTCTTTGTAGCAAGTAATAGTAATGTGCTCCCCTTCCTTAATGCTTTCTGCGTGCAGGCTACAAGAAACTCAAAATGTATGGCTTCTACATCCATGCCTGCATTGACGGAGGCTCTAGTTTTGCACCCTATGCAATTGTTGCCCTGGACAAGACTGCCTCCACCCTGTTCAATGCGTATCATGAAGCCACTACAGCATTTGAGCGCCCACTGCGTCCCAGAGCAGACATGTGCTTTAAAGCTGCACGCATTGGACAGGACATGATTGATGTGCGTGGACCAGGTGCCTACCTGACAGGACTAACCACTGCTAACCAGCTAACCTTTCATAGGGCAGTGAGTCTGTACAATAGAAAGCAAGGTCTCTGTCATGCATGCCAGATGACAGAGTGGAACCGTTCTGTCTACATTGTGCACAGCTTTTGGGGTGCTTGCAAGCTTTCAGCATGCGTATGACAGCTGCACTTGTGTTGGGCCGTACTAAAGTCTGACTTGTCTTTACAAAGTGTGTGCAGATCCCTGTTCCTGTTGGGCAAGAGCTGTTGTTTGCATGGTTCATGCAGCCAAATGCACTTTCTTGTCCTGCCTGTGTGTGACATGGCTGCACATCTTACAACAAAGCACATTTGGCAGCCATAACATGTAGCCAATGAACACATAAAGCATTTGCAAAGCTGATGGCACGTTGCCAAAAGCTACAAGAATCACAAAAATTGCCTTGTCCTTGCTGACGGCATCACACTGCTCAAATCAGCTGTTGTTGTTACTTCTTGGGCCTGAGCCTGTCTGACTCTTCTGCTGCTGCTGCAGACAAGGTGCTTGCTGATGAATCTCTGATGCAGGATACAGATGCTGCTCCATGTCAAAGTATCTTTGCTGTATTGTGTGCTGGATTTTGGTGTAAGCTGCAGCAGTAGTCAATCAAAGATAGCAGGGCTCCTGTCATATCTTCTACTTGTAAAGACCACCTGTTGCGGTCCTCAGCTGTCCTGCCCAAAAACAATCCAGCTGTTGCGTATCAGTATGTTGCTGTTGCATACTGGTACCATTGGTGCCCTTTGTCCAAAGCAGCATCTGGACATCTCAACAATGCAGCACCACGATTGCAATCCTGCATACTCTGGTCATGCTTTGCCTGCTCTGCCAGCTGCCTGCAGGTCTGCAAAAAAGCCCTGACAAGCAGCATGCACTGTGAGACGCTCTGTCCCGCACCCATCGTTGCACCGAAGGTCCCACCAGAATAATTTGCTGACCAGCAGTTGACCACCTCTAGTCTGGCTGGTTGCATGATACTTGCTTGGAAATACATGCATAAGCATATATTGGCTACATGGTTTGGTTTTAGCTAAGCACCAGCATAGCAGCCCTTACAGCAGTCGTGCCATGCATACTGCCCACCTGCAGACAAGCAACAGGTTGTCAGACTCGGTACTGTCCTGCAGACATGCTGGACGTCAGCTGTTGTTAGTCTTTGACCTAGCCCACGATGAGATGCCATGCTCCTGCACATTTATCACTATGCCTGCTGCATTCTGCTGTCATAATAGCCACAGACCACGGGGTGTAAAGAACCGATGGAAAGCCATCTCCAGGTGCAGGGTCTGTTCACAGGGGAATTATAGTATGCTCTGTCAGCCTCAAGATACAGGAATGCCTCTAACATAGGGCGTCCACTTGCAGTATAAGCAGCAGTCCTGTCATGTCCCAATAAAGCTTATGCTATCTGTACTTAAGCACAGGTAGTGACCTGTTACAATCAGCAGCATGTGATACAAACCATCAATTTAGGCACAGCCAGTATTACGCTGAATATGCCATCACCTTGCTGCTGCTTCATATACTGGAACTTGTGTGGGAAAACACAAGTATGATAGGAAACAAATTAGGTCTACTTGATGATGGTGAGCAAGGCACATGAAGCAACTCATTCTGTGCAGTCAA
>JAABUP010006532.1_pt1 | contig 16476 bp, 15 predicted proteins | sample 5559201 | NCBI WGS metagenome assembly JAABUP01 (sample SAMN10711887, study PRJNA513373) | rock metagenome | isolation source: Antarctica rocks | place: Antarctica
CACATGAATCCGAATTCCTCGCACTACTTTGATTCTTTCATCAATACATCCATTTAACGTGTCGCTGAATCTAGTGAGATTCGTTGGCACTCTTGCAAACGCCCTTTGCATCATGTCCGCCCCTCAAAAGTTATCTCAGGCCATTCCAGAGCCTCTGCCAGATCTAGGGGCAGGCGTCAAAGGACAAGCTGCGGAACCTCACCCTGCAGGCCGTATCAAGCATGGGCTTTCTGTTCAAGTTTTACGCATGCTACTAATGGCAACCTGGTTTCATACGGTCGTTTTCAGTGTCCATGCCACCCAGCTCCTTGGATCACCACTCTATCTCATCAACAAGAACTTCTTCTACGCATACATGGCTCTCACAAAGCAATCGTTTGGTCTACTCATCACGACCACGACTGCATGGTTCAGTCCCACCATCATTAGAGTCAGTGGGGACAAGAGCGTTCGTGGGCAACTGCTACAGACAGAAGACGGACGACTAGAAACGGATTTTCCCGAACGCTTGATACTGATAGCAAATCATCAGATATACACGGATTGGCTGTACCTGTGGTGGGTGGCATATACAAACAGGATGCATGGGCACATCTATATTATTCTGAAAGAGTCCTTGAAATACATACCCGTCGTTGGTCCAGGGATGATGTTTTACGGTTTCATCTTCATGGCACGGAATTGGGAGAAAGACAGATCAAGGCTACATCATCGCTTGCAGGTACTAAACAAAGGCAGTCATGGCGGCCCAATGTCAGGTTCGCAGCACTTGGATCCAATGTGGTTAATGATCTTCCCTGAGGGAACAAATCTCTCTGAAAATACACAGAATAATGTTAGCGCTAAGTGGGCCAAGAAGCAAGGAATTCCAAATCTAGAACATCAAATCCTCCCTCGGAGTAAGGGACTGGAGTTCTGCCTGCAGGAATTAAAGGGAACGGTGGGCTGGGTTTATGACTGTACGGTCGCGTATGAGGGTATCCCGTAAGTTTTTGGTAAGCCCTTAGAAACCATTTGCTCACACACACAGTCGAGGAGCGTACGGCCAGGACCTTTTCACGCTGCACTCCACTTACTTCCAAGGCCGACCGCCGAAGTCGGTCAACATGTACTGGCGACGTTTCGCAGTGGCCTCAATACCAGTCGATGATTCTGACAAGTTTGAGGCATGGTTAGTCAATCAGTGGCGCATCAAGGATGCCCTGCTTGAACAATATGTCCAAAATGGTCGCTTTCCTGCTGATGATGGGTATGACTCTGCCGAAAGCGAGACTGCTGGCCATGGTACTGGGGCCAAGATGGTGAAGGGTGCTGGCTTCATCGAAACACAAGTCCAGCTGGCGCACTGGTATGAAATTGGGCAAATCTTTGTAGTCCTGGCTGCTTTTGCTCTGGTCTTCAATATCGGGGCAAAGTTGTGGAATTTGGTACTCTATGGTAATCTTACAGGGGCTGGCTAGAAGAAATCTCTCAAGGGTTGCGATTGGGTGTGTGACGAGGTTCAAGAGCTGGCAAGAGCATGAGACGTCTTCAGGGCTGACAGGGGCGCTAATTGTCATATCTTGGATCGCTTGGCATACTTTTCCCATGACGCTAATGGGAGATCTTCGGTGATGAACCTTCGCGGCAGCGCCTAGCCGCGGATCCGGAGTAACTATTGGCCCTCGCGATCTCAGAACTCGTTGATTTTCTTTCGAGGTTAACACTGATATTTGACCAGCGCACTCACCTCATTCAGACTTCTCGTCATCTCTATTGTCTTGCACCGCACTGCAAATTGCATTCCAGTGCTCAAAATGAATTGGCGATCTTAATCGCAGCACTGTTGCATGCCCCAGCGGCTTTGAGCACCTCAAAAGGGCAGCTCTACTCAATTGTGCAACCTCACACTCACCTGGGGTCGCCATCATGGCGCCTTACACCAACGGGTATACGAACGGCAATCGCCATCTACCGACCGAGCCTTCTACAGAATCAGTCCGCTTTTCCGACATTCCATCGGCTCTCGACATTCAAGTCTCTGGCGCTGACGAAGGTGAAGCAGTAGAAATCAGTCTAGAAGAGCTTCTCGATGATCCGACAGAGCTGTGTACCCTTCTGGAGAATGAAAACGCAGAGAAGCGGGTTTGGATGATCATCGCGTTGGCATACGCACGGCAAGGAAAGGTCGATCTTGCTATCGACATCCTACACAAAGGGCTGGGATCGCTCAGCCGCGGCAGTGCAAAAGAGAAGCTGGGTCCACTAGGATTGCTATGTTGGATGTTCTTGGGCAAGAGTAGGCAAGCGCCCAGGGTCTTGCCCGAAGGGCCGGGAGCTGAGCAGGTGAAGACGAAGGATCATTGGCTCCAAGCTGCTACCGGCATACTCAATGAAGCAGCGCGCATCAACCCAGCATTTCCACCTCTGTACCTTGCTCGTGGCGTACTATACCTTCTTCGCGCTTCTCTACAACCTCCCTCCAAGGCTGTTGCGCCAGGCGCGATAGATCATTCAGAGCGAGTCGAATCGCTGAGGCAAGCCCTCAAATGTTTCGAAGACGCAGCGAGAGTGTCGAGCGGGAGGAACATGATGGCAATTCTCGGCACAGCAAGAGCACACTTTTCGTTAGGAAGATACGCGGACGCATTGAAAGGATACCAAGAAGTTCTTGCTAAGATGCCGCATCTTCAAGACCCAGACCCTCGAATTGGAGTCGGTTGCTGTTTTTGGCAATTGGGGTATCGAGAAGAAGGCCGTGAGTCATGGGAGCGAGCTTTGGATCTGGTAATCAACACGCATTCGCCCGCGACTGAAATTGTGAGCTGATAATGCCTTAGAATCCTGGCTCCAAAGTCGCCACCATTCTGATTGGCCTATACTACCTTCATGATAGCTCAAACCACAACACCAAAGATCCCAACTTCGCTCTGATCTACAAAAAGGGTATGACAGAATACACCCAAAAGGCTTTCAAATTAGATAAAGACGCACCCCTCACATGTGCGACTTTTGCTGGATACTTCTTACTTCGGAAAATCTGGCCGACTGTGGAGACCCTTGCGCGACGAGCCATCGAATTAACCGATGTTAATGCAGTTGCTAGCGACGGATGGTATCTCCTTGCTCGAAAAGAGCATTCCCAAGATACACCAAACTTTTCGAAAATCAATGATTTCTATGGCAGAGCTGATGCCGCAAGGGGAGGCGGAGACCGAGGCTACGTTCCAGCAAGATTCGGACTTGCACAGATACAGGTACTGCAACAAGATGTGGATGGAGCTAAATTCAGGCTAGAGAAGATTGTACAAAACTCGAAGAGTATAGAAGCCATGATGCTTCTTGGAGCTCTGTATGCCGAGGAGGTCTTTGATAATTATGCTAGTGGGAGCAAGGATGACAAGTCCGCAGAGGTCAAGAAAGCTATAGCCTTGCTTGAAGCCGTACGTATGGGATGGAAAGACCCTCAAAAAAAGCTCCAGCCCGACTTGTCCGTCCTTGTCTATCTTGCTCGATTGTACGAAAGCGACCAACCAGACAAGGCCATGCAATGCCTACAGCAGGTCGAGAAGCAAAGCATAGACGATTTGCTCGAGAAAGAGAAAAGGCCGAAAGATGCCGAGATCGATGAGGCGACTATGGTAAAACTTCGAGAAGAGCTCCCTCCACAATTGCTTAATAACGTCGGATGTTACCAATATCAGAACGAAAAATATGATCTAGCCAGGGATTTTTTTCAGACAGCTCTGAATTCCCTAGTCAAATTTGGGGAGAGGGATGAGACTATCGATACAGATGCGCTTGTCACCACCATCAGCTACAACTTAGCGCGAACGTACGAGGCAGCAACTCTCCTGGATGACGCGAGACAAGTGTACGAAGGGTTGCTGGCGCGTCATGACGACTACACGGATGCCCGCACACGCCTTGCATACATCGAACTTCGTCAAAATCCTACCGAGGATGGCCCCAAAGCTATAGCCGCCCTCAGTGAGACTGATGGTTCAGATCTAGAAGTGCGTGCCATGTTAGGGTGGTATCTGAGTAGATCAAAGAAGCGTGCTACTAATGTAGCCGAAGACCAAGAGCAACGGCATTACAAGCATACTCTACAGCTTCATGAGAAACACGACCGATATTCTCTCACTGGAATGGGAAATGCGTATGCAACATATGCACGCGAGATGCGCAGAAATACCGAGAAAGAGAAAGAAAAGCGAAGCGCCGAATTTCTCAAAGCTGTTGGATATTACGACAAAGCGCTGCAGTTGGATCCCAAGAATGCATACGCTGCTCAAGGCATCGGCATAGCTTTGATCGAAGATAAGAAGGACCTTGCTTCTGCTGTGCAGATCTTCTCTAAGATCAAGGACACTGTGCGCGATTCGAGCGTGTTTATCAATCTTGGCCATGTGTTCTGCGAGCTGAAGCAATATTCGAGGTCAATTGAAAATGTAAATTTTAGCCCTCGGTGCCCTTGCATTAGATATCACTAACCGTCCTCTACAGTACGAAGCTGCTCTTCACAAAGACCGCGCCTCCGATCCTCAAGTCCTCGCCTGCCTTGGCCGGGTATGGCTCCTCAAAGGCAAACAAGACAAGAATGCCACTGCCATGAAAAACTCTCTCGATTACTCTCGCCGCGCCCTTGCCATCGCCCCATCCCAAATTCACTTCAAGTTCAACATTGCGTTTGTTCAAATTCAACTCGCTCAGCTCATGTATACTCTTCCCGAATCTCAACGTACCCTTTCAGAAGTCCAATCTGCGTCCGAAGGTTTGGACGACGCCATCGAATCTTTTACAGAAATAGCCCAGTCGAAGAATCCGCCGTATCCAAGACATGATATTGAACAACGCGCCAACATGGGACGGAACACCATGCGAAGACAGCTCGAACGTGCAGTTCAATCGCAGCGCGAATACGAAGACAAGAACGCCGCGCGTCTACAAGAAGCCCGAGGAATCCGAGATGCAGAGATGAAACGAAGGGAAGAAGCTCACATCAAAGCAGAAGAAATGGCAGCTCAAGAAAAGAAGAAGGTCGCAGAAGAGCGATACAAGATGCTCGAATCGAGTCGCAAGCTGGCCGAGCAGCGCGCCGAGGAGGAACGGAGGAGAGAAGAGGCAGAAATGACCACCGATTCCGAGACCGGCGAGCGTATCAAGCGAAAGAAGAAGTCTCGCGCGGCTGCGGGCAAGCGCAAGAAGAAGGGCGAAGACTCCGACACCGACTCCGGCGCTGACGCTGAACGCCCAAAGCGCACGAAGAAGAGCAGGAGAGATGCAACGGAGAGCAGTGCCGTCACTTCAATGGACGAAGGCACAAAGCCAAAGAAGAAGAGAAAGTTGGCTAGAAAAGGCGGCAAGGAGGATAAATTCAAGAGCAGCGAGATGGTCGTCGACAGCGACGACGACGACGACGTGACCGCAAAGCCAGCAACTCAGAACAACGAAGCCAGCTCTCCTGCCGACACCCCCATGGGAGACACCAACACCCCTGCCCGCGCCACCCCCGCCGCAAACGACAACGAAGACTCCGACGACGACGAAGCCGCCATCGCGCGTCCCCGCAAAAAGACCGTCCGCCGCATCGAGTCCGACGACGACGACGACCAAGCCGACGATGAGCCCGAACCCCGCACGACAGCCGAGCAAGCAGCCGGCGACCCGCCCAAAGGCAACGTCTTCGCGGACGCGGACGTGTCGATGGTGGATGAGAGTGTGGGGGCTGCGGGCGGGGCGAATACGAATGAGTATACGGGCGATGTTGGGGGGGCGGCGTTTGGGGAGGGGAGGGAGAGTGAGGGGACGGGAGATAGGCAGTGAATGAGAGGAGGGGAGGAGGGTGCATAGCATTGGCGTTTGTTCGCGATGGGGGCTGATTGCCTATTTCAATGGGTTGGGAAAGCGTGGTGCGTTGGTATATGTACGTGGATGTTATACCACGATTGCCTTCGATCCTGTCGATTATCAAAGGCTGTCTTCGCTTCATTGTCTTTATGATGGAAAATTAAGAGGATTGTCTACCTAGAAACAACAATCCCTGTGCATGATTCGTGATAATACCCACACTTCAACTCATCACGCTATCGATCCCAAGAGACGGGGAATTACTGAGGATGGTCAATTACGATATCATACAATCAAACAAGTATTCAAAGACATCAAAAACACCCACTCGGAGCATCGCGGATGCAGAAACCTTCGCAGCTTGACTTGACGGCTACAATTCCATCGCTATTGTCGCTTGCTTGCTGGATTTAGCTGAGGATAAATCTGTCCCTACCTGCTCGGACTTTACATGGAACTCCTCTCGCAGAATGTACGAGACAAGACAAGGCGATAGATAGATTTCATGGCAACGCTATGTTTGGTATGAGATGTGTACCGGCTAAGAAAGAGGTTCCATATGTTGGTTTCAAGGACGAAGGGGCCGTGTGATAAACTCAGATAGCCCTGATGAGGTGATTTACGGAATCTTGAATATAGTGTCGTGCCGCGGGATTAATTAGAAGTAGGGATATATACATACAGATAGATGCAGAAGATGAATTAGGGGTAGGGTTAGAACTTATGGGCGATATTCAATGTAGATGGGTAGGTGGAGTCCTTCTTCGTTCGTTCGTTAGTCCTTTATTTGCCTCGTCTATTGAATCAACCGGTGGGTTGGCAAAAGCGGCATGGGAGATGTTGGCTGAGACTGTCGATTTTGGAGCTGGTGGAGTTGGAGTTCCATGGGGTGGTGGTGGTGGTGGTGGTAGTGGGTTGTATTCTAGCTTGCTGTTCTAAGGTTCGGGAAATGAGGCGAGGTGTGTTTGAATCCATCGGTCTAGACGTACTCTGGAGGATGGTTTGGAGAGTGAGGGTTGATTAAAAGTGTCATTTTCCGTCCGAGTCCGTAGACCTCGAGACAGACAGGACGGCTGAGATGGCGTTCTGCTGTCTTTTCGGGGTGTTGTGTGTCCTGTCTTGGGATGGGTCTGTTTTGTTTCGAGTGTGTGGTCTCATTTGATATCTTGTGGTCCGTCACGTACACCTAGCCGGAGACGGTTGATGATTCATTTTCGGTTGGAAAGTGAGGTTGTGCTTGTGCACAGCGGTCGTTATCTTGAGACAAAACAGTCTCAGTCCTGTCTCTGAACTCACAATGTTGTGAGTGGCGGCAAGCTTCTCCTCTCGCCTGCTGTCGTCGGAGTGTTTCTCCTAGATTCAAGAGGAGCACTATATCCAGCACGCCACCAAGATTCCCACAGCGCAGCCAACCCCCATCATCCCCTCTAGATTCCGCTTAGCCGCTCTTCCCTCAAAGACAGCAGGAGCCGTCTGCGCCGGTCCAAACCCCCCCATAATAAAACTTCCCAGCCCCACAGCCTCCGTGCTCGTACCAATCACTACATCCGTGCCATTAGCCGCAAAGGAGATTGGCGTCCCTGATACAGTTACTACGCCTCCAGGCGTCAGTGTCTGGCCGGCGATGACAAAGGCGCTGGCGGCGTTGGCGACGTAGGTCTGCCCGGCGAAGGTAATGGTGTCACCGTTCGATGGGGTGGCAGTGCTGAGGGTTTGGGTGCTGGTGCCGATGACCACGTTGCTACCGTCTACATTGTAGGAGAGGGTGGTTCCTTGTATGGTGATTTCGCCACTCTTTGAGAGCGTTTGGCCGTCGATATGGAAGGCGGATGAGGAATTAGCTGTGTACGTGCTGCCCTGCAAGGTGACGATAGGCAGGGCCGGGGTATACAGAGAAGGGTCGAGGACTTGGCTGCTAGTTCCAATGATAGCAACAGTTGCTCCTGGCGGCAGTGGGATAGGGGTACCAGAGACTGTGATAGCGGAGCCGGGGCGTAACGTCTGACCGTCGATGATAAACGAGTCAGCGTTGTTTGCGGTGTATGTTATCCCGTCAAAGGTGAGGATCGGTTTACCAGTAGCATGCGGCGCTGTCGTGAGTATCTGGCTGTTTGATCTAATTACAGCTACCGTACCATCTGGAGAGAGCGAGATGGGGGTGCCAGAGGCTGTAATCGCAGACCCAGGATTGAGCGTCTGACCGTTAATGAGGAAATTGCCAGCGAGATCTGCAGTGTATGTGGCGCCATTGAAAGTGATGAAGGGGGGTTCTAATGTCGGCGTAGGATACAATAGCTGTGTGACACTCCCCACAATAGCGGATGTGCCATCTGGTGGGAGTGAGATTGGTGTACCAGACACAGTAATTAATCCACCTTGCGATAGCATTTGGCCCGCAATGAAGAAGTCGCCAAAGGGGTTTGCGGTGAACGTGGAACTGCCAAACGTGATCCGTGCTATTGGTGGTGCCGGTACTGGTGTGACTAAAGTCTGCTGACTAGAAATGGGACCACTAAAAGCAATACGACCGCTGGGATTGAGTGATATCGACGTTCCCTTCGGTGTGATAATACCGCCTGGGGTCACTGTTTGCCCCCCAATGACGAAATGAGACACATCGTTGGGCGTGTATATAGAGCTCGCGAATGTTAAAATAGCCGTCTGGTTGGGCTGAGGAGCAAGGTGAACGGCCTGTCCATTTTTCAGTATTGCGGTCGCTGATGGCGCCAAAGAGTAAACTAAGTCATTAGTCGTCAGATCTGGCCCCCCGGGAGAGAGAAGTCCGATCCCTGGTAAGCTGTACTTGGATGATGGTCCTGGTGTGATGGCTGATCCAGCATAGGTAATTGTCGGTAAAGGTCCAACGGCTGGTGATGCTGGATCAAAAGGCTCCTTGCTATCACCCTGGCTGTTCGCTTCAGGACTTGGTTCATTTGCATCGGAGCTTTCAGTAGGCCCTTGATTACCGCCGGACTCATGAGACTTTGAGCCTGCGCTATCACCTTTTGTTTGCGAACTTATCCCGTAGCCATTATCAGGCCTTTGAGGATTCTGCTCTTGATTGTTAGATGCTTGACTACCAGAACTCTGATTCGGGTCTTGCTTCGGGTCTTCTTTGGGGCCCTTGTTTGGACCCTGACTGCTCGGATCTTGAACACTCGGTGTCGAATATGTCCCACTAATGCCAGAAGCGGTAATCGGTCCGCTCTTTGGGTTACGAGAAGGGCCTGCGACTTGATTCTGCGGGCCTGGTGATTTGCTACTGCCTGGAACCTTAGGATCTCCACCTCGGTTGCTCGGATCTTTGTCGTGTGATCCTGGGTCGGCTTGCCCTGCAGGATCCGTGCTTGTCAGGGGTGGAGGCGTGCTTAGAGGGCTGGTCGATGGAGCTAAAGATGGTCCAGCAGGGAAAGCTGGCATCGCGCCGGGCTTTTTGGTGGGCGATAGTACTAAAGCGTCGGTCGGGGTCAAGACGCGTGGAGGATCATAAGCACCACCGTTAAGATAAATCTCAGGACCACCACAGAGTCCCCAAGCAGGGTCTCCCTTCTCAACAAGCTTTTCCGGATATAAAAGTTCGGGAATGCAAGGCTCGTCGTAGTCGCCAGCGGGTCTTGTGGTTAGGGTTGAGGCAGTGCAGTTGTTAAGGTCCGTAGGGTTCAACGGACCATTCTCGATACCATACTTACCAAAGGTTGACAGTTCTCCAGGTGAATACGATAGTATTATGGTCGAATATACGCTTCCAATAGTACCACAGTCGTCTGTGGCGTAAACATTGTGATATTCAACGTAGACGGAAGGAGAGGTACTGGAGATACACTATGAGTGACATGAATCGCACCGTGTAGTCAATTTACTTACTAGGCGAATCCTTCCGGCCCTAATATGGTGAAGATGTTTGGTACAGGCGCAGGCGTAGGGAAATAGAACACCTGAGCGTTACCAAAATTCAGATCGCAAGAGCGAGTGTCACAGCATGGCGACGTATAAGTAGGCTGCCATATTGAGGCCGAGGGCGGATGTGAAGTAGCCCAGCTACTGAAATTAGCAGCTTCGAGCGAGTAGCAAAAACTATTTGTGTCTGGATCAAATCCAGAGAAAAGTGGTTCTGGATCAGTGTCGAGAGCGTTGAGAGGGAAAATGCCGAATTGTTGACACCAATTAACATCGAATGCAGATGGCGCTATAGAGTTGTTATCCAGGCAAACTGAGCCATGATCTGAAGTAATTAGCGATAGCTCGTTTGTTGTGTTTCAATTGCCAACATTACCGTCGCAATTGGCTAAGCAATCGTTGCAGCAAAGGGGATCCAGACTGTTGTTGCTCGAGGTACTCGAGATACCGCTACTTGAGACATTTCGATTGTTGCTTGTTGCAATGCTTGTACTATTGGTAGGCAAAGCGCTCGACATATTGTAGGCACTCGCGAGCACCAAGGGCATGAGAAGCCGATGTAGAATAACACACATAATGATGACTACAAACCATTGCACACTATAGTAGTATAATGTGCCGTGTTTGAGTCTTCGTCACACCAGCGCTGGTATGAATTTGTGCTTGATCCGCAGTTGCCCGGTAGATTTCCAGGAGGGTTGCAAGTAGAGCTTTAAGCCGGTGGTGGGATTCCCCACCAAAGCGACAGCCTCATATGCACTCGGTAGGGCATACGTGATGAGTAATAGCTACAAGCCCCACAGACACACAGCCCAGAGCCTAAGCTGTGCATAGTTGGCAGCTCTGCGCTGTCTTTCAGCAGCATCGGCGATCTCATACCACCATCTTAGGTCTAGAAGACCATAGACATCGCATAAGAAACGGCAAAGTGCCCACATGCGGGGCGGTACTATTCTTTGCATTGGCTTGAGATTGATTAAAAATCCGAAGTATGCTGCACCATGAAGGTCGACTGTGCAAATTAGCTTACTAAGCACTGAAAAGGGAGCAGTCTCCATTAGTCCAGGCTCTGCCAGAAACCGAGGACTGGATTGGCCTTATCGGTATGCATCAAGCACGTGTATCGGGTGAAGCAGACAAGGCTGAGAGTTGCAGACACAGAGCCATATTAGGCGAAAAAGACAAGAATGAAAGTGCCAGACATGAAGCCCGCATCTCCATCCACGACGAAATACAAAGCCTAGCCTTCCGCAGCCTGGCTGCACCGTTGAAAAAGAAGTGCATCAATAGTAACATACAGTCTTTGAAATATGTAGCGAAAGAAAGAGATGATCGGCGAATTGCCGCGGGGGGGTCGAAGTAGGTGCAGCAGTAGCGCCAGGTTCTGGGTGTCTTGAGTACGTTTACAGGTCCACACTTCGTAGACTAGTTCTACAGCTGTAGTCCCCAGCGGGCCGAGGTGTGGTTGATCGCATATAGATGGCGTGAAAAGCTCATCGCTTGCCAATTTGTCGCACCTGTTTGTCGCACCTGCCAAAAGCGACCATCTTGAATGTATGTAAGGTAGGTGAGGACCCGCGTCTGGTTTGCATAAATTGCATAATCTGCATGGCACACAAAAGGAATCGGCGTCATTTAAGTAAAGTATTCATTGCGCCAAGACTTAGGAGAAATTGGCGATAAACACTGGTCATTTCTCCAAGCCGTGAACAGGCGCAGGGAATCCAAAAAGGATTGATGACACAGTGTTAGGGAACCAAGATATTATTTCGAATTCCGAGAACAAGGCGCTTCAGACGTGGTCAATGCCAGATTGGGTTTTATTTACAATATATCTCCTTTCTATACACTCTATCCCAAACAAGCCGTGTAGCCTAAGCTACACAGCGTCGGATAATATATTACAACGGTCGTCATCGTGCGAATTTCGCATTACACGGGTGACCGAGGGTCGGTCAAATAAGTCGTGGCCGGTAGCGCAAAAAGACCTTGATGTTTGCACAGTTAAATAAGTCCACCATAACTCTTCTAATTTTCCTTAAACTTTCAAGTGATCTATTTGAGAAGTCTAGGATTGCTCCATAATTTTTTAGAATTTTTGGGGCTTGGTGTCATTGGTGAGACCCGGCGCAAGTCGAAATCTTGAAGTTGGAACATCGGCCACGACTTATTTGACGGACCCTTGGACCTCAAACGACAAGTCATTAGATCGTAGGGGGATTCAAAACGCTTTTGGAAACACAAGGGGGTCGTCCAATCGGAGCAATCGTATGAGAATGGGCACTGCCCTCTCAGACATCATGATCGACCGCTTTGTGACAAAAGCCTGACAGCGCTGTGTCAGTCACAGGCGGACGGATCTCGCGGAGATGCACAACTTCATCGAATTGCATTAGAAGGGAACAAGCTATAGCTAGCACGACTTGTTCTCCGCGAAGAGAGATTCGAGGCCGAGCTCGGTGACCTCATCCTTCTTGCAATCGGAGGCTGCGGCGGTGGGGGCAATGCGGGAGTGTCGGAGCATGCTCTGTCACGAAAGGCCGGGTGCAAGGGCAGTTGGGCGTCCAGCACTTCCCTGCCCTCGGCGGTCATCACTTTCGATAGCATGGATTTCAAGGCTACATCCTTGGCCAGGCTTGGGCTGCGCTGATGTCGGGAGCTGTCTGCAGGAGTGTCCGAAGCATCAATGACAGCGTTCTGCTCTGCAGTGTGATCAACAACGTCAGATTTGTCGACACTTCGGCATTGAATCAGCTCCGGAAGACTGCCGACAGACCCGGTGTTGCGATGCCTGCCGGGCGCTGCCCCAACTTGAGAGTGCCAGAAGCTTTCCTGAGAATTGCTCTTGCTGATTGGGGAACGGCTGCTCCGGGGCGAGTTGCTGATGGTCGAGCCATCGACCAGGCCGGTCTGTAAAGAGAGTTGTGGGTTGCATGCAGCGTGTGAAGCGAGCATTTTTTGATTAGAAGTCGTCGAATACGTATTCCGGCGTGGAGTCCTCAGGCATGACAAAAGGGGCAGAAGGAACTGACGTGGACCATCCCTTGCTGTTACTCGTGGACGCTTTTCTCCGAACCGTCGATTCCACGGGTAGTGGAGTAACCGCTTCCGAGATGCTGCTGAACGAGGACTCAACAGAACCTGGGGTCGGAGATTGCAGGTCCGGCAAAGAATGCTGCAACGATACCAGCGCTGACGGTAGATTTGCAGAAGAGTATTGTCCAGATCCTATCTCACCGTCTACCAGGGTATCATTGGCAACGTTGGTGTTCGTTGCATAGTCAAAATTATTGGTACCGCTGTCGGCGGATCGCCCTACAGAGCTTGCCAGGGCAGTATTTGGCTCCCCAAAATGTGAAGCAAGCTCCCAGTCAAAATTGCAATCTGCTTCAGCTTGATGCTCATAGCAGTAGTCGATGACATCTTCCCACGACTCTTCCTTGCGTAACGAAATTCGCCGCGAGGTACGGGGCCGGACAGGGACTTCCTCCTTGTATTCTTCCATGTCAGGTTCCAGAAGGCATACCGACTTCGTCAATTGCCTCGGCAGCTGTTCATCATCTTCGCCGGCGGGGTGCGGGGGTGCACCAGACCACCGAGCTAGAGAGGACTTGGTACTTGGAAATGATTTGGCGTGTCGAATCGAGGGAGGGGTGGCCGACCGAACGATGGAAGTTGTCAGGGAGCTTCTCTTTCCCTCTGAAATCTCGTCCTCTTCCGGAACGCCAGCGAGTTCCGTCCGAATCAGAGAAAAAGGCGGTGGTCTGATTGAATGTGCAGTGTCATCGGGTGTTGTGACAGCATGAGGTAAAGATGAGTCATAAGCCCCATTTTTCCATGCGGCTGGGAAATACTCGAAAGGTTCTGATTCTTCGATGCTGATATCGGGTTCGAAGGGCCCGCACGTTGGCGATTCTTGGTGGAATGTGAAGAAATCAGGGACTTTATTACGAGATGAGGATCGAGGCGGCGGCGAGGTGGGTGAGGATTGTGCGGTGTGGTATGAGGGACTTGGTTGAGAGAAATTCTCTTTTGACCTCTTGTTGGTGAGGTTTCTCGCTGGTACCGAGGCCTCGTTTGAATGACTACCTATGCGGCTTCGTTCATGTGCGGGGCTTCCGGGTGTTGAGGTCGAATAGCCAGTCTGGGGCTGCGAAGAAGTGTCGGACGCAGAGGCCTTTGAGAAGTAGATGCCTTGCTGAATATCCATAGCCTTTATACCTCGCAGCTCCCTACGAGGGGCCTGCGCGGCACGAATGGCAGAGAATTCAGAGACCAAGTCCTCATGATTTGTTCTCTGTATTCTTTCCACGTGCTGGGGTGTGGTGTGAGTAAGATGCTGGAAATTGAAAGGTTCGGAGATATTGTATCGTGGAGAGGCGTCTGTTTGCAGTGTCAATTTCATTCACCAGCCATTGCTCGGGCAACTGTACTCACCATCTCCAATAGACCGTATCGGACTAGGCCACGATCCGGATCGGTTGGCATTCCCTTGTAGGTCGTCCCTTCCATTGACTTCCTCCAACCATTCCAACGTCTTCAGCGATGTCAAGTCATGTTTACTATTCTGCCGCCGCAGCAGTCTTGAGCCTCTCGCCATCAATGCCTTGCCAAAGCTATCTGAACTCCCACCTCTTCTGTGTATGCTTCCACTCGAAAGGGACCGTCGGTCAGCAGAGATACCTGGGGCGGACCGGTCGAATGATGGAGCTGGCAAGGGTCTGCTTCCTTCATGGAGTGTGTGAAGTGCAGCTGAGGAATTGCTTTTGGAGCGTGGCTGCGGCCGAGATGGTCTTCTTGTGTCTTCGGTCAAGGAGCGATGATGCAGGGTTGGTTGCAGCATGGTGTAAAAGGGCTGCTTTCCGAGCCGTTGGATGTTATAATGGTCTGCTACCCGCCATTTGCGCTCGTCTTCGTCCTTGGATGCGTCTGCAACAGCAGTACCTTTGAAGACGAACATAAGGGGATAACAGTCCCTATCAGCAGGCAAGAAAGCCTCGACCGGACGGGAACCGTGGGGATGCCAGGGTGATTCTCGAGGCTTTCCGAGAAAGGCCTTCGAGACGAGACGTGCGAATGGCAAATTGGACCGTTGAAAAGTTAGAAATAGAATAATAATAACGAAGGGGGATAAGCCCAGAAGCTGGTCGCTCTAGCGCACGAAGTATCTCGAAAGCCCACGAGGGAGAGGGTCACTAGGCCGGATACTGCAACGTGCAGGAACGTGCAGTTGGGTGCCGACCAGGGGGCACCCTTGGGGCGCGTTAGGTCTGGGCTGGAAGGAAGGGAGGAAGGCGATTCGACAGTGGGCTCGATGGCTGCCCTAGAGCTAGCTTCAGTTGGATTGCCGTGGTATGATCGACGACAGCGACCAGGATGTGCGCACTCGAGCTCGAGCCGTGTCTGGGCCAACATCCACTGGAGAGCAGAGATCGAGTCCAGAAGTGCTGCCCGGTGTTTCGTGCGACTGAGGTTGAGACGAAGGTGTCGCGATATGATTGCTATTGTAATTATGAAAGATGGGACGTTGCAGGCCCAACGGCGTGGGATCCAATGGTGAGGAAGCGGGAGGCTTGGGGGAAGGCTTCGACCGCCCGCCGTTGGCAGAGCTGCTCCAACTGCCGTGTGTCAATTGGAAGGTCCTGTGGCACAGCAGTGTATCGTCAAATCTCAATGTTTGGAGGTTGCCTGCTGCAAAACAAGGGTGCCAGGCTCAATTCGAGTCGCAAAGCCAAGGTCGGTTGGGCATATGAAGAGACACTACTACCAGCCGCTTTTTATCTATGCTCTCTCCCCATGTCTTTGATATGGGCTGTTCGCACGAGCCAATGAATTGCAGAGGATTTGCCGATGTCACCTTAGGAATTGGTCAATGGAGGGACGTGCCTGACCGTGATCGGTGACCACAGGATTCGCCCTGCGTTTGGGCCCGCACTGCGTCACGAGAAGCTGTCCGGTACTGCCGCCGCGGCAAAGAGAGTGGATGGTGGGCGACCAGTGGTAGAGAATCATCTGGAGTCAGAGGTCGACTTCACGAGCGTGTGAAGGTGCGACGGAGAGATGGTACCGTTGGAGGGTTGACGAGCAACAAGGGAGCAGAGGACAATCAGGCGTTTTTGTAAGCTTCTTTCCATGCTTCTTCCACGATACGACACTGCCTTGCCCGTCGTATGATTGCGGGTGAAAATTCCATCAACCTGCGCGCATTGCCACCGGCGTCCTTCCCACTGTAGCGACGGCTCGTATAGCAGAGAAATGGGCATTATCGTAGCGTTCTGCACTGTGCATTTCTTCGAGGCAAGAATTGAGGCTTCTGGTGGCATATGGCCATAGGGCGATCGAGTAGGAGAGCATGTCGCGGTGCTAGATCACAAAATAGACGACCGTGCATTGGACCTGCAGTAGCAGCGATACGGTGGAGCGCAAGCGACGGCCCAGTGGAAGCTGCGTTCCCCGCAAGAGCATCACACGCATCGTCCAGTGAAACGGTCGAGGGGCCGCATGGCTCCCCTGCAGCTGGCTGTACACTGTACACTGGCAGGCATTCGCCCAGCATGGGGCAAGAGTGCGGCCAGCATCATCCTGACCTTGCGACCAGGGATCAGATGAAAGGTAAACCGACAGTCTGGGTTGGGATGCCGAACTGCTTTCTCCGCTAGCAGCAACCGAGGATCTAGTAGTAGACTCGTAGACTATAGACGATATGCGTGGAGATAAGATTGGCCGGAAGGTGTTCGCATGCATGTT
>JAABUP010006534.1_pt1 | contig 16473 bp, 22 predicted proteins | sample 5559201 | NCBI WGS metagenome assembly JAABUP01 (sample SAMN10711887, study PRJNA513373) | rock metagenome | isolation source: Antarctica rocks | place: Antarctica
TAAATCTGCTGATGAGTTTTCGGCTCTTGAAGCCCTTGACTGTTGAAAGGTAAGGTGCTAGGACATATTCTGGCTGCAAGGGTTGGTACCTAGCAACACTGCTGAGACTACTCTGATGCCATGTCTGCATAATGGTTTTTGGCGTTCCCAATTACTGACTACCGCTACTGCTCTTCTTCAATCATGCCACAGTACCGGTATTGCGCTTTCGCAGCATTTGCACCTTGACCGGGTCAGCAGAGCTAGCGCCAGAGACTTCGCTCTCATCGTATAGCAGTTTGTGTGCCCTTTCCAAAATCCCAGGCTTTTATTCCGTTGACTGCCGCCGGAAGAGCAAATGCGTGCTTTCTGATCACCAAGCTCACTGCTGAAGAGGTGACATACAGAGCAACGGCTCTGCAAGGGGAGATCTTCCGTAGCGCGTCTTTTTGATTTCGAACTTTCGTGTGATGTCCGATGACAACGCGGCGGCTGCAAGAACGCCGGCGGATTTCTTGAAGTCTATCAAAGGAAAGCCTGTGGTAGTGAAGCTAAATTCCGGCGTCGATTATAGAGGTACTGCAATATGCATGCATCTGTGTTACAATCAGCTGAGACAGTTTCATAGCCATGCCTTTGCAGGGATCCTTGCTTGCTTGGATGGGTATATGAACATCGCTATGGAACAAACAGAGGTGGGTGGCACGTGAAGTACGCGTAAGTTGTATGGTCCTGCTCTGACAATGCCGCATTTGGCTGCTTGCAGGAATACGTGCAAGGCCAGCTCAAGAACAGATATGGAGATGCCTTCATCCGAGGCAATAATGGTACGGCATCGCTTGTGCTGCATGTTGTCTTCCCATGAAATGTAGCACCGCATAAACGCAAACCTCTTTTTGCTTGCAGTTCTTTACATCAGCACCATCAAGCAATGAATCACAACACTGGACACCAGACAAAAGATTTCACCTAGCAACACAGCATGTGTGACGGTCAATTGTGTCAGATCTGTACCCCTGCCAGGACAGCAAGCTTGTTAATCTGCGGGAAGAAACACGCCGTCATGGCAACTCATGTTGTCAGCTGCAAGTTGATCACAGAGGCATAAGATACAAGTGCAAGTGACTTTTGCCATTAGCACTCCAGCTCAGTACTACCTCCGCTGCAACTGTAGCATCCTCATCATGAAGATGCATGAGAACTATCAGACTGAATGAACTCAAGCAATAGCACAGTGACATCTGCTGTTTACCCTTGTACTCTTGGGTAATGAATTTTTGTTTACATCTGAACCAAGGAACAGGATTATGCACATTGTGTAATTAAAATGCAGCTACAGCACAATGTCATCTGCGTTACAGTGTACAAACTCATTCATTATGCTTGTTCCTGTCATTCCTGGTCACATGATGCTGCTGCAGTCGCAGCACTGCGTCTGTGCTTATGCTCTTCCTGCCTACACTATTAACAGAATATTCGAGACGCTGCAGCATATGTCAGCAACTGATCAGAACAGGCAGTTTGATGGTAAAAGCTTCTTTAAAATTGCTGCAAGACAGAATAGAGACATATCAGTTATTGTGCATGCACCTCGCATGTCTGCTGTTGAATACAGCACTAGTGCAACCACGACCCTCTGAGCTTAGTATGCAAAGTTTGGGCCTCTGTCTTTGATGCCCAATCCTGGGATCCCCCATGTGTGCTGATCAGCTTCAGGGTCACCCCACTCAGCTGGACCATACACTCCAACTGTTCTACTAGGTGCATACACCTGCGGACAGGCATATATTCTGTCAAAAGGTGCCACATCAGCTCTTGCAAGCAATTGGACTGCATGTATGTTTCTAATGTCACAATATGCCATCTTGCTTTGTTTGCAGGACATAATACAGGGCAACAAGAAAAGTTGGTTGTCTGAGCAATACGAAGAATTGCAGTACTATGTAGACCAGATCGTTAGATAGGACCGTCCAACATCATGCCAGCACTCTAGGAAACAAGTCGTGTCTTATCAACCCTGGCGAGATGCATACAAAGTACACCACAGGCTTTGTGACCAACCTGAATGCTGTGTGGCCGGCCATCATAGTCAGCCTCAGTGCTAGCAAACTCTGTGTTGTACTTCTTGCTCAAGTTCTCAAACCCTCCGAATGAGTCCTCATCACTGGATAGCATCAGCTGCAGCAGGCACATCACAGTCATGCCATTTACTAGACAGTCTTGTTGCTATACATCAAAGGACGCTTTCTCTCTTCCAGTTTTAATGCGCTTGAGCTGGCGGGCGTCTGCACAACACCTTTGAGCTGGCGGGCGTCTGCACAATACCTTTGAGAATGTGCACACAACCCTTGTTCAAATTGATTACACAACACTTTCTGGTGCACAGAGACCCGTGTTTGCAGCAAAGATGCTCAGCACACCAACATCCGTTTGTCAGCCAGGCATGCTATTGTATCCCCATGCACAAGTCCATGACCTAAGAGGCCAATGCCTCAAATAGGCCTCTTAGGCCATGAACTAGGAAACCTGCAAGCGCAATCACTATTTGGGCCTGATGCAATGTCTGACCATGAGAATGGCAAGAAACCTCTCAGCTCAGCAAACTTTTTTTTACAACTTCGACCCTTTACCCTACAACTTTGACCATTTACCCTGCAACTTTGACAATTTACCCTATAACTTGATCACATTCAGAGTGTGGACTTGCGAGTGGCCCACCTTGTAGGAGCCAGCGTTCTTGCAGCCGACTCCATAGTCCTTGTAGGACTTGGTAGGATGGAAGTTGAAGACAAACACCAAGTCCCCACGCTCGCACACCACCACCTTATCGCTCTCATCCTGCAAAGCATGTTGCACTGTCGTGCACGTGAACTGGGAAACATGATGCGCTGCTGAAGAATGAATGGAGGGAGGGCAAAGAAGAGCCTGTCAGGGGTCTTCAAGAGAAACAGTATTGCAGGCGTGCACACACTCTGGCTGCATCTGTGCTGCTCTGTCTGTACTGATGCACAAGAGGAATAGTTGGGGGTGGAAAGCACCTAGATTGTGCAAGACACATGAAACGATCAGCGGTACAGGGCGCATGTGAACAAATGAACATTGCATACCCACTCAATAGTTGGGGTGGACAGCAGCTACATTGAGCAAGGCACATCAAAACAATTGGTACAATAAAAATTCAGGGCGCATGTAAACAGACGGACACTGCAAGGCATGTGGAAACAAAGTAACATTGGTGCAATGGTACAAGCAGGCGCTTGTGATCAGCTTTTGCAAAGGGCTTGAATCAAGCAATTGAAGAGAACATGAGGCCGCATCACCTTTCGGGAGATATACTGATGTGAAGAGGAGACAAACCCAAAAGCCTTGTCCAAGTGATTCATGGCTCTGTCAAACGACTGCAAACAGCAAAACGGGTTGACTCACGTTGGCAAGCCCATGACACCAAATCTGGTCTTGCCTGAGGATGCACAGTATAATTAAAGGAATTTTCGAGATAATCATACATATAGCAGTATCTGGAATTTTACACAAGACACCTGTGTTCATAGGATATTCAGTGTAGTGTCAACTCAAGGTGGTGACAGCTGGGCCAAGGACAAGAGCAGTCACACAGGATCTTACTGTATACGTGTGATCAGCAACATGGGAGTAATGCAAGAACCACAACTGCAAGAGCAGGCTGTGTCTGGCAGTCACTGGTGGCACCCCTACGACCTTTGATCATGGTGATCATGTAAAACCCCTGGCTGGTGAGATCTAACGTCATAAACTGGGCAAACAGGTGAAGCAGCACCAACCTGCATGAACTTGTACTTGAGGTGCTCAGCATCTGCCAAGTCCCATCTGCGTCTGCACTTGTCTAGACTGCCACCATTGCCTGCAGACAGTCACACAAACCATGTACTGCAGTTGCTTTGCAGGCATCTATTTTCAGTCTCATGCAGCCTCATGTTGGCCCCTGTTTCATGATGTCATGATACATCAGGCAGCTGCTTGCAAGACATCTTGTCAGACAGGGTGGATGCTGGTATGGGGGGTGTGGCACTCTGAGGGGGGTGTGGCACTCTGAAAGGGGGTGTGACACATTGTCTGGCACTCAGAAAGGGGGGGTGTGACAGTCAGAAGAGCAATGTCTGGCACTCAAAAGGGGAATTTGACACTCAGTTGGGCAATGTCTGGCCTCTCAGAAGGGGGGGTGTCTGGCTTACCTGGTACAAAGGCTCCGGTGGAGTTGTCATATGAGTCTCCTCTAGGGAAGTCAATCCACTCTGGGTGCCCAAACTCATTACCCATGAAGTTCAGGTATGAGTCACCTGCATGCCAGACAGGCTCTAGGTCCACATCACGATGACAAGTAGTACAAAGCTGTGCCAGTGTAGGCCAGGTAGGTATGGTGCCATTCTTGCATTTGTAGACAGGCTTGTCCTCGCCGCGCTGATACATGTTGGCACCAACATTGACATTCACGTAAGACTATTTTGGTTGACTGTAAAACATCCCTGCATGAGCAGGGAAGTACGGTATGTACAGTACATAGTATAGTATGTGCAGTAAACAGTTGCATGACACAGGCTCTGCCATGAAAGGCCAGCGCCACCGCTCACCTACTAAAACTGACTGTTCATAGGCTAGGGGTGTGAGGCATTGGCAAAGGCTCAACTAGAAAGGTTATATCGGTGAAAGAGTGATCAGCCAGCTCAAGTTATACAAAGCAACGCCCTTTGCCAACTTGTAGAGCTGGGTTTGCCAGGCCTGAATGAATGCATGAATGAACAAAATAAGATGAATATACGGAGGATGAAGAAACACACACGTCTTAGACTGAATGTCATGAGCTGAACTGCACTCTGACGGGGCAGCGTGCCTGTCAACACTTTGCCAGCAAGGTGCACATGCTACATGTAATCAGTCATTCATAGATCACATGTCTTCATGCTACAGGTGGAAGCAGGAATTAAGGGAATGCGTGCCTCCTAGTACCAGCTGAAGTGTTTGTTGCAAGGCAGGGTCCTCATTACTGCTTTCCTAGCATCTGTGGCATGTATGCCTTGCTTGGAAAGTGGTGACAAGTTCTTGCTAAACACGACCAGCTTGTACTAGGGGGCACGCATCCCCTGGTTCCCTGCTTCCATCTGTGGTTTGTGCACCTTGCTGTGAAAGTGATGACAGGAGCACTGCCTTGCTGAACACGATTCAGCTCCCACGATGGGGGCAGGAGACAATGGGATGCGCATGGCTTGCCTCCTAGAGTGAGGGTGATGAGGCGGATCATCTTGTGCAGGGCAATGCCCCGGTCCACGACCGAGCTGGGCTTGTCCAGGGACATGGCGTCGTACATGTCCTTGTCCATCAACCAGAAGGCAATGGTCTTGTCACCCACCAAAGCCTGCAAGCCAGAGCTGCGTCTTTTGGATACATGTGCAAAGCTTGAGATGCAATCACTCATGCATTCATTTCAACACATGTCTTCTGCTAGGGCCAGGTACATGCAGTCCTGAGTAGCTCCCTGTACAAGGTCCTGTTCTTTTCACACCTGGTCGTGGGACTCTGCATAGCCCACACATGGCCTGCCTTTCAAGTCCAAAAAACCCAGTTCTTTCTTGTCTTCTCTCTTCTTTTCTCACCTGGTCATGCGACTCTGCGTAGCCCACGCAGGGCTCAGCATACCGCCGGTTGGTGAGTGTGTGTATGATGTTGCCCATGTCCCAGTCCTGATCCCGGTACTTGCCAAGGATCTCAATCCACTTGTCTGCAATGGCCATCTGCAGCCGGTAGTCAAAGCCCACGCCACCCTCTGCTATTGGCCTGCATTCATTCATTCATTCATTTATATAACTCATGTTGTCCCCTAGGGTCAGGTACATACAGTCCTGAGTAGCTTCCTGTATGAGGTCATGTGTTGACCAGGATTGCTCTGGTCAAAAGCCATAACACCCTCTGCCATTTGGCCTGCAGGCAAATGTGGAACGCTTTCAAACCGGCATTGTCAACACTTTTGTCTCCTGAACGATGCCTGTTGAGCTTCTGCAGCATTGCACACGACGCTGCCCTGTTTGCACGCACCCCACGCAACAGTGTTGACATACATGCATAGTCTGTTGCACCAACACTGCTGTTGCCACATGGCAGTGCCAACACCACACTTAAGTGAATGTAATTACTGTCAAATCACAACTGATGAAGTTGAAGTTAGCACAGCCCTCAACACCAGCGTGTAACAGCTAACCATGTTTTTGGAATGTATGAATGCCTGATGCTAGTCTCCAGGCGTTTCTGAGTTCAGATTTGCACAACAAAATGGGCGTGTATGACAGACAAGTGACAGTTTTCTGTGTCTGGAAGGCACTTGGCATAGTCACCTGCAGAATGTGGGCATGCCAGACACATCCTCCCCAATGGTAATTGCAGTGGGGAAGTAGTCATGGATCATGGTGTTCATCAGCATCAGGTACACCACAGCCTCCACATCAGTAGCCATGCCAAAGTACTCGTCATAGTTGCCTGCACATACACAACACCGATACAGCTCCTGTGCAAGTATTATGATGTCATTATTTCATACAGCTTTGCTTCATTCTTGTAGAGAAGTAATGCATCAAGTAGTCCATTGGTTTTAGCTGAACCTCGCAAGCTTTGGTCATGACAACCATGTGAAGCCTCTGTCTATCTGTCTGTCTGACAAAGTTCCACAGTGCCAGGCTGTGAAGTCCATGTCTGTCTGTCTGTCTGTCCGCCAATGCTCCACGGTGCCAGGCTATAAAAGTTCTGATGTGCGAAATGTACAGGTACGTCTGGAGGTCATGAACTAGCAACTGTAGTGGTATGTCTTGCTTCAGCAAACGATTTAGCACATCCAAGATGCACACACAATGTTGACTCAGATAGCAGGTCCCTAACGCACACTATGATGTTGACTCTGAGAGCAGGTCTCAGCTGCACACATGATGCTGATCTTGAAAGCAGGTCTGTAATGCACACACAATGCTCGTTCCAAAAGCAGGCCTCAGATGCACACATGATGCTGATGCTAACCTGTGAAAGCCATCTGCAGGCCGTGATGGTGGTACATCATGGAGGTGACGCCGTCAAACCGGAAGCCGTCAAACTTGTACTCATCAACCCACCACCTTGCATTTGAGAGCAAGAAACACAGCGTCTCCCAGTTTCCTGCAACAGACAATGACTTGTCATTCCTGGATCACTCATCGAGCTTGGCTCCCTTCCACAACTCGCGGCGCATGTCCAGGAAGGAAGGAAGGGAATGCAGTTGGCAGCAATGGCACAATCATGTTGCTCAATTATCAGTTGTTGTTTCTGTCACTACGTGTGACTGTTACTACCTTGCTTCTTTGTTTGAGCTTGAGAACGCTGCAAGGCTGCAGAGGTCAGGCTGTGCGGTAGACAGCCAGATGCATCAGCACGCCATTGTCTTCACCTGGTGATCGTTCAGGCAATGATTGAGATGCAGCTTGCACTACCTTCTGATACAGGATTTAGGATATGGTGGTGTAGATTCTATCTCATGTAGCCTAGACCGTAAACATGCATCTTGCTTTTGTCAACAGCTATACTCAGCGAGCCCTATACGGCGGCCAGGCCCTCAAGAAGAAGAAGAAGCTGTGGAAGTGAGTGACAGCGCAAAAAGGGTGGCTTGGCAACACACTTACACCATCTCAAGACAGCAAGGCCATTAACATGTAATGTCATTGTTCCCACGCACATGCTGCAGTCAAAGCCCACCTCTTCAGCATTTCAGCTTTTATCCTGGTTATAAACAGAAAGAGTTTTTGAAGCAAGCATGTGATCTCTTTCCTATATGTACTGATGCATCTCATGACCATTCACACAATAGAGCACGGTGATGCAGCTAGGACTGCTGCTGCGGCTGTGGGGCAGTTTCTGACAGCATGCAAGACCTGTCTGGTCATGCTGGGGGCAGTCACATTTAGATTTTGCTGCCCTTTACAGGGTAGCCCTGGTACTGGCAGTAGACTCTGATGACAGCATGGCTGTGTATAAAAAACCAGCACACCATAGCTGAAGCAGAGTGAGTCTGACAGCCAGTGGTACATATACACACTTCAGAAGAAGAAGCAGCATACCGTAGTTGAAGCAGCGTGAGTCCCACATCCAGTGGTACATATATACACTTCAGAAGAAGCAGTATACAGTAGTTGAAGCAGCGTGAGTCCCACATCCAGTGGTACATATATACACTTCAGAAGAAGAAGCAGCATACCATAGCTGAAGCAGAGCGAGTCCCACATCCAGTGGTACATATATACACTTCAGAAGAAGAAGCAGCATACCGTAGTTGAAGCAGCGTGAGTCCCACATCCAGTGGTAGCCCCTGGAGCCGCCGTGGAAGTACATGCTGTCTGTGCCATCAAACATATTGATGCCATCGTTGGTGTTCTTGCTGGCATGGCTGTGCACGATGTCAATGAGCACCACCAGCCCGAGCCTGTGGGCCTCGTCAACAAGAGCCTTCAGCTCATCTGGAGTGCCGAATCTGCTGCTGGCCTGCAGGAAAGAACAAAAAGAATGGTTTTTAGGTTTTTTGATGCACAGTTTTGAGTTCTTGGTGCACAATCTTGATGAGCACCACCAGCCTGAGCCTGTGGGCCTTGTCAGCAAGAGCCTTCAGCTCATCTGGAGTGCCGAATCTGCTGCTGGCCTGCAGGAAAGAACAAAAAGAATGGTTTTTAGGTGTTTTGATGCACAGTTTTAAGTTCTTGGTGCACAATGTTGATGAGCACCACCAGCCCGAGCCTGTGGGCCTCGTCAGCAAGAGCCTTCAGCTCACCTGGAGTGCCAAATCTGCTGCCGGCCTGCAAGAAAGAACAGAAAGAAAGTATTTTCAGAGTGTATGCAGGCAGTTGTACTGTTGAGGCTTCATGGAGGGTTCGGGGCTTATTTCAGGTATAGGGTCAGCCTAATTTGCGCATCCATTGAGGGAGGCTCGGATGGGCAGACACAGTACAGCATGTCTACATTGAACAGCTTGATGACACTGCAGGCAAATGTTATTATGACACAATGGTATGATAGCAATGCAAAAACACGCATACTTGTGACAAGTTTTGAATAAAGATCCAAGCCAATTTGCTGTAATTGAGCAACAGCATGTGCTGGTACTTTACTAAAGATGCAAGATGGTAAGCTGGCTGCTCAAAGCTTGATGACAGGGGTTCTCATGGAAATGTTGCCATGACTTGACATGACAAACAAGCAGAACAGTGGATCACGAACAAGTGGATCCAGACTTCTGCTACAGGGACATGTTACAAGGCAGCAACATGCCCCGTGAGGGGTGCAACAGACAGCACAGGAGTGTACGCAAGCCTACAGCAAACATATTGGTGACATGGGCTTCCAGAGGAACCACTGCAGTCACGTTTCATGACAGAAGTAGCCGCAATAACAGGGGTATGAGAGCAAGCTAACAGCAAAGAGATTGGTGACATGGTTTTCACTTCAGTCGCTTCTCAAGGCAGGAGCAGTCCCAGTGATCAACAGGGCTAGGAGCGCAAGCTAACAGCAAGCAAGCTAGTGAATGGCATTGCAGTTGCTTCTCATGACAGGAACAAAAGGGTCAAGGGTGCAACTTACAGCAAAGAAGTTGGTGACATGGTATCCAAACGAGCCGTAGTAGGCGTGCTCCTGCAGGGCCATGATCTGGATGGCGTTGTACCCCAGCTTGCGGATGCGCGGCAGCATGGTCATGCGGAAGTCCAGGTAGCTGTTCACGCGTGGCTCCTCACTGGACATGCCAATGTGGCACTCGTAGATGCGCAGCGCCCTAGGCCTGCATGACTCATGAGCATGTTCTTAGGTTCTATAGAGCATATGCTTAGGGGGCGGCAGCCAGGTGGGTCCTCACTGGACATGCTCATGTGGCATTCATAGATGCGCAGCGCCCTAGGCCTGCATGACTCAAAGAGCATATGCATAGGGTTTTCAGAGGGTTTTAGGGTCTGTGAAGCGTATGCTTAGCGTCCAGGGAGAAGCACAGTGTCTTAGGGTGTATAGAGCGCATGCCAGTCTAAGGAGGGTTTTAGGGTCTGTAGGGTTTCAGGGTCTATAGAATCTGGAATCGGGAGTCAGGGGAAACATCAAGGTGGCTCCTCACTGACATGCCAATGTGGCACTGGTACATGCGCAGCGCCCCAAGCCTGTGCACTGGGCATGCAAAGTCACAAAACTGTCTACTGGGTTGTGTCTACTGAGTCGTGTCTAATGGGTTGTGTCTACTCCGTGGTGTCTACTGGGTTGTGTCTACTGGGTTGTGTCTACTGAGTTGTGTCTACTGGGTTGTGAGACAGGGAGTGCACAAGGCTACAGGGATGTCATGACACCTCACGTGTAGATCATGACAGACGATGTGCATGTGGCATATGCGGCTATACCCTGAATGGGCATATGCAAAAGCATCATGTACAAAGAAGAAGATTTTCTGCTCCCATCAGCACCTTACGCTGAGCAACACATCAAGGATGGAGACGTGATGAAGGCTTCCTATCAGCTCTATATAATGTCCAAACAACAACAGAATGTACTGAAAAATAATGGTTTTTTTTGAAAAGAAAAAGATGGATTTATTGCTTTTTTTGTTGATATTAAGTTTCCATAAAATAAACTGCTTGGGTTATGAATGCATGCAGGACCTGTTGCTGGTGGGACTCATTCTTTGACCAAGCTATCAGAGGACGCATAGTACATGTTCCTGTATTCAGGCATCTGTTACACAAAACCACAAAGCAGCTGTCTTCTGAATGTTTTGCGGCATACCTCTCAGGTCGGGGGTATCTGAAGGTGTAGGAGGTGTCTGCCGCTGGCAGCTCGCCAGGCTTGCCCTTCTTGGAAGGGTTGTAGTACACACCGTTGAACTGGATCTCATTCCACTCCTGCATCACCCACAACAGATGATTAAAGTTAAACAAATCAACCTGAACAGACAAACTTGAGTGCACACATTTTGTGCCAAGCTAAACACTGGAGCATGGCTACCAATTGTGGGGAGGGTTTGGGTTTAGGGTTTGGGTTTAGAGAGTCATAAACCCATGACAAGCTTGAGTGCACACATTGAATGCCAAGCTAAACACCGTAACAAGGCTGCAAGCTGCCCCAATCGCAGGGACTTGCGACGCGACAAATCTAGAAACGGTTTTGATTGGATGTATGGTGCAACAGAACAGGCCAGCCTGGCGAGACAAAACTTGTGCCACACACACCTAGCAATTGCTGGGGCGTGTAATAACTGTTACAATTATTGCTATGATGGTGCAAGCTATCACTCATGTGGATGCTGGGCCGGCCTGTCGTCACAGTAGCACCTCGTTGTGCGTCAGTACCGATCAGTAGTGACACACAACATGAGCAGTGAGGCTTGCTGCTGCAGGGCTGCTCATGAGTGCTGGTGCCAAGCTTACTTTGCCTGTCGTGTCATAGATGGCGGCGCCAGTTACAACAGGGACTGACAACTATGCCAAGAGGCCTGCTCAACGACAAAGTATCAGTGCAACACAGCAACAGCACAACAAGCATAGGCCGCAAGGGAGCTTTCCAGGCTGTCTCAGGCGTGCTTTGGGCCATGACGCTGCGGCGTTTTTTTGTTGGGCTGTGTCTGCTGCAGCATCTAACCAACCCCCACAGACACAACAAAGGGCATAGTGAGTGCACATCAACTTGCACAGGGAAGCAATGGTGCAAATTAGAACAATTCCTTTAAAAACCGCCTCATGCAGCTGTGTTTGCAAGAGTCTTGAAACTTCCACAAAGGTTTGTGTGAGATGCAGCATGAACGCTTGTACAGTCCAGCACCAAGATGTGTGCTAGCAAAAATTGACTGAGCATGCATTTTCAGTAAATAAAGCAATGATCAATACTGAACATGAGTGTATTATGTTAGTTAGCACAGCCCAGCTTGTCAGCTTGTGACATACCTGTGTGGCCCATGTGATCCATGCTGGGATGCGCTCCACCCATTCACCATACGCTGTCTCTAGGCGCGTCTTGATCTTTGTCCTGCATCATGCACAAAGAGCATGCAGTCATCCACAGAGCACAAACGCACTGTGCAACCGTGTCACACAGGTTTGACACTGCATTTTGCACATATTCAGTCAATGCATGATCAGATGAAATGACATTGGGGACAGGCGCAAGGAGTGACATGCACACAGCTTGCTGGGCGAGCATATATCATTGTACAAAAACAAGAAATCAGGCAGATGGGACGTAAAAGGAAAACAAATCAGCAGCCTGGTCAGCTGCACACAGATGCTGACACAGCAATGACAGGCTGTGCTATTTTGTTCACGCCTCAAACAGCACTTGATCACAGAGTTGCCAAGCATGGTTGCACGGGGAGATATATAACATTTGTGTCCGTAACCATTGCGCCGGCTTTCATGACATCCTGTCCTTACATCCTGGCAGAGGGAGAATGCAGCAACACACGTGTAAGCTACCTGCTTGCACGTGCTTGGCGATTTGACACTGCAAGGCGTGGCTCACCTGTGAGGGATGGCTGCATCGCCCTCTGCAGTGTCCGGCAGGAACAGCTGCCAGACCCCAAAGTTGTTGCGCGATGCCCAGTGTTCAGCTTGGGGATCCCAGTTGTTGAACTCGCCCACTAGAGCCACAGCCTGCAGAAGCAGGACGCCGCTCTTGAGCCTCATGTTTCAGCTTTTTTTTCAAGAGGAAAGCAGCCTTAGCAATCACACGGTCTGTAGCGGGAGGTGTTGAGATTATGACCTGTTCTTGCAAGCTAGATTTCAGCTTTTCCAGCAGCAGCAGCATCCTTTGCAGTGTGTCAGGGAGGGCAGAGTTACTGTCCAAACTGCTGGCTTCAAGAGCATGAGGTATGTCATGTGATCTGAACATCTGATTGCATGACGTGCTGTACACATTAGATATTGAGCATGAGCTCATGAGTAGAAAAGCAACTGCATTGACATGACTGAGCTAGCAAGCACAAGGGAATGCCACATTGGCTCGCGAATGTATGTGCCAACCACCAACAGGCAATGCGCAAAACAGGGTTGGCATCTGAGACCGCCTGGTCATCAATTCAGGCATCAAGCATTATGCTGTGCTGCATTCAGACACACCTTCAGCATGTACACACCTAGATGATCTGCATTGCCAGCTCAGCATTTGCCTTGAAATTCCCTCTTTTACTGTGTGCCTCATGACATTCAAACAAAGCAACTTCACAATATCCACCTTTCATGTGTATCACGACATTACAAACACTACAAGATATCCTCACAACAACATTGTTATGTGAAAGCGGCACAGTAGCACACATCATAATGCATGCTTACCCTTGCACCAGGAGCCCACTCGCGATACCAGATGCCGACCTTGCCATCATGCTCTCCCCTATTCAAGCCATAGTACTTGTACCCTACAGCATACCCCCCCGCCCCTTAGTTATCGTCATGACCAACACAAATCTATGCAGGGCATCAGGTAGCAAAGTCTGCTGATATCATGGTTGGTTTAGGACCAATGCCGCGCTTGAGTACGCGCACAGCCAGTGTGTTTGTGTTCACGCATTGCTACCAGACTCGTAAATGGTACATTGTAGGTTGCAATTAGCCTACAGAATTTCATTTGTGTAAGCAGTATCATGAAGTCATATGCTTATGACACAAATGGCAAGTTCTATCTGAGTTATACGCAGGTGCAACGTTGCTGATGATGTCAGCCAGACAAGCTGCAGCTGGGTCTAAGGACCGTGGAAAGCACATTGTTGTGAAGTGTCAGGATGTATGTTGTGCATGTACCCTGCTCACTTTGAGCACAGGGGATATTTGACAGGGTATATTAACAGGATGACTGGCAGCATAAGTGGATGCAGTAGCAACCATGCGCCAGACGTAGACATGAGTAGGCGTTCAAAGCCAAGTCATTTTGCGTGCTGATGCTGCAATGCAAGCAGGCTTTGTCTGGGCAATGTGCAAGTACAATGATAGTGACAGTCCTCAGGGCCCAGCTGCAGCACAGACCTTGAGTGAACTTGTCCATGCCTCCTTCATTCTCATCAATTTGTTGCCTGATAGTTTTGTAGACATTCCACCGGTACTGCATACAGCACGCAAGCCAATCAGCTCTTCTGAGACAAGAGAGATGGTTTAAACCCCATAAGGTTTGGGAGAGAGACAAGGTGAGCATTGCTGAACATTGCAGCCCAGCATCCAGGACAGCTAATCTGCACCGTTAGTGCAAGACTACCCATTATGAAAACACACGCAAAGCCACAGCACAGAAACATGCGCTTGTTGCTGTGCAGGATTGCGCTGCAGGTACACACCTTAAAATGCTCAGCGTGAGTCCACAATGTGTCATCGGTTTTGAGGCACTCTGTGCCGTCATGCTGTGGCACAGGACTGAGGGTGCCATACTGATCTTTGTATTCTCCTTTGGACGGTGGAGGCCTCAGAGGCGTCCAATAGTCCTCTGGACTGCTAATGCCTGTTTCCTCGACATCTTTTGCTTTGTCGAGCAACGCGACACTGACCCCGCCTTCTAATATTCCAGAGTCAACCCGCCCAGGTGTTTCTGCGGGCTCTTCGGCTGTGGCCGCTAGAGTGGGGTTCTCCGCTTGAGGTGAAGGCTCTTTTGCCTTGGTGACTTTGCTGGCGCTGCTTGCCTTGGCAGACACGACAGTTCGCCCTGTTGGTAGCAATCACAGGGTATCAGAACGTGATGGTGCAAGGCATCAGAGCTGTCTGCTGGCGTTGGCAGGCAACGGAAACACAGTACACACCTCTGTGGCGATGTGCCGCTGTTGATCGTTGTGACCTCTGTGTCGAGAGCGACTTCCGGAACACACCGGCAGCGTTAAAGCACCTGCCAGGTACCAGATGCCTATGCTGCGTACCTACGAAGCTAGACATACTTGATGCCGTCATGACCGGCTGGATTAGCCTATACGCGCAGCATTTAAAAGTGCCGCTGTGAAGTTGCGCACGGAGTCTGCAGTCTGGTCTTCAATGTTGGACTTCAAGATCAGTGAAAGACGAGCTTCCGCATCCAATGTATCAAATTTTGCAAACAAATTCTATTGATATTACCATAGAACTTCAAAGCTGCAGAATTGCTTGCATTGAGTCAGGGGGCCCTTGACATGTGTGCATTGCTCATCAGCGTGATGACGCAAAATCCAGGCCTGCTGTCAGATAATTGGCAATAATACAGTAGCAACCTTTGAAGCATAACATCGCCTGAGGTGGTGAGCCAGGGTACCACCGGTGGCATCGGTGGCATGACTGGCGTTCTTGCGAACTTGGGTGAGCATGACATGAGCACAGAGTGTAGAGCCCTGCACAATCTGTAACATGCAGAAAGGCAAACCATTTCTGTTATCATGAGTCCATCAGGCACCAGGTCCAGTGCAAGCCATAAAATGGTCCACATTGCTTGTGTGATTTCAGCACCTCATCTTGCAATGCTCAACATACGGTACAGCTTTGATGTCAAATAGCATCAATTTACACTGAACAGACCAAAACTTGTTTCCTCTCAATGGTGTATATGTAAAAAATGTCCAGGAGCTGCCTTATACAATACATTGCAAAAACGAAAGGCATCAAGACCTGACTTATGCCTTGTTCATGAGACTGTGCCAACAAACTATTGGCAAGCTCTATGCCTTGACTGCTGCGTCAGCAAATCTCTCAGACTTGCCGAGCATGAACTCCTCAAACCTCCTAACCTCCCCAATGCTGCCATAGCAGATTTGCGTTCTCTGCAAAATGAATCACGCAATCAGACCTGAGTATCTTAGCTCTATGACATGGCTACAGCTTTGGCGACCTGATGTTGTCAGAGCAAATGTTGTTTGCAACAGGTCAAGGCTGAGCACAAGATGCAAGGTGATAGGCCTGATACATCACTGACTGGTACTTTGAAGAATCTCATGTCACAAGGCAATACATGCTTAAGGAAGCTCAGGGCTGTATGCAGTCATCAAACAACACATGTTTCATGAAGAAACCAACTGCAAAGAGATGCATGTGCAAAGGTACCTGGTCGTGCTTTTCACAGACAATGTCCAGTCCAGAAATACCCTTGCCATCTCCACTAGACTGTCCACCAGCTTTCTCCACCTGAGACACAGCAATAACATTGTAACCATGGTGTCCCCAACCAAAAGTTGTGCTGGACAAGCTCTTGTTGCGTGACTGCTGCTGTTTTCTGTTTGTGCATTACTGTGTGTCACCGCCGTCTCCCTCTGAGACATGGCAACATTGTCACTTCAACATTCTACACAAGAAAACACTGCACTATAAGTGCACTCACATGTACTGTTACTGAATGAGCATCAAAGGTACATGACTCATCTGAGGGAGTGTTGTTGAGGGGAAAAGCTGTCTCAGCATCTGTTGTGGATAGTGCGTCATGTCATCTTGGCTGGTCCCTAGCTTCATGAACAAAAGAGAATCTTCTAGGCGTGATGCTCATCTATTCGTGAAGCTA
>JAABUP010006538.1_pt1 | contig 16467 bp, 19 predicted proteins | sample 5559201 | NCBI WGS metagenome assembly JAABUP01 (sample SAMN10711887, study PRJNA513373) | rock metagenome | isolation source: Antarctica rocks | place: Antarctica
CGCCACCGCCAAACTGGAAATGCTCATGTGCAGCTACGCCCTGGCCAGACGCCTGATCGGCACCGGAGTCACCGTCAACACCGCCCACCCCGGCATCACCGCCACCAACATCGTCGACGCCATCTCCACGCCGGCCCTCAAACCCTTCCTCGGCATCGTCAAACGGTTCCTGCTCACCCCCGAACAGGGCGCCCAAGCCGCCATCCACCTGGCCACCGCCCCGGAACTGGAAACGACGACCGGCCACTACTTCATCAAGCAAACCGAAGCCCGCTCACCCGACATCTCCTACAACATTGCCGTGCAGGAACAACTCTGGGCAGCCACCTCCGACCTCGTCGGCCTCCCCCGCTAACCCGACCCTGTTAAGCACGCACACCAGCCGGGCGCCGGCGTGCCCGAACCGTTCGGCGTTAGAGGGCTTAGACGGCGGGCCGTCATGACCAAGTCAATTGTGGTGTCCTACACTTCGAAAGCAGATCGTTCAGGACGCACCCAGGTCGAAGATTTCTTGCAAACTCGAGCTGCAATTCCAGTTTCGCGTTGTCCTTGCAGAGCCGAACCAGCTCGGTCCGCTCCGATTCCGTCAGCGTTTTCTCCGCGCCCGGTACCCCCTGGGGTTGGATCTTGTTCACCCATTTCCGTATCGACGTGTCGCAGACGTCCAACTTCTTGGCGACCTCGCCGATTGTATGGCCGCCGTCGACGATCAACGAGACCGCGTCCCGCTTGTACTCATCGGTGAAGCTTCTCCGGGTAGAACCCATCGGTCAGTCTCCTGTTGCAAGGGAACTGCGGCAACCTCGCGGTGTCCACCGAAGCGGGAACGGTCCAGCCCGACCTGGCTCCACAACAGGAGTGTGACGTGCCCGACACGCAAATCTACGACCTTGATGGGCTGCCGCGCACGTCGATTCCTCGGCGCAGACGCGCTCTGGTCGGCATCGGCGTGCTGGAGACGCTGAGCCTCGTCGTGCTGTTGGGAGACCTGGCAAGCGGTAACGAGCGTTTAATCGCTCAAGCAGTGGGCCCGTTGCATGGCCCGATGTACCTGACCGGGATCGTGTTGATCTTCACGACCGAACGCTCGCCGCAGCCGACTGCTTGCCGCGATCCCAAATATCGGAAATTCTTCTCGCCGTCAAGGCGGCGCACACCCCGGCCCACACCGGCGGACGTCAACAACAGACCAGCCCAACCCAACGCTGGCGCACTCGCCGCAAATGACCGAAAACTGGCGTTCACCGCCGCGACCACTTTCTGCGCCTACGGCGGGCTCCGCTCCTGGAAGTGGATCGCGGTGCCTGGCTCCGCACACATGCTGGGACATCGCCATGCATTGCGCGGCGCCAACATCCTGCCTTTCGTTCCGCACTCATCGACCGGATGCGCAATCTGCGATCCCGTGATCGCGATCTGGTTCTTCGCCGGCGGCCCATCCGTGCCGGCCTCATTCATTGCCCGATTCAACCGGCTCACGCACCGTTCGGGGCGACGCCACCGGCAACCGTTCCTCAAACCCGGTGACTTCAGCTAAGTGAGCTGGGCGCGCATCAACACGGTAAAGCCGAAAGCCTTTCCGGTAAGCACAACCAGACAACCTTTTCGCGAACCCAAGCGCGTCAGCTTGACCAACGAAGAGGTCGAGCGCATTGCAATCCATCCACAACAAGCTGCACCGTCGGCTTGAACAAATACCGCACGCGGCCCACTGAGCTCAGCGCGTCGCATACCTCGGGAGTCATGCTGCACTGTCACCGAACCTCGGCTGGTACACTGATCAACGTCGTAAGCCTGGAGGATCAATGTCGGTAACCGCAGAACAAGTCTTCTCGCTCGTGCCCTACGCCCGAACTTTGGGCGTCGCTTTCCTTGAGATCGAGGCCGACCAGGTCGTCGTCGAACTTCAGCTCGATGAATCCCTATCAACCGTCGGCGGTGGCATGCACGGCGGAGCATTGATGGCGCTTGCGGATATCGCGGCAGCGGTTTTGGCTAGCGCAACGGCCGACGGCGCACTGCCCGCCACTTTGGAGTCGTCCACGTACTTCCTGAACCGCGTCACCGGTACCGCTACCGCGACGGCCACACTACTGCGCGTCGGCCGGAACAATGTGGTCATCGAAGTCAACATCCGCGACAACGACGGCAACCTCGCCGTTCGCGTCACTCAGCTGGTCGTTCTCACTAAATCATCGCGCACCTGACTACGAACAAAGTGGTTGCCCAAATATGGGGGTTGAACAACCCGTCGCGTTGATATCCTCAGCCGCGGGTGCTGGCGGAATTCGCGGCCGCCGGACCGCGCCGACCATTGCGTTGGGCCGCGGTGAAGCTCTCGCAGCTCAGCTCGATCTCGCCGAGACGCTGTTTGCTGGTCTCCTGCAGGACGGAGCGCCGATGTCGGCGACGCGCCGGTCGCCGTACTGGACGCCGAGCGCAGCTGGTACACGGTTCTCGTGGCCCCCCAGGCTGGCGCGCCTGCTCCCCCGGGGTGACCGAGCCGGCGTCCTCCTTCACCGTCGCCAGCTGAGCCCCGGGCTGGCGGCTCGCTGGCCCGGTCGGCATCACCCCGGGCGGGCGCACCGGGCGCAACTGCCGCCCCTCCTTCCGAGCCGTCGCCAGCGCCAGCGGCCTGTGCTGGGCCAGCCCGCGCTCCTCACGAGCGTCGGACTGGCCCACCCGCTCGGGCATCGCTACCCGCTGCCGGAACGGAGATGGCTGGCGCTCGGGGTTCGGCCACATGATCAGCCGGTGGCTGAGTGTTGCGCTGCCATGCGCCGGGGCGCTGCCCGGTCGCATTGCGGAAGAACACCGAGAAGCTGGACGCGTCGAGGAAGCCGAGTTCGGAGGCGCATCTGGCGGCGGTGAACCGATCGTGCGCGAGCAGCCGCTTGGCTTCCAGAACGACGCGGTCGGTGATGTAGGTCTTCGCTGTCCGGCCGGTAACCTGCTGAACCGCTCTCGACAGCGTGCGGGGTGCATAGCCCAGAACCCGGGCGTAGTAGCCGGCGTCGTGATGGATGCGGAAGTGGGCCTCGACGCTCGAGTGGAACAAGCGGAACGTCGTGTTCTCCGAGCGAGCCCCGGCGTGGGGCGGCCTCAGTCGGGCGATGAGTGCCGACACCAGAATCTCGGGTAGCTCCGTAGCCGGACCGGTCAGCGCCACGGGCGCCTCGAGCCGAAGGTGCTCCATCGCAGCCGCAACGAACCGCCACGCCTCGTCCGGGATGCGCCATCCCGCGACGAGATCCGGAGTTGCGAGGAGTTCGCGGGTCGCGTGGGTGACCGGGGCGGTCGGGATGAACAGCACGAGATGCCCTGCCACGTCAGCCATCTCATCCCACCGGTGCACGGCACCGGGAGCGATCCACACCGCGGACCGCTCGGTGAGCGGATAGCTCGCGAAGTCGATCGAGACCGACCCGTGCCCGGCATCGACGACGGCGAGGACGTAGAAGTCGGCACGCTGTGTGCCGCCGTCGTTGAGGCTGCGGAGACGGTCGAACGTCATCACCTCGACAGCCGTCGCCGTCCCTTCCACGGGGTGGTAGGTCATCTGCCGGATCCCGGTCACATGTCCACTTTCCACCATCTGCCGTCCACTCGTGCCGATGCGTCGGCATCCCTGCCGGGATTCAATGGGTGAGGAAAACCGCTATCGACACACCAGCGAAGGAGCATCGTGCACGCTACAGATGAGCACGCCCTGCCCGTTTACCACCACCGGTCTGGGGCCGGTCCCACACTGGTCTTCCTGCACTACTGGGGCGGTTCGGCGCGCACCTGGGGCCTCGTCACCGACCGCCTCACCGACCGCGACATCCTCACCCTCGACTTCCGCGGGGGAGTCGCTCCAGTGACCTCCCCGGCCCGTACACGCTGCACCAGCTCGCCGACGACACGATCGCCGTCCTGGCCGACGCCGGAGTCAGCAACTACGTCCTCGTCGGTCACTCGATGGGCGGCAAGGTCGCGCAGCTCGTCGCCGCAACCCGCCCCGCCGGCCTCCGCGGACTCGTCCTGGTCGGATCCGGGCCCGCCACCCGGCGGCAGAGATCACGCCCGACTACCAGGCAGAACTCTCCCACGCCTACGACAGCGAAGAGTCAACAGCCGGGGCGCGCGACCACATCCTCACCGCGACTCCGCTCAGCGACGAGCTCAAGGCACAGATCGCGACGGACTCCCGGGCCAGCACCGACGCCGCCCGCAGCGAATGGCCGCTGCGCGGCATCGCCGAGGACGTCTCCGGGCGCACGTAGATGGTTAACGTCCCAACCCTCGTTATAGCCGGCGAGAACGACCACGTGGAGCCCGCGGAGGTGCTGCGCCACAACCTGGTGCCGCACCTCTCGCGTGCGCAGTTCGTGATCATCCCGGATACCGGGCACCTGATTCCCCTAGAGGCTCCGGCAGAGCTGGCCGAGGCGATCTCCGCCTTCTCACCGGCCACCTGACCCGCTTGCACCGGCCGCGCTTCATCCGGTGGTGCCGCTCGATCTGCAGTAGCTCCCGCCGACCGATGTGCCACCTGGGATCAGCGGCAGGGCCTCGCCCTGCTCGTGCTGTTCGGGGGCCATCTGCAGGCTCCAGTCATAATGGACCAACGCAGATACGCAGCCGTCTCCACCTCGATATGCGTGCATCTCGCCACGGCTTACCTGGGCTGATCAAGTCCGTCTCGTACAAGCCATCGATCGACTCAGCCAACGCATTGTGATGTGCGTCCCCAACCGGCCCGATCGAAGCCTCGATTCCTACCTCCGAGAGCCGATCCGTGAAACGAAACATTGGCTGCCCGCGTCGTTGTGATGAATCAATCCCGTCAGATCCCCTCGCGAGTTGTTGCTCAACAGCGGCAGCAGATGATCACGGTTTCCCGCTTGACCTGTGTGTTCATGTCTGCGCCACTTTGACCCTCGTGATCGATGACGACGAGCCAGCTGCCGGGCCACCGCTTGTGCAGTTCCCACGCGGTCACGAGTGGGCCGCTGATGTCCAGCCGGCCGTGAATGAGCACCGGCAGTAGATGGGCGCTGGTCGCGACACCGTCGAGAACGCCCTGTCTGCCCAGGAATGCATCGTTCGCCCAGGAATGAGCTACCTGCAGGGTGAACACTACGCGGAACGGCGGGTCCCTGCGGGCAAGCCACGGCTGGAACGAGGGCGCCAGTGACGAGCACGAAGCCCGTGACCTGATCCGGGTGTGATTGGCCATGGGTCGGGGCCAACGTGGTGCCCCAGGATCCGCCGGCGATCAGCCACCGCTGAATACCGAGGTGCTCGCGGAGTTCCCAGGTCGGCGATCATCGCGGCAACACCTGTACCTGAAAGCCCACACCGGCTGTCGGTGTCGGCCAGATGCTGCGGTGCCGCGGCTTCTATCAGCTCTGTGCCGCGCGAAGTGATCCCGACGACTGCCCCCGCCGGTCGTCGAGGAACCGCTCGCGCAACACCAGGCAACGGGTTGGCATCCGGCCCAGGTGTTGAGAAAGGCGACTCTTCTCCAGTGCAGTAGCCGAGTGAGCTGGAACGACCGCAACCTGCCCTCGAATGCCTCCGAGAGGTGGGCCAAGACCTGGAAGTCGGCGTTCGAAAGGCCGCATCGGCTGCGCAGCTGCCGCTCGATGAACTCTCCGAGGCCCTCTTGCATCGCCATCAGGCCGCGCCAGGCCTGCTGCTCCTGATCATCCAACCACCGCTCCTCGGTCACACCCATCCAATACGCTCTGGTTGACGTGTGAACCAATAGGGCCGTAGCATGTTCACACATCAACCAGTTGCCGCCTGCCTGCCCTCCGCTCGAGGGAGATGGACATCAGGGGGCACACAACCCACCCAGACGCCCAACCGATGGAGGGCCGAAATGAAGATCGTGACAATCGGACGAGGCAGGATCGGCGGAGGGCTTGCGGACCTGTGGCGTGATGCAGGCCACGAGGTCGACGAGCTCGGCCGGGACGGCGGGGACGCCTCGGACGCCGACGCCGTCCTGGTCGCCGTGCCCGGCGCATTGATCTCGCCCGCTCTGAGCGGGGTGACGGGGCTGGAGGGAAAGATCGCGATCGATGCGACGAACGTCCTGCCCGAGCGTCATGGCGATTTCCCGTCGTACGCCGAGGAGGTGAAGTCCTTCACCCACGCTCCGGTAGCCAAAAGCTTCAACATGAACTTCGGCGGGCTGTTAGGCGTGGTGCGCGAGCAGCGAGTGCGGCCGAGCAACTGGTACGTCGCAGACGAGGGCGCCCGAAGGGTCACCGAGCAGCTCATCCGCGACGCCGGTTACGACCCGGTGCGCGTCGGGGACCTATCACGAGCCCGCGACTTCGAAAACGCCGTCTGGCTGCTCATGGGCATCCAGCCCGTCGGCGGCGTGTTCTACCGGTTCGCCGTGCCTGGCGAGCTCTGATCAGCAGCTTGCGTATCCGTCGACAAATGGAGAACAGATGAAAGCCGCAGTCGTCCAAGGTCCACACCAGTCACCCATCTACAGGGACTTCGACGAACCCAAGCCGCAGAACGGCTCGGTAGTTGTTCACGTCGCGGCCTCCGCGCTCTCCAACGCCACGCGGGCGCGGGCGACGGGTAGCCACTACTCGATGGCAGGAGTCTTCCCACTCGTGCCCGGCGTCGATGGCGTCGGTCAGACGGAGAGCGGCACAAGAGTCGGGTTCCTGCTGCCGACAGCGCCCTTCGGCGGCATGGCTGAAAAAACGCTCGTGCCGCAGGCGCTCTGCCTGCCGATCCCAGACAACGTCAGCGACGTGTTCGCCGCGGCGATGATCAACCCAGGCCAATCACCGATCAGCGCGCTACGCGCCCGTGCGGCCTTCCAGCACGGAGAGACCGTCTTGATCAACGGCGCGACGGGCACGACCGGGCAGATCGCCGTCCAGATCGCCAAGCACCTCGGTGCCGACCGCGTCATCGCCACCGGCCGCAACTCCGACGCACTTGCCAGGCTCAGTGAGCTGGGAGCTGATGACACCATCGACCTCACCGCCGACACCAACCTCATCCAGGATGCGCTGGCGGCACACTTCGCCGACGGGGGGATCGACATCGTCCTGGACTACCTCTCCGGCTCACCCACCGAGATGGTCCTGACCGCCGCCGCCCGCAGCCACAAATCGGCCAAGCCGGTCCGCTACGTCATCGCCGGCGGCGCTGCGGGCGGGTCGACCAGCGTGCCAACCAGCGTGTTGGGTTCCACCTCGCTTGTGCTGATGGGCAGCGGGATCGCAGTACGTGTGCCTGACATCGTGCAGTCAGCCACCGAGGCACTGCAGATCATCAGCTCGGCGAACCTGCAGATCGACCTGACCGAGCTACCACTGGACCAAGTCGAAAAGGCCTGGACCACCGACTACGGCCGCAGCCGCGTCATCTTCACCATCTGACCAGAGAGCAACCCGGCGTCGACCCCGATCCCGGACCCTCACCTCCAACCGCCACCCAGAGACGGCCGACCTAAAATCCGGCTAAAGAGCTGTGCCGATAGCCGAACCTTGGGTTCTTGCGGTGATTGCAACACCAGACTGAGTAAAGGTGTGATCATCCGGTTCGCTAATCACATGATCACAGAGAACGTGCAGGTGTTCTGGGCTGAGCAGCAGCGTGGCGAGTTCATCAGCGATGCGGCGGTGGTGCGGGCACCTATCGCAAGCAAGGCAGCCGGTGGGTGATCGTGAACGGTGGCGTGCCCGTTGAAAGGAAGAACCTTGGCTCCGGTCGCCAACCTCCCCCCTTCAGAACCAAGGCGGAAACATCACCTATTTCGGCACCTTCGCCGTCGCCCACGCTGCCAAGGCGCAGGACTGGGACGACACCTCATGGCCGCAGCCAAACACGCCGCGGTCGATCTCTTCAACCCCCAGCAGCTGGAGATGACCGTACTGGCCCAACAGGACGCTCTCATCGGGTACTACGAGCGAAGAGGATCCGTCCGCACCGGCGTAACCCGACCTTTTCCTGCCGACCCGTCTTCGCCCGCCACTCGGCGACGACCTGTACTTCGTGGTACTTCGGAAGACCTTGGTCCCGACGGCCCCGTCGGTCGGGTAATCACCGCCGGTGCCTCCGGAAACCTCACGGCCGGTGCCTCAAACCGACGATCCTAGCTCTCCCAGTTCACCTCGACGCCCAGTGAGACGACCCGTAGCTGGTTCCCTACGGGCAGTTGGTGTCCGCTTGATCGGTGGCGGCGAAAAGCGCGTGGACGGTCTCCATGGCCAGGGACGCACGGGGGTACCCGATGTAGCCGGCCAGCAGCGTCATCAAGGCGGTGAGCGATTCCTCGTCCAGGCCGTGCTCTCGGCCGAGTTGCAGATGTGTGCCCAGGCGATCTCCGGATACGCCCTGCGCCGCGAGTGCCGTGATGATCGCGATGCTGCGGTCCCGTCCGGTCAATGCCGGGTTCGACCACGCAGATCCACCGGCACCCTGAAGCGCTTCCTCGGTGAACACCGGACCGACCCGCGTCGCAAAGGCAGCCAGAACCTCCTCTTGGGGTACCGCGAAGATCTTTGCGTAGGCGGCGATACCCCGCTCGCGTCTATCTTGGAAGTCAGCGGTACCAGCGGGGTCGCTCATCGGGGCTTTGTTCGCGGTGGTCGCGCACCGGCGCTCACGCCGCGTGCTCGGAGCACAAGCAGCCGACACCAGTGGCGATCCATTCCGGTGCGGCCCAGTCCGGGTGCCGCTCGATCATCAGTGCTCGGACCTCTTCGACGATCGTCTCCTCGGACATTGCCGAGTCCCGTCGAATCCAGGTCTCATCACGCAGCAGCTGAAGGTAATCCGAGACGTCGGCCAGCAGTTGCGGGCCGCCGACGTCGCCGTGGCCGGGAACCACCACCCGCGGGCTCTGCGCGGCCAGACGCTGCATCACCGCGATCCAGCGGATGCCGGAGACGTCGGTGTCGTGCGGCGGGAACCAGGGAAAGATCGCGAACTGCCCGGCCTCCGCCAGATCGCCGGCGAACAACACCCCGGCGTCGGGGATTGTCACCACCTGATCGCCCTTACTGTGCGCACGGCCGGTGGCCTTTAGCTGCACCACCCGGCCGCCCAGGTCCAGCTCGTAGGAGTTGTCGTAGACGACGTCCGGTGTGGCCAGTTGGACGCCTTCCAGCTGCCGGGCGACCGGTTCGCCCAATCCTCGGAACATCTCCAGGTAACCGGGGCCTTTGGTGGCCAGGTCCTCGGCCTGCGCCTGGTTGATCAGGAACGTCGCCTTGCCGGCGAACACCTGCGCCCCGAACGCGTGCTCGGGATGAAAGTGCGTCGTGCTCAGATACAGCTTGCGGCCCGCTGCGTACTCGGTGGCGAAATCCAGGACCTTCTCGGCGTTGCGCGGTCCCATCCCGGTGTCGACGACCAGCACGGACTGGGTGCCGCCGATGATCCCGATGTTGGGCACCAATCCCACCCGCCGGTTCGGGATCACCACCAGGTCGCGTGCAAGTTCCTGTATCCCCGAGATCTGGACAACCGGCTCGGGAAGCTCGTACTCAGCCATGACGCACCTATTCCTTAGAAGTGACGATTGCCCGCGTGATTTCGCGGTGGACCGGATACTCAGTCCATCGGGCAATGCCCGCGCCGTCCAACACCAGTTCCGTACAACCAATACCGGGCGGGTATCGTTCCCGGTCATGGACCTGCGCCTCCTGCGCTACTTCGTGGCCGTCGCCGAGGAACGCCACGTCGGACGCGCTGCCGCCCGGCTGCACATGACCCAGCCGCCGCTGAGCCGAGCCATCAAACAGCTGGAAACCGAACTCGGCACCGTCCTGCTGCACCGCTCCCCCACCGGAGTCACCCCCACCCCCGCCGGGATCGTGCTCCACGACGAGGCCCGCACAATGCTGGAACAGGCCGAGCAGGTACGCACCCGAGTCGCCGCCGCAGCCGGCAACGCCACCATCACCATCGGCATCCTCGCCGACAGCGCCGAACAGGCCGGCCACCGCCTGGCCGCCGCCTTCCGCGAGCGCCACCCACACGTGCACATCCGCATCCGCGAAGCCGACCTCACCGACCCCACCACCGGGCTACGGGCCGGCCTGGTCGACCTCGCCCTCACCCGGGCGCCGTTCACCACCGCCGGCATCAGCACCCAGCTGCTGCGCTCCGACCCCGTCGGAGTAGTGCTGCGCACCGACGACCCGCTCGCCCACCACAGCACCCTGCACCTGCGCGATCTCGCTGATCGTCAGTGGTTCCAACTACCCGACGGAACCGACCCGATCTGGCGCGCCTACTGGAATGGCACCGCGCCGACCGATCACCTGCGGGACGGTCCGGTCGTGCGAACCATCCAAGAGTGCCTGCAGGCCGTTGCCTGGAACGGCACCATCGGGCTGACACCACTCACTCACGATCTGCCCGACGGTCTCACAACGGTTCCACTGGCCGACATGCCACCCAGCCGCCTCATCGTCGCCTGGAACAGTGGCAACGCCAACCCACTCATCCACTCATTCACACACATCGCCGCACAAATCTACCGATGAGACAAGACTGCCGCCACTGCGCTAATGAGTGACGGGGTCGTCAGTGGACTCGGCGGGCTGCTGACGGTGCCCAAGAACCGCCGGGCCAATTCGGCCCTGATCGCGCTGGCAAGCGGGTGTGCTCGCCGGCCCGGGTCAGGCGAAGTTCCCAATGCCTGATCACCGGGAAATCGCCTCGTTCAGGTCGGCATGCCGCGCCTCGAGCACGGCATCATCCGTGGTCGCCATCAACTCTGCCGGTCGGCGCCGACGCGATGACAGCAGCTTGGTCACACCAAGGCTGAGCAGTGGCCATAGGCCCCGCGGCGCGAAACGCACGATGATAATCAGCAGCACGCCCTCGATCATGATGCCAGCCGTCTGGTAGCTCTCCAACTGCTTGGTCAGCAGGTAATAGACCGCGACGGCGCCGACAACGGGACCCAGGACGGTCCCGATGCCGCCGACGATGGTCATCAGCAGCGCGTTGATGGTCCATCCGATTCCGAGCATCCCGTTGGGCTCGAAGCTGATCTGTTGCATGGCAAGCAGGCTTCCGGTCAGCCCGCTGAGCGCCCCCGACAGAACCAGCGCGCCGAGGCGGTGCCGGAACATCGTCACGCCTAGCCCGATAGCGGCTGGTTCGTTGTCCCGCAAAGCCTTCAGCCGCATGCCGAAGCCGGAATTTGCGACCACGAAGGCGCTGATCATCGCGGCCGCCGCGACTACGCAGGCGAGTTGGAAGATTTCAACTTGACCCGGAATGCCGTCGCCGGGCAGCACCAACCCGGTGGAGCCGCCGGCGAAATCCCAGTTCACCGCCCAGGACTGAAGCGCGAGCGCGGCCGCGAGCGTGCCGATGGAGAAGTAATCGCCGCGCAATCGCAGCAGCGGAATCGACAGCACGGCGGCCAGTGCCCCGCCGGCCAGAAGAGCGCCCAGGGCGGCGAGCGGATAGCCGAGCCCGGCATGGAGTTCGAGCAGTGCGGCGGCGTACGCGCCGGTACCGACGAACGCGCTGGCGCCCAACGACACCTGACCACCGAAGCCGGCCAAGATATTCCAGGCCTGGGCCAGACCGATGAAGGCGAGCAGGGTAGTCAGGATGTCCAGCTGATAGGCGGTGAACAGCGCCGTTGATCCCGAGAGCGCGACGGCGAGCACGCCGAACAACGCCGTGCCCGTCCACAACCGCGGTCGGCGGTCGGCCGTACGAAATATGACCCGGACCCTGCTCATAGCAGTGCCCTCCGCGCGAACAGCCCTTGCGGTCGGATGGCCAGAACCACGAAGAACAGCAGATAGACCGACAGATCGCGGTAACCGCCACCGAACTGCGCGGCGGCCAACGACTGCACCAGGCCAAGCAGCAGGGCACCACCGAAGGTACCCAACACATTGCCGACGCCACCGAGCACCACCACCGCGATGCCGACGACCAGGTACTGCGTTCCCGTTATCGGGGTGAAGCTGAAGGTGACTCCCAACAACACGCCCGCCAACGCCGTCACCGCGGCGCCGACCGCGAAGGTGACCGCGAAGACGCGCCGGATGTCAATGCCCATCAGTCCCGCGGTCGCCGGGTCCGCGGCGGCCGCCCGGATCCGGGTGCCCGACCGGGTGCGGGTGAGCAGTAGATGGGCGGCGACGCAGAGCACGGCGCCGGTGACGAAGGCGACCAGGTAGCTGGTCCGGGTCTGCGCGCCGAAGACCGTGAATCCTGAGGTGGCAAGAGCGCTGTGCAACGACTTCGGGTCGGACTTGAAGCCTGCGGTGAACAGTCCCTGCAGGAGCAGCGAAATTCCGAACGTGGCCACCAAGGCCCCATCTGCGCCGCGGAGCAGCAACCCGGTGACCAGGTAACGCTGGACCAGATAGGCGAGCCCGGCGACCACGACGACCACGATGGGCAGCGCGGCGAACGTGCTCAGGCCCAGATGTTCCGTGCCCAGGTAGGCCAGGTAGGCGCCGCCGACGAGAATCTCGCCATGGGCGAGGTTGATCAGGCGGAGCACGCCGAAGACCACCGACAGGCCGAGCGCCACCAGGGCGTAGAGCCCGCCCAACAGCAGCCCGTTGATGACCGCGTTCAGGTACACCGCTGCCCCCTAGGAAACTGTGCTGTCGCTGCCCAATGGATCACGGCTGCAGGCCTTTGGCCGGAAACTGCGTCTTCACCGACGGATCGGCAGGCAGGATCTGCACCTGCTGGCCGTTCTGCCATTGCACCGCCAGGAACGGTGTGGTCGAAGTGTGAGTAGTGGCATCGAACTTGACCGTGCCCAGCGGGTAATCGCCGCTGGTGTGGCCAATTGCGGTGTTGAGCGCGTCGGCATCGGTGCTGCCGGCGCTCTTGATAGCGTCGGTGACGATGGCCGCGACGGTGTAGCCGAGCACGGCGATTTGTTCATCGCCCAGGTTGTTCGGGAACTTCAGGCTCAACGCGGTGTGCAGATCCTGACTGTTGGCTTTGCCGGCGGCCGGCGACCAGAAGGCACCTCCGAGGGTGCCTTCTGCGACCGGGCCGAGCGCCTTCGTCCAGCTCAGGGCGGCGGAGGCTTTCGCCGCGAAAGCGACGGGGGGGCTGAAAGACAGCGACTTCATCTGCTTCCACAACGCGATGCCGTCCGGCGGGATCATCACGGCGTACAGCAACTGCGCCCCTTTGCTCTTGGCGTCGTTGATGAAGGACGAGAAGTCGGTGGTACCAACGGGAAAGGTGTAGTCGCCGACCACGTCGAGACCGGCCGCCTTCATGGCCGCGAGGTTCAGCGGACGCTGCGCCACGCCGTCCGGGTCGGTGTCCTCGAAGAGCACAACCTTCTTGTTCGTTGTGCTGCCGGTCTCGGCGAGGAGCTTGGCCACGCCGGTGGCCTGATCGGCCTCGTCGAAGGAGATATCCCAGGCGTACTTCCAGCCGCTGGTGTTTCCGGCCTGGAAGGCCCGAACGGGATTGCAAGAGGAGGTGTACGGCACCTTCTGTTGATCGGCGACCTGCGCCTGGGGAACGATTATCGCCGGAGTACAGGCGCCGAGAAGGGCGACGGCCTTGTCCTTGAGCACCAGCTCACGGATCTGCTGGCTTCCGATGTTGGGATCGCTGCGATTGTCCAGCACCTTCATGGTCAATTTACGGGTGGTGCCGCCGACTTTCAGTCCGCCGGCCGCGTTGATCTCGTCCAGTCTGTGCTGGTACCCAATTTGCAAATCCCGACCGAAATCGCCGAGTGGGCCGGTCATCGACAGGCTCGCGCCCAAAAGCAGGTCGTCACCGGTGGCGGCAGCTTCCGACGACCCGCTTGCCGCAGCCGAGACGGCCGGCGCCGAGGAGGTGCTCTCGCCCTTGACCGACCCGCCACAGCCGGCACCCAGGGTAAGGGGCGCCAGAGCGGCTACGACAACGGCACCACGGTAGAGCAAACGTCTGTTCACGACGACTCCTTCTCGGTTGGTCAGGACAGGGGCGCAAGGTTCGGAGCATGGCCGAAATAGAATTCGTTGAGCGTTCTTTCGTCGGCCAGTGGGGCCGGATCGCCGCTGTAGCTGACCCTTCCCCGCTCCAGCACGTAGACCCGGTCGGCCACTGTGACGCTGCGGTGCACGTTCTGCTCGATCAACAACACCGCGACTCCGCGGTTACGGATGCGCTGCAGCGCCTCGTACAAGGCGTCGATGGCGACCGGGGCGAGTCCCAGTGAGATCTCGTCGCAAACGAGAAGGCGCGGGTCGGACATCATGGCGCGACCGATGGCAAGCATCTGCTGTTGGCCGCCGGACAGCGCCCCGGCCCGCCGATCGGCCCTCTCACCCAGCACCGGGAAAATGTCATGGACGGCAGCCAACCGGATCTGCCGCTCGCGCTTGTTCACGTCGGTACCAGCGAGCAGCAGGTTTTCCCGAACGGTCAGGTCGACGAAAATCCTGCGACCCTCCGGGCAGTGCGCGATGCCCGCGCGGTTGCGGGCGAACGCAGGCTGCCTGGTGACATCTCGGCCGGCGAACTCGACGGTGCCGCTGGCGGGACGCAGCAGCCCGGAGACTGTGCCGGCGAGCGTCGACTTGCCGGCGCCGTTGGCCCCGAGGACGGCAACGATCTCTGCCGGACGGATTTCGATGCTCACCAGACGCAAGGCGACGATGTCACCGTAAGCCGTGGTGACCTCACCGACGTGCAGCAGAGCGGGCGCAGCGTCGGCGACCGTGACCTCTCGAGCCGGCCGGGCAGTCGCCTGCCCGCCACCGAGGTAGACGGCCCTGACCCGCTCGTCCGCAGCGACCTGGGCCGGCGTGCCGTCGGCGATCAGCTTGCCCCAGTCGATCACCAGAACGCGGTTGACCAAGGAAGCGACGACGCCTTCGACATGCTCGACCAGCATCACGCTGCGGCCCTGCGCAGAGATCGTCCGGATCAGCTCGATGACCTGCTCTAGGTCGCGCCCGTTGAGCCCGGCGGCCACCTCGTCGAGCAGGATCAGCGACGGGTTCACCGACAGCGCCCGGGCCAGTTCCAGGCGCTTGAGGTCGAGCAGGCGCAGCGCCCCGGCGGAGGTCCCGGCCTTCGCCGACAGCCCGCAGGTCCGCAGGACCGATTCCACGAAGGCGTGCCGTTCCCGCGGTCGGCGGGCTCCGAGGTGGGCCATCGCTCCGACCGTGATGTTCTCGCGCACCGTCAAACCCTTGAACGGCCGGGGGATCTGATGGGCCAGACCGATACCGTGCCGGGGTACGGCATGAGCGGGTAGCGCGTCGATGACCAGGTCGCCGAACCGGATCGATCCCGCGTCCGGCCGATAGACCCCCGACAGCATTTTGAGCAGGCTGCTCTTGCCAGCACCGTTCGGCCCGATCACGGCCACCGCTTCACCGGGCTGGACCGCGAAAGTGACATCGTCGACGGCGGTGACCCCGCCGAACCGCTTGGTGACGTGATCGACGCGCAGCCCCGCGCCGGGTGGAGCGGTGACCGCCCGGACCGGATTCGGGGTAGGCATCATCGTTGACGTCCATTCGCGACATGCCGCATTGCGGGTAGAGAACCAGAGCGCCACCAGCGGTTGACCGGGGCGCGAGCGCCGGAGCGCTTGGACTGCCGTGAGTAGAGTAGACAGATGATCTAGCTTCTGTCTACAGTTCCTCGGATGCCTTCAATCGGGCATTGCCTAGGTCAAGGTGGAGGAGGAGCTGAGGGCGCATGGGGCGCGCATCCACCAGAGCCTCCGTCGGCGAGTCCAAGGCTCACGGAAGGGCGTGACCGTAGTTGCAGACGCGGTTCCTCTGTGACCCGAGTTGTACCCTGCAGCGAACTGTAGACAGATTGCTGGAAAGTGTGTGTATGATGATGCCACGAGTGCCCGCCCGGGCGGGCCTGACCGACCGGTCGGCGAAGCTCAGAGAGTCATCTGCAGTTGTATTCCCCCATGACTAGCTGCCGCTCCGCCTGAACGGCGTCCAGGAGGCTTCGATGACAATCACCGACCTTGGCGGTTATCGCCTGTTGACCTATCGCGACGGCGGCAAGCCGGTACCGGGGGTACTAGTGGGCAGTCAGATCCACCCAGCCGCGGCACTTCTCGCCAGCGCTGACGTCGACGCCTCCTCCGTGCTTGCCATTTTGGAAAGCTGGTCGAAAGCTGACTCCGCCCTGCAGGCAGCGATCCACAACGTGCCGGCGGAAGAGGGCATGCCCCTGGAGGAGGCGGAACTGCTGGCGCCGATCCTTTATCCGCGTGCCATCTTCTGCGCCGGCGCCAACTACTGGGACCACATGCAGGAGATGGAGGGTGCCGTCGACCGAGACAGTCGCGCGAAGGAGCCGTGGTTCTTCGTCAAAACCTCCGCGCACTCGGTGATCGGCGACCATGCCTCCGTTCAGCCGCCAAAGGGGTCGCAGCAACTGGACTGGGAGGCGGAGTTGGGCGTCGTGGTAGGCCGGCGCGCGCGCGACGTATCTGCCGCAGATGCCGCCGAC
>JAABUP010006540.1_pt1 | contig 16467 bp, 23 predicted proteins | sample 5559201 | NCBI WGS metagenome assembly JAABUP01 (sample SAMN10711887, study PRJNA513373) | rock metagenome | isolation source: Antarctica rocks | place: Antarctica
CCCTCCCCGGCATGCTCTGGAGAGTGGGCTATGGTGGCAAGCATCTGTTGTCGTCCTTGTCTGTTCTAGGCAATATTGAACTGCTCAAATGGCATGCTGCTCATCTAAAATACTACCAAAAATCCAGCAGCATTGGGTGGGCGCGATTCGCAACGGATTACTGCTTTGACTCATCATATCAGCTGTCACCATTTTGCATGCCCTGACATAGGCCCAACCTTGCTACATGGGCTTCTGTCAGTCTTGTCTGCCTTTGTGCTTTGCTGAGGCCAACATACGCTACTGCAACATGGCGTGATGAGCAATAAAGCTGTTGGGTAAAATTGACTGTGCGAGGTATAGCCAGCAATACCAGAGAAGTTGATGCTGCTGCAGGTGCCGTACACAATAGTGCGCACCCATTCAGACATTTTGCATGACCCTATAGAGAGCATGGGAAATGGGACTTGGATGACATCCACACAGACACTGACCCATAACTTTGTGGATGGCTATGCTTTTGCAATTGCTACTGGCAGTACCGCTGTACTGACAACACTGCAGAGGCGATGCCAAGCTGCAAATGGTGTCAATGCCACTCTTTGCAGCTATGCCTTGGCTCCTATCTACACATCATGATGAGCTGGCTGACATGATGAGGCTACAGTGCTCATTGTGCACTGGCTTTTGCAAAGCATACGGCCACCGCTGGCACTGAGTACAGACAGATAATATATTCAACCGAAGTGATCAACATCAAGTGCAGTCTAGAGAGCTTGTGTTTGACGCACAGTGAGTGCTGTTGTGGTGTGTATTGGTTGAGTCACAAAGGTATGCTTCACATCTCGAGTTGTGACGACTGGCACTTCTGTCCTGTCCTGTCCTGTCAGCATTGTTGACTCAGCATTGAAACCTTCTTCCTATGCTACTATAAATTTGTCAATCAGTCAGTCAGGCAGGGATTTACAGTCGTTGGGGCCAGCTAGCCCATTTGACTAAATTGCAGTCCTTCGTCAGAAAACAGAACAGACAAAAAGCGACATAGACAAACAAAATCATCATCAGGAAACTGTTAGGAATTTGTCCCCGTGCGTGGGAAATACATAAATGTGCAACAAATAAAAGTTTGTTAGCATGTAATCAGGTATCCGGTACCACTGGTATAATCAATATGTCGACATGGAAGTCGTACCGTAGTACACAGATATATATAGACAAGTGAAACTCTGCAGGAGGTCTGCAGCACACATGCATGTATCATATCATAGTACGGCTTATTTATGACAGCTAATAATTCATGCAGTTGCTGGGATTCTAGAATCAGGTCTGTTTGCTTTTCCCTTCACACATCGTCAGTCAGTCAGGGATTTTACAGTCGTTGGGGCCAGCTAGCCCATTTGACTAAATTGCAGTTTTTCATCAGGAAACGAAAAAGGCCAAACAGTAACATAGACAAACAAAGTCATCATCAGAAAACTGTTGAGAAATTGTCACCGTGCTTTGGAAGTACATAAATATGCAACAAATTAAAATCTCTTAGCATGACACTAGGTATCAAATACCACTGTTATGATCCATATGTCGACATGGAAGTCATAATACACAGATTACACAGACAAGTGAAACCTTGCAGAAGGTCTGCAGTCCACATGCATATATCATTTCATAGTATGGCTCATTTGTGAAATTGAAGCTCTGGCGACTCGCATCTGTGCTTCTTCTTGCTCCCTCATTTCTTGCACAGGCAAAGGTGATCATCTTGTTTCTAGTTGACAGCATTAGCACGAGCCGCGGCGTCCCTTCAGCAGTTGTCTGCTTGCTCCGTGTTGGTGCACAGCTTTGGCTAGGCGTTGCTTGCTGTGACGGTCAGGCATCGAACAGGGACTGCATCCGCACTGCGCTCAGCATCTGTGCCTCATAACACGCATATTTGTCTGCATACTTGCGCATCAGGGTCCACACAATGTCTGGATATGATCGAGGCCGCCGTGGGCCTCCAGACGATGATCGTGGCTATGACAGGCCTGATAGGTTTGCAGACAGACTGGGCCCTGCAAGGGGTGACAGAGGCGTTTACCGGTAAGGCAGTGCATCCATCCGCAGAAGCGCCTTCGCACCTCAAAGAGCATACTTGTTCGAAACGCATGGACTTTCCGAAGTCGCGAATGCTCTGGCTTACAGGAGAGAGCCATACCCCAGAGATCAACAGCCTCCTCGGGACTACAGAGGCCGGGATCCTTCCTTTCGAGACCAGCCAATGCGTGATGCTCCCATCATAGATCTTCCACCCAGAGACGCACGAGACACACTACCGCCAGCCCCTGCTCCTGCAGCTCCTCTAACAGCCCCTGTACCAACACAACCTGCCAGCCAGATAGTTGTGCCACCACCAGAGCCACAGATAGACAGGGAAAAGGTGTGCAGTTTAGCCCACAGCTCAAATTTTGACAGCATGACGCTCAGCTTACAAATGTTGCCTTGTTTCAGACATACTATGCCCGCCTGCAGGTCTGCCCGCTGCTGCTCAGAGTCTTTACAAAGGTGAGGCCACGCCACTTGTGTCATCCAGCAGAACCCCCATGCCTCTTTGTTGTCCCATTGGACAGACTGCATTGAGCATCACATGTGACATGATGCATGTACATCTCCTGCTGATATTGTGCGACTGGCTTAATGCAGCAAGGAGGTCATCACCAACTAGAGGAGTACCGTGTGCGCAATCAGGAGCCAAAGAGTGAGGTCCAGATATACACCTGGGCAGATGCAACCCTGAGGGAGCTGACTGACCTGGTGAAAGAGGTATAGACCATGACCTTTTTCATGACTGCACTTCTATGGTTGTCAGTGATGCTGGAACTGAACAAGCTTTCGTGAGTGACTAAAGATGTTGACCAGCACACTGACCGAGCTCTGACCATTCTGCTTTGGTTCATATAGGTCCAGCCAGCTGCAAAACGAATCAATGCTAGGCTAGAATTTGCCTTTGTGTACCCAGACAAGCGAGGACGGAACGTCATGCGGCCGGTAGGTGTTGATCTTAGCTGAAACACAGCAATTTCCTTCAGCTGAAACTCAGCAATTTCCTAACTAGCGTGGCTGCTGAAGTTGCTGCTCCAATGCAGTTGCACATGAGCTGAACTTGTCACCATGGCTGCTATGTGAATATAGATGTGCTTTTGTCTCACTTACAACGTCGCTACAGGTTGGTGCTTCCATTTCTGGAAAGCCTGGTATGGAAGATGACAGGAAGTCGTTGAAACAGCTGAACTTTCAGGTGACATATGCTGCCTGTTTTTCGGAGCTGTACATCTCATGGACATTTCATGAATGCAGTGCAGAAAACGCAGCCATTGGTTGCATTTGCCTGCATGCATAGGAGGTTGCACTCTGGCACACACTGTCCCTGCAAAATGCTTGGTTGCTGTTATTGCAGACAGGAGACTTCCTAGACGTGGCAATTTATTGAGCCTGCTGTCAGTATTGATTGACTCGAGAGCAATGCTACCTGGCATGCGTTTTTGGCTCTTGCAGCAGCCACGAGTCAAGCAGAGAAACTTCATGTTTTAAGACCTGATCATGGATTACTGTTACATTGTTGATACACTGTCAGAAAACTTGAGACTCCCTTTTTCCAACATCAAACACAGACTCAAGCAGGTGCATTGAACATGAAATGTCTGGACAATCTGGTGTACACATGAATGGACAGTGAGTTCGCCTGATGACAGAACACCTTCATTGTGCTTGAACATAATTAGCGGCAGCTGCACAAACTGACAGGGTCAAAATTGACTGAGCAACTGCTGTAAGGCTCTGCCTACTCAGCTAGCCATCTACACTGCTTGAACACTACCTGCAACTTCTGCGTTGTGTCATAGCCCGCCATGCTGCTGCAAGCTCTGGTGCTCATGGCGGTTGAATTGAAGCAAGCTGCTGTAGGTGGCATCAGCTACGCCAACAAAGAATTTGTCAGCCTGTGGGCTGAAGCACACTCCTGAGATCTCCCCAAACATATCGATCTCTTTACTGCTGCGAGAATAGCCAAAACTGTTGCAACCAATGTCATGCCTCAAGCAATCATTCTGGTGCCATATTTGCAACATGGTATGTACTTTCAAACACTAAAGCTGCAACCATGATGTGGAGCAAACATGTCATGGGCTGCGACTGCTACATGTTGCGTCTCAACCGCAAAGAGATCAGCTAGTTGCAGGGTTGCAGTCGCGTCAGCCATCCATCTTCCTGTGTCTGCACATCTTTGACAGCGACAACTGGAACTGCACATACATGGCTGTGGCATCCCTGCGGCAGGGCAGGCAATGGCAGTCTGACCTGTGAAAGCCTGCTTTGACATTAAAGACATGCACGAAGTCAGCGGGCTCTGCCATGGCCAGGAATCGGCCATCAGAGCTGAAGCGCAGAGACCTGACAGCTCCCATCCTGCCACTCAGAACAGCCAGGCTCTTGCCTGGTTGTCTGATGTCCCATATCCGCGTCGTTGTGTCCTGTGCATATGCACTGGTCAGGCTAGGTTTCATGCTGACTGACGTCAAGCATTGATGTCAATGTTTGCATGGATGCATTGTCCCTGCCAGACATGCCTATAATGCCTACAAAGAGAACTGACTCTGGGTTGCGAGCCTGTGATTTGCAAAGAGAGAGCTGAAAAGCATGGAGATGCAGGACATCAATCAGAGCACTGACCAATCAGTCACCGAGCAAGCTGGCAGACTGTCTGCCATACCTGTAACAGCTTGCCTTTTTGAAAGAAGTTGCTGATGGCTCGTGGCATGTTCAACATTGTGTACATATGTAATAGCAGGCTAATGACCGACAAAGGATGATGCAAGAACCCTGAAATTTGAGTCGGAAGAGCATCTGATTACACCATTACCTTGCTGCTGTGGTGGGCTAGTTACTCACTTCCAACACCCACATGCGGAAAAGAACAAATACCCTCGATGAGTGCATGAATGATCGCATGAATGATCGCATGAATGATTGCATGAATGATTGCATGAATGATTGCATGGATGGATGGATGGATGGATGGATGGATGGATGGATGGATGGATGGATGGATGGATGGATGGATGGATGGATGGATGGATGGATGGATGGATGGATGGATGGATGGATGGATGGATGGATGAATGAATGCACAAATGCACGAATGCATGCTTGGAGCAAACATCCCGCGTTCATCAGGAGACAGCTGTGCAAGACAAGCTACACACCTGATTGCCTGTGGCCAAAAGGTTTCCATCAGGATGCCACGCCGCTGCAAAGGAATAGTCAAGATGTCCTTTCAGAGCAGCAACCGGCTTGCCTGTTTTGAGGTCTGTAAGCTGAGCAACCGGGTCATCACCAACCACTGCTACCAGGCTGTCATTGCTCGGACATGCTGCTGCAAAATTGACTGCCCAGTCATAATGCAACCCACTGCAGCATTGACAGGAATCGTTTCATTGTTTATGTAAGGCTAGCTTTCCTACATGGTGAAAAGGGTACAGCAGCGCAACTCTGCTAATTTTGTGCTATGCAGCATGTTGGTTTGCCTACAAGTCTGAACACATTTGCTACATCATGCTGTTGGGGTGTTGACCACTGCTGAGAGGATGATTGCTTTACATGCAGAGGATAAGTTGACAGCTGGGCTAGAGTCCACAATGTGCTAGACAAACTCTGGGAGTCAAGCTTCTATGCCTGCCACCATCACAACAGCGCAGGCCAAATGAAAGCATCTGCATGATGAAGCTATATAGTGGCGTGCATTGGAGAGAGGGGCTGTGTCTGAAAACCAAGATTGTGTTTGAAGGCTAGCAGAAACATGAAAACAACAATGCATTTGGGCATGGTTGTGTTCATGCATGGCTCAGGCATGTGATGGTCACCTGATGACTTGGAAGTGCGCCGTATCATACAGACGCACCATCTGGTCGTTGTTGGCTGTCATGATCCGAGTGCCGCCAGTCCGTGGGTGGAAGATCTCTATGGCATTTGTGATACCATTGTCATTGGTCGTCACCCGCATACTGCACATCATTCATTCATTCAACCATTTGGTCAATGTGTGTCTTCCCCCATTGTCAGGTACATACAGTCCTGAGTAGCTCTGTGTATGACACAGCACATCGGGACTTAACTGAAACCATGCAAGCATTTAGCAAGAGTAACATGAGCCACCCTTGCAGTTCCGAAACATAGGACTTACCCGCTGCCGCAGCCCAGCTGTGACAAGATTCAGCGTTGAGAGATTTCATGTGCCTATTGCATGCAAGATTGTCACAGCAAATCAGACCGGAGAAAGCAGATTGTTGCCCTCTGGATGTGGTGACAACCAACAGCATTGCGGCATGCAACAGTATGCATTCAGGCAGAGACAGTTGGCGACGCCAGATGTGTGAAATGTGAAATGTTGCCTCCTACACATGAGATATGGCCATAGTGCTGTGCCACTTTTTGCAGCAATGTACCGAATCCTTGTGACGGCTGGTGCTGAATCAGCAATCAGCACGCTGGCTCACCAAACATGTGAGCCCACAAGCAAGAAAGTCAACGATGCGTGGATGCTGATGACATGCAGTCTGGCAGACCTGCAGACGGGCTCCTGTTGACTTGTGTTCCTGATGACCAGATCACCATTGAAGCCTCCCGCTGCAACTAGGTTGTCCTGCACACACAGGGTGCTGACTACCACCCGCCCCAACCCCGGGGCAAAACTCCGACTGGACCCCCCCGACAGGTCCATCACCTGTACATGTTGATGGTATGATTAGACTCACAGTCCCAGTCAATGGCAGCTGCATACAGCTAGCTTGACTTGGCTGGTCAATGATTTCATTTGTTCCTTTTTGGGTCACATCCCACAAGGCAGCTTGACATGCAATCAAGGCAGCCAGCCACAGATAGCTGCCAAATTGCTCTGCTGGCCCAACACCAAGGTTCTGAGGCATGCATGAAGGCATGTGCACATATACAACATATTTGCAACCTGTTGCTGCCTGTGAGGACAATGTTTATCAGCGCCCAGTACACATTGGGAGATTTGTACCCTTGACTTCCAATCTTAAGTCAAAGCTGAACCCCCCAATGAGCTTGTTGTTGTCAACATGGAACAGACAGAACCAACTATATGTAGTTGTGCAAGGCCCTGCCAATGCTTTGTTACAAGATCACAAGCTCATCACAATGCAACGATGGGGGCTGTCTGTTCTGATGCCAGAACAACTAATATGTGCTCTGCAGCAAGCATGCATGCCGGATGATACCAGATAGCAACGTGCAACAAGCAAAGTGTACTTGCTTATAAGCACTTACCAAGTGAAACATGTCAACACATGTCAAATTTACAAGACAAGAGCTGACTGAAGCCGACGTGAATCACCTCAGTCGTTTGTCTTGTCAAGCTGTTCCAATGCTTCACGCAGTGATCATGCATGAAGTACAGATCATGCTTGGATGTTGCCCATAGAAGGTTACGCAACTGCATTGGCACAGCTCCCTCTGTCAGACATTGCAGTTGACATGATGGACTACAAAACTGCGATGATGCAGCTTGATGAAGTGGAACTGTGCAAGCTAGGTGGCTGTGCAGGTGTGTAAAAGCATGTGCATGCTTCATAAAGGAAAGCAAAGCAGCACACTTGGTCAGCCAATAAGACAAGAGGCTCTCACCTGGAAGTGCACAATGGTGGATTTGACAGATCTAGAGTTTCTGTAGAAGTCAAAAAAAAAACCACCCTGAAAGACATACACACACACACAATCAGTTTCTAGCAAGCAGTGATGCAGAGCAGTAAACCAGCCATTGTGACATGCAGCTTGAATATGCATGTACTTTGTGACAGAGCTTCAGTGCACTATGTGAATTGCACTGTACCTTTTGAACAGACAGGCACTCCTGAACCAGTTCCTCCTGATGGGCGTCTACCTCATCTTTCAGGTTGAGGTAGTTCCTATAGTCCTCTAATCGAGTATCCTACAGCAGATACCAGCAGATAAGTATGCTCTGCAAGCTCAGGGTACAAATTGTCTTGTGCGCAGTGCATTGAATGCTTGAGCCCACCCTATAATGTTCCCTGGAAAATTGCATCCTGTCCCAAGGAATCCCCTGCAACAGCAACAATACCAGTTTGTTCAACATATCTGCTTGCCTAGTGGCAGTCAACTGAGGAAAATGCATTGAGATGTATGCCTGCATGTCTTTGCCTCGTCTGGAGTCTTCAGCTGTTGTTTCTTCGAGGTCTTCCTCAAGATCGCTAAAGTCCTGTTAGGGAATTGCCACACCGTCAGCACCACCGGGACTATCACGCCACACAGCAAGACAAACATACTTCGATATCATCCCAGTCTTCATCGTCCACAGTGAGGTCAACAACTTCGTCGTCGCTGAAAGCTGCAATGTCTACGTCTTGCTCAGCCATCGGTTTCCCTGGGTGCTAGGCAATCTTCAGAGTGTTGTCCTCGGACTGACAGTGTTTCCACTTGCTGGGCTTGTCCGCGACAGCCTGTCTCGCTGTGCTTGCGCGGTTCCGAGACGATCGCAAGCGCCTGCCGTGAGAGCTGCGATTCTTGATGAGCTGGATGAATGGGAGTTGGATCAGCAAATGCTGCTAGCTGCATCGAACCCACGGTTTCTGACAAACTTTGCTGCCACAGCAGAATGCCAGTGCTGCCTGTCAAGGGCATGGGCTTGCATATAAAGCACATTGTTGCCTAAGTTTGTGGACCGCATGTGCCAACGATGAAGTGGCAGCCGCTGACACATCCTGAGTACATCATATATAGTCAGCACATGCTCTTACTCCACACATGCATGCAGATGGCAATTTGCAAGTCAATCCTTCAGAAAGCTTCTATGCAGACTTGCAAGCTGTGATTGATTACTGCCATGACAGCACATTACTCCAAGTGGCAGATGCACAAAGAATACACCAGATATGCTTGGGGCATGTGGCTGGTTCAACTGATTAGCAATAGATGATAGTGCTCTGCGGAGCTGTGGCAATGAGCCCTGGGTTTTGACATCACGAAGCACCTTTCTCAGGTAAGCACAAATGCCTTCTAGGCAGCAAGTCGTTCTCGCTCCTAGATAGCAGTTTGCAAGCTTGACATTACATGCAGCTTACAGTTGTAAGGGCAACAAGGGTCAGTCCAGCAAATGAATGTCAGGGCATAGTTAACCAGTTCAACAAGCCAGACCGATGTACAGTATGTAGCACATGACTGGCAAAGAAAGCTACATGCAGAGCTAGTACACACAGCATCTGCAGCAAAATTGCAAGGCCTATAAATTAGACCTCAATCAATGCAGAAAAGTCACAGCCATCACTCAGACAAGCGTGGCAGCATTGAGCAAAGCCTCTGAACATCCTCCTAGTACAATAAACTGTGCCCCTGAGTCAGAGGCAACTGCAGCGCATTCCTTGTCCCAACTGCTGTGTGGTCAGGAGCCACACTATCTCTGGATTTGCACAGGGACTGTAGTCTCAAAAGTGGTCTGCTCTCTGCTCTGGTTTTGCAACTGAGGGAATCCATTATCTTTCATTGAATGCTGTCGCAGCACTGCTCTCTGAACAGTACTAATGGGGGCGTGGATGACAGACACGCACGCTTCTCTCATAAATTGAACATGACCTTTATGGCCTTGGTCTCAGCAGACCGCAGTGCTGTGTCAAAGCCCTTCACCACTTCTTCCTCTGAGAAGCCCAGGCGATGAGTCACCAAGGGCAGAACATCAATTTTCTTATTGGCCAACAGGGACAGGCACAAGGGGTACTGCATCAGGACAACACACACACAATCAGGCTCTGTCAATTGGGGTCTCTTGGAGCGCATACAGCACAGGGTGCTATACACATGATGAGGATCCTGTGGAAAGTGGAGATGACGGCAGAGTGGTGATCTGACAGGAACACGAGCAAAGAGCAGCACCTGGGGTGGCTTTTGATGCTACGCAACACTCGAGGGGTATATCATAAGACCTGGTTGTGATGACATCCATGACGTATCAATAAGCATGCGCTTTGGGTTGTGTGCACTGGGGCTGATTGCTGCTGATGCAGTGTAAAGAATGCCCCACATGCGCTGTTGATGCACTTACAGACACAGAATGAGAAACGAGCACACTCTCTGAGTGTGGCTAGCAGACAGCTCATCTCATGCATCTGCTATTAAAGCAGTGCAAACAGAACAAAGTGAAGGTGCAGAACAATCTGTGACTCAGCGATTTGGTGATGAAGCAGGACATCATTGACCCCAGCTGTGACCTGCTGAGAGCATCATGAACAACATGACAATGCACACTCCTGATGATGCCCAGCAGCAAATATACAGACAAAGCTGCTTACTGTGTTGGCATATCGGAAGCAGCCCAGAACATCCAGCTCGTGTACGCCCACAGTCGACATGGGAAGAGTCATGTTGTCCTGACCCATTCCCACAACCACAACCTTGCCACCCATGCAGCAACTCCTGATGGCAGTCTGGACAGTGGACTCAAAGCCCACGCAGTCAATGATGATCTCAGGCCCATAGGGGCTGAGCATCTTCTTGAGGTAGTCTGCGATCTCCTGGGGGGTGGCTGTCCTGGGGTGGCAGTAGGCCTCTGTGGCTCCCATCTTCTTTGCCAGGGCAATGTTCTGGGGGCTGATGTCGGTGATGGCAAGGCTGGTTGCACCAAAGGACTTGGCAGCAGCCAGCGTCATCAGACCTGTGTGGCAAAGCAATACATGAAGACGTACGAGAATGACACCAGCATGGCATCAGCAAGGCCAACGGGCAGCTACTTGATATTGCAGGGACAGCGTTCTGATGCAACACAGCTGCATAGTTTGGCTGTGTCAGGGCTGTCCACTTGACAAACCCGTTTGATGCAGCATGGCCTAAGCCAGACTTGTTCCGATGCAGCCCCTGTCTGCTGTACGGAGCAGAATTGGGCATGGAGCTGGGTGGAACATCCCCTGTCAACGGAGTGGTCACCATGTTGTAGACCTGCCCAGATGGCCCAACAACTAATGGGCAACCATAGGCACCTTCTCAAAGCATTTTGATCTCTGAGCACAACGAACCCAAGTTCTGTCGAGCTCCAAAACCTAGCCTCGTAATTATAAATCAGAATCCGGCCTGTTCAAATTTTTCGACAGGTGTCCGCAGCTAACCGGATGCAGCGCCTTCCTTCACAGTGTCAACACATCTATAAGTATCTATAAGTACCACAAGGGATGTTACCTTGCAGAGCCTAGCGCAATGCCTTTCATCCCGCTCTAGCTAGCCAATGTGTCTCAAATCTTTTGCAATTCTGTACATGCTATAGCTTCTGGCCATGGCAAAATTACACATGCGTGCTTCTGCACTTGTACATGCATCAACATGAAGTCCTGAGGCAGATCTACATGCAGCTCAAGTACACATGCAACTTCGTCCGAGCCATGTGCTCAGCTCTTGCTTTGTAAACAGCTAACGGTTTCTTGCTATGTCACCAAATGACCAGACAGCTCTGCAAATTAGTGTATCCTTGGGAACGTGTATCTGAGATCCAATCTACCAAGGGGACCAGACAGCTGCAAATGGTGCAGGCAAATTGCAATTGTGCTCTATGTGACAGATGTTGTGCTCCTGTGTCTTGTGCTTGTATGCAACATCCGGCAAGTGTCCAATCCCTATTGTGTTCTTCAGGAATTGAAACTGTAAGATTTTGCGAGATTCTGGAAAGTTTTGCGCAATCAAGAGGAAGAAGAAGAAGAAGATTACAAGCTTTGGCCAGCCAACAAGTCTGCCACATCAAGGCTTTTGAGAACTGAGAGACGATGAAAATTTCGAATTTTAAAGACAGCACAAGACAAAGCTATTTCCAGCATCTGCAGCCATTTTTGGCTATGCAGTGACAACTCTACATGTTTTGCAGCGTGAGTTGGTCCTTGAATGCCAGCGCAGCTGAGCATTACTTGCATTCAGTATACGTTATGACATTGGATATGATCTGCATGACAGTTCGGAAATGCATCAGCCACAGCAGTGGAAATTTGCGGTCATTGCCGTCATCCCAGTTTGTTTCCAGATGAACTGTCAACAACTCATACAAACTGACAACGCTCTGATAAACACCACAATTTTGGAGCTGCAGTGCCCTCAAGGCTCACACTGCTTTGCTGCCAACATATGATGCAAGGAGCACAAACTGTCTAACAGTGGCCAACACCATTTGTTTCACAAGTTTGCATACGTTGTGTCATCAATTTCGCTCAAGTAGCCATCAATCAGAGCAAGGATAACCTGGGCCACCACATTCTTGAGTGTTCCTGCAAGATGCACAGAAGAAATGGATGAAAAGGCTGCCTACAGTGTGTATGCTATGTCAGGCTTGCAGTGCGCTATGCAGCTCAAGATTGTCCTGACTTGTGTGCTGACTAGCCAATTGTGAGAACAATAGCTTCATCAACAATGCAGCCTATGACTGTTGACAATGACTCATCTATACCTGGCCTGAAATTTGTTGTGGAGCCGGTACACTTCTGCACGCTTCTCAATGCCGGTTGCAGCAGCTACACAGCCTGCAAAACATGTCAGCAGCTTCTTGCGAAGTCAGACTGCCTTGGTGAAAGCATGTGTGTCCACACAGACAGGAGCACGCACAGGTATTGCAATTACAATTTGACAGGCATGACATGCAATCTGCAAGCAACTTGCATCCTACCAAGCAAGCAATGTAGCACCTTCCATGTGTGCAATGTGTGGACATGACATACCACGTCATGTGCTGGCATCTGCGGTCAATCACATGCGTGAAGAATTGTTCTGGCTGGCATGCTCCTGTCAAAGGCAAGGTCTGACAGTTTTGTACAATGACATACCTCAGACAGCCTCTGTTGTGCGGGCGTGCGCCAGTCTTACAGGCTTGCATTACATGCTCAGATAACTTGCGAGGCAATAGGGCTGCCATTGCAGAGCCAAGGAAAAAATTGAAGCTGATGCAAATCTGTATCATTCATTCCAAGGTCAACCACACAGCATGACTTATATACATATATGGATGCAGACAATATTCAGAGAAGTGCACCCACAAGTAGCTGTGACAGTGTTGCAACAAGCAAGCAAATGCAAGCATGCACAGCAAATGCCCATTGCACCTCGGCACAGGTCCAGAGTAGCATAGCGCCAAACAGAAGGACATGAAGCATTTGACTACGTAGTGTTACAGCAAATGCATACGGTGCACCACTTTTGGACAGACTGCTGATCCCCAAAATAATATGAGCAAGAACTGTGCAGCCAGACAGCTTTGATGTTAAGCATGAGTAAGTCACCAAGACACAATGCTTAAATTTGGTCGGAGTCTCACAAATGATACAGCTTCTTGCTGGACTCTTCACCGACCTGCAGGCAAGCAGCCAAATTTATAACACAGTCAGCAGGCCAACTTAACACATACAAATGAGCCAAGCATCATACCAGCACCTAGACTGTCACAAGAGCATAGATGATAACCTTGCAGCACAAGCTTGAAGGTTGCAATTGCATCACAGGTACTACAGTGGAACAGTGCAACTTGCTGGGCACGTAGATGAGGCTGAGGAGACAAAATATATTTAGCCCACCTCAAAGCTCAGCAATTCTGCTCTGTACATGTGAGTTGCCTGTGATGACTTGGCAAACATCAGCCCCACACCAGACTGCAAATCCTCTGTCACAATCACTGCTTTGCGTCTATGCCCCAGAACCTTGCAAGCGATAAACACAATGCAAGTGAAAGCAAATGGGTGCGCACACAGCTTTTGTGTGATAACTGACGCCCCAAGGTGAGACGCGCCAGTATTAGCTTTGTCAAAGTGGACAACGCTGTTCTACATGAGTAGCACACCACTGACATTCAGTGTTTCAATGCTGGATGTCGGCATCACTGAAACAAATGCTACATGATATGCACAAGCTGATGGAATATTCATAACATGCTGACACGCGTATCTTGCAAGCATTGGGCTGAATGCACATACCTGCACCTTCCAAGTGAGGTATGCGGACGCTGTGTGGCACAGCATCCTACTTGGTGTGAAGATGGCCACTTCATCTGTATGACACATTCACAATTGAGAACGACCTCTGGAGGCTGGTGTTGTGAGTTGCAGCATGGCCTGCAGACATGTTTTCAACAAAAGGAGGCTTCAGCATGAACACTTGAGTCATGTTTTGATAAGACAATTGCTTTTGCAACCACCATGCGAGCAAAACCTACCCGATACGGCGTTTCTTCCCCGGGCTAGCAACTTTTGGCTGAGCACTCTTAATGAAGTTGTCAAAGCGTAACAGATCTCTGACGCCATCACACAAATCATCGCATCTCAAACTCCTGCCTGCAAGATCGTCCGCTGATATGCCATCAGCAAGACAACTCTCCAAGACTGCAATGTCTTCTGGCAACACCTGGACATGTGCGAATGACCCGTCCTCCATAGCACTGTTCTCCTTGAAGTGGTGTAGAACATTGCTGGCAAGACAGTACTCCTCTTGCATTGAGCTATGCATGACACCAGCACCGTCAGTGTTGCATGTAAAATCCAAAAAATTGTATTTTGACATACGCTCTGCAGCATCCTGAAGCCTCTTGAAACGGTACACAGCATCAGAAAGGACTAGTTTCACAATAGGCAAACTGCCCATGTCAGGACTAGCGAATGTCTGCAAATTGCTGCGTGAGTTCAGTTCAAGGAAACAGGCTTTGGGGGGCAACTTGCGCAAACGGTAGGATTGTGAAATACTCAGTGCAGTCACATGACCTAACCTGATCAGCACCTTCTTTGGTTGCAACAATTTATCCTGTTGCATGCGTTCCAAAATTGAAATGACAATGTTCAGATTTTGATGCCCAATCTGCTCAAGACCTGGATCATGCAGATTGTTGAACATGTCACTTTCCCCCACATGAACCCTGAGCACAAGAAGCTTGTGCTGTACACGCTTTTCACTGACTTCAACTAGCAGGCTGTACAGCTTTCTAAGAACTGCTTCACATCCCTCTTCTACGAAAGCAGCCTCTGGCCCGCGGAAGTCAGTTCCAATAACGTAAGGCTTCAATAGATTCTCTGTAACAGCTTCCCAAGGCAGAGGACTCTCCAAAGACATGCCACTAGCCAAATAGTGGGTGTCAAGCCCATACAAAAATCGCAATTTTACATTGCTCATCCCTTCAAGTGCAGTCATGATGGCTTCTGATAGTTGGTGCTTGCCATCAATCTCGCATCGATCAACTTGGTTTGCGTACTGAGAGCGCTGCACTGCGCGAAGGTACAGACACCTGGCTGTTTCAGCTGTGGTATGCAGGATCACTCTGCACTGATTGCCTTCTCGCTTGCAGTCAGCAACCAGCCCGTCAACGCTGCGCAATGCAGCCACGCGATGTGCAACTGGCAGGTTCTCAATGAGCTGAATGTTGAGCAAGTACTCCGTGGGCTCGGCTTTGGACAAGTGACTGTCAAGCCAAGCTTTGTATGAATCAGGCTGAGTCCACTGCTCCAGTGGAACCTGATCAGTACAGTCCTGAGCAGACATGGACCGGAAAGCAGCAGCGCGGATGACTGCTCTGAGCTCGTAACCCCAGTTCCAGTTGACTGGGCACTGATCATCTTGACAAGATGCCAAGGCGTGCTGGACCCTGAAATCTTTCTCTGCAGCTGTGACTGCCTCCAAGATCCAACGTACTAAGTAGAAAAAGCCTTCCGGTGCAGTGTGCCGGGCGAATCTGTCTTGAAAGCCGAAGTAGTGGTTGTTGATGGCTGTGCAGGCTGCTTCTGCCGCTGCTGTAGATCGGCCGGTTTGACCTTCCCGGATGGGGCTGTACATTATATCCAGGTAAGAAGCCGACGTCTCGATTCCCCAAAGATGAGTGTGATAGTCAGCCAACTGCCCGTCAAGGATGCGCTTAATCTGTTTAGCGGACTCCTGGTCGACTGGCTCGATGCTGACCGGAGACTTTTTCTGCGATAACACTCACTGCTCGTACTTTGCTCCTTGTACATGAAAACAAAACTATCACAGCGCCAAAACCTGCTGAAATGTCAAAGGGTACCGCCTTCCGCCTGACATGAACATTGTTGGTCCGAAGTGTTTGTACGTAACGTGCAAGCAGCTTAATGAGCCAGATGACAAGTGTATAAATCAGGTCAAGCAAATTCAAGTCAAGTGCAAATCTGCAGACAATTGAGCGTTAGGCCCCATCCGCACGGCGATTTGACCTAAGGTCAAACCGATATCTGACCTTGTTCATTACGGATGCGGGTTTGACGGAGGTCTTTCGAAATCTGCAGACCACAGCTGAGCGGCACAGCGGAGCGCAAACATATACTTGCGACGAGCGACGCTTCAGTTTACTACCACAGCTCTCGATGGCCTTCCACTTCTGACGGAGCAGATTTGACCTCCGTTAGAAAGTGAAGTTGGTCGGGACCTACTTCACTTTCTAACGGAGGTCAGACGCTTCGGAATCAAAATGTG